>Ga0209986_10003747_pt1 | contig 13181 bp, 16 predicted proteins | sample BlataG_FD_183168 | JGI IMG/M metagenome (GOLD analysis project Ga0209986, IMG submission 183168) | Deep subsurface microbial communities from Black Sea to uncover new lineages of life (NeLLi) - Black_00105 metaG (SPAdes) (version 2) | ecosystem: Environmental > Aquatic > Marine > Oceanic >...
TCGGGAATTGAGATCTAAGCTACATGTCTATACCAAACGAGATTATCGCGATTATCCTCGAATATGTCGGACCCGACTACTCCACAGTATTGAGGTTGGTATGCAGGTTGTTTAACAAGCTGTCACCGAAATCGTCCCGTAAGAAGCTTACAACTGTAGCAGCCCGAGACGGTCATCTGAAACTCTTGCAGTGGGCCAGAGAGCACCATTGTCCTTGGAACAGGCAGACATGTTGGAAGGCTGCTAAGGGCGGACATCTGGAGGTACTGCAGTGGGCCCGGGAGCATGGCTGTCCTTGGGATGAGGATACATGTATGTCGGCTGCTGAGGGCGGACATCTGGAGGTACTGCAGTGGTCCCGGGATCACGGCTGCCCTTGGGATAAGTGGACATGCGCGGGGGCTGCTGAGGGCGGACATCTGGAGGTACTGCAGTGGGCCCGGGAGCATGGCTGTCCTTGGGATGAGTATACATGTATGTCGGCTGCTGAGGGCGGACATCTGGAGGTACTGCATTGGGCCCGGGAGCATGGCTGTCCTTGGGATGAGGATACATGTATGTCGGCTGCTGAGGGCGGACATCTGGGATGAGGATACATGTATGTCGGCTGCTGAGGGCGGACATCTGGAGGTACTGCAGTGGGCCCGGGAGCACCATTGTCCTTGGGACAGGCGGACATGTGCGTGGGCTGCTCAAGGTGGACATCTGGAGGTGCTACAATGGGCCAGAGAACACCATTGCCCTTGGGATGTGAGGACATGTCGGAAGGCTGCTGAAGGTGGACATCTGGAGGTGCTACAGTGGTCCAGGGAGCAGGGCTGTCCTTGGGATGAGTGGACATGCGCGTGGGCAGCTAGAGGCGGATATCTGGAGATACTTCAGTGGGCCAGAGAACACCATTGCCCTTGGGATGTGAGGACATGTCGGAAGGCTGCTGAAGGTGGACATCTGGAGGTGCTACAGTGGGCCAGAGAACATGGCTGCCCTTGGGATAAGTGGACATGCGCGTATGCTGCTGAAAGTGGACATCTGGAGGTGCTGCAGTGGGCGATGGAGAATGGCTGCCCTTGGAATGAGTGGACATGCGCGTGGGCAGCTAGAGGCGGATATCTGGAGGTACTGCAGTGGGCCAGAGAACATGGATGCCCTTGGGATAAGTCGACATGTAAGGCGGCCGCTAGAGGCGGACATCTGGAGGTACTGCAGTGGGCTCGGGAGCACCATTGTCCTTGGGGTGAGCTGACATGTGTAGCGGCTGCTGAAGGCGGACATCTGGAGGTGCTGCAGTGGGCCCGGGAATATGGCTGCCCTTGGGATGAAGAGACATGTTGGGCAGCTGCCGGAGAAGGACATCTGGAGGTGCTGCAGTGGTTGAGGGAGCATGGCTGCCCTTGGGATGATACGACATGTTTGGCGGCATGGCTGGAATGATTAAAAAACCAACCCTCAGTTGGTTTTAACTGATAATTCCGGGAGCTTACCATTTTGAATTTTAAGAAAGATATGCATCTATCGACTCCTCAACGTATTGAGTTGTATGTCGTTATAATTCTACAATTGAAAATCATCATCACTATTTCATTTGTAAAATGGATATAGACAGTGTATGCGCTTCAATCGATAGTTTGGAAAAACGGTGTAGGTATTGCCAAGAAACCAATGACTTAGCTTGTTGTGTATTCGGCAATACCTACATTGTTCTTTGCGGACAGTGTCTTTCTGCCAAGAACTATCGAAAAGAAAAAGCTCTAACCTGCTACGTATGTCATGAAAAAATAGATGATTTTAAGTTTATTTGCCCTATGGGGATACGTTATGGACACTCTGCGAAGCAGTTAACTACCTCCAAAGTCCCACTTCTCATGATAAATTCTCCAGAGTGTGTGAGACATTTCATTACAAAGCACAAGCGAATTCAGCGTCATCAAAGAATCAAATATCATAAGACATGTTTATACTGCGACACCATATCCGAAAACATGAAAAAATGTTCACGGTGTAAATGCGTGCATTACTGTTCTAGTGAATGCCAACTGGCCGATTGGAAGTCACATAAAAAGATATGTAAACATTTTGATTTAACATAAAAATATCAAAATGTTTACAGTTCTTTACTTGCTATTCACTCAATCTATATATTAAAAAACCAACCCCAGGGTTGGTTTTAACTGATAATTCCGAGAGATGTCAAGACGGCACTCTGAAATTGATTTTTAGAGCTGGTCTTCTAGAAGCTTAAGAAGACCATGGCTAGTATACTCTTAAACGAGATAGGCGATCCTGATTGTTGTGATCATTGTAACCGACATTCGCCGGTTAATAGTGTACACAACAAATGTTGTGGTGCGCTCATCTGCGTATCATGTAAATTGTTGGGTATAAGTATAAGATCGAGAGTATGTAAGGTTTGCGGGGGCGAATGTTGCGATGCTTGCAGTTGGGAATGCTCGACTTTGCATGAGTGGCGGAATCAAATGCTGGCACGGACATTGTCCGTGCCAGCATTAAAAAACCAACTGTACAGTTGGTTTTTAACCGAAGGAACCGTTAATAGCGGGTTGTTGTTTATACCGGAAACACAGGTCCTTTTACAAACAAGTTATCAAAGACCGCGGTCCTGGGAGCAATGGCTACATATCGACTGGTGTCAGGATTTTCAGGGTTACAACAAGGTTCCACTTCCCGGAATTCGAATTCGATGTCCGAAAACTTGTCTACCAACAACTCCGTAAGAAAGTAGTTAAAAATTTCACCAGGGCATCGACGGTAACTAGTACCAAATGGATAGTACGGAAACGGTAAATCGCTACCACCAGAACCGGTAACTGGAGCTGATTTTTCGTTGTACCTATCCAACACGGTGCCATCGTTAAATGTTGCATCGTTATCAGCCGGTGAAAATTCAACAAAATCGATCGAATTTATGTTGTCACTTACGGAAATTGGAGGCGGGTCGGGATGATAAACTACATCCGGATATGGAACCGTATCGAACCCCGGATAAGGTGCGAATCCAGGATTTAATGCCGGTAACGCCGGGTTCAGACGGTATGCGTAATAACTTAGAATTTGTGGTGTCAGCGGTGGAGGTAACGGTATGGTACCATAAGGATTATAAACTGGCTGTTGTGCGATCATCATTTGTGCCCAAATATTACGTACTTGAATATTGTCAGGAGAAGCCGAATCATTCATCTTGGAGAATGCATTGCTATTTGGTAACAACAGACGATACAATTCTCGGATGATATTCAATCTCTGTGCCGGATCGGTTTCCGCTCCATATTTAGCAAAGAAATCTACCGGACCAATAGAGTACGGAGCCGCAGGGCCTGGCAATGGAATGAACGGAATAATGGTTTTGGGAAACCAGCAAGGAATGTTATCGGGGTCAGAAGGATCGTAAGGTGGGGGCGATGCCGCCCAAACTTTGTCAACTACAGTTTTATAAAATGTATTGACAAACTGAGCAAAAGCAATTATATTATGAAGACTCTCAGTCACCAAACTTGGAATAGCTAGCCCGGCTTGATTCCACCAGAATACAAACGTAGTTTTATCTTCAGTAGTGAGTACAATATTAGTACGTTCAGCATAGTATTCCCTAATTTTAGGTTCTAAACTTCTACCTTCGAGTAACCAAGGTACAATATCGATGTTTGGGTTACTGATAAACCCAATTACATCAATAAACAGACTAAAATACCGAATTACAAAGTCTGGATAATCGTCAACCCCAGTATGGATAGCTACAAAGAATTCGACTAGAGCTTCTCTGAATGTACTTACTATTGGAGCCCCATTAGAAACCACAGCGGTGTACACTGTATTAATCAGATTTCTCATTTTATCAACATAGAACGGCATCTTATCAGTAGTCAATGCGTAGATATAGTCGGTCTTGGCAAGATTAGAAGGACCCCGTTCCTGGAAATCCTTAAGGAAAACAGTTAGCACTGGGCTGTCTGGCGGAATGGTTTCAAAATCTAAACCCGCATAGTATGCTAAGATATATGGTATAGATTGAAATTTACGATAGTAGTTACCACTGGTAGTAGTACCGTTTGCGAAAACTCCACCATTTGGGGAAGATTGACCGGTGTACCACGGAATAATATTTGAAGTCCATGGTAGAGTTTCAGGTGGGAATGGTGGACTCGGTAACGGTGTATCATCATCGGTAATGGTTTGAGGTTCAAATGGGGCAGCCGGACACGGTAAATCACCGGGTTTACTAGTTACATATTGTACCTTAATTGACCTGTCATAAGCAATATCTCCAGCTAGCTGGTCTAATGCTACTTCTTCATTACAGGATACATCGCCTGACAGTTTAAAATTATAATAGCCTCTGGCTTTTAGTTTAAACGCCAAATCAGTACATGCATCCAATACCAGGCTAACATTACCGATATTTTCGCAAGGGTCAGAAAGTAGTATTGACGCTACGGTTTCCTTAGTCGTTAGATTTACCAACTTCAGGAATGGTAAGTCAACTGGACATTTACTTTTAACCGCTGCATTAAAGTTGATGGTGAAATATCCTGTTTTCACGATGTGTATTTTGAAACAGGATATTTCCGCGCAAGGCGAGCATCCTTTAGTTTCGTTAATCAGAACTTGACAACCGTGGGTTATAGGTTTAGATTTAGGCGACCTAAAGTATAACGTCATCGTTTTTATTATACTTTTAATTTTTGGTATCAATATTTATGTATACACAATGTTAAAATAAAAGTTTATATACATAGACATTGTGTATACGGTTAACCTATATTTCAAACCCTGATTTGGAATCGTGGTTTAACTTGATAATAGAAAGAACGGTTATGTTAAAATTAAGGGCGAAGCTACCATGGATGCTCTAAATAAAAACCAACCCTGGGGTTGGTTTTATTGAGTACTACTTAGACCTTCGAAATCGTATACCTGGAGTACTATTCAAAATTGTTAAAGCTTTCCTAGCAGTATTTTCTTCAGCGGATCTTAATGATTTCGTCGGGTCGCCCGTTATTTTAATTTGTTGTATATTAACAGTCGATACGATACCTAAAATTGTGTATTCATACGTGAATACATATTCGCCAATGCCGCGATCATATAAATATTGTCTTAATTCATCAGTCATTCGGTGGAACTATTTTTATAACACCGGGTATACCAAAAATAAAATATATAAAAGCAGGCCAGCAAGAACAGGGTAATCGCAATCGCGTATATAAACTTAGTTGCAACAACGCTCCCCGAATCTTTAAATAAGTCCTGAAACCAAGCTTGGAACGCCTCGTTCCAAGCTAAACCGGTAATTATAGCGATTAGTATAATAAACCACAGGGTCAAAATATAACCCAGAGTCCGATACTCATGAAAATTATAACCCTTACCGGTATCATCAAATAGCATTTTAATTATACCAAAAACAATATAGTTTTATATGCAATTTCTTAGAGACAAAAACAGTCTATCTAGAAGTAGTACAATCAAAAATGCCATTACTAGTTTTAACAAAAGTAAAGATTCGTAGCTAGATACAAATTGGCTTAACCAAACATCGGTTTCCGGTAGACTAAACAAAATCACCAACACTGCTATTACCAGGGCCATAGCATAATATATTAAAAAATCATTACCCCAATATTCATCATCTTTGCTTGACATTTAGTTGAATGCATTTATTAAATTAATAATATTAAACGTTTATAGAAATAAGTTTATTTCTATAAAAATGTCGCAGTCTAGTGTTTTGAGACCTGCTTCGAGTTCTTCGGGATTTAGCTCTCAAGGACTGATGTCGAGCGGATCACCTAGCGGTGATGTCCCAAGAAGCCCTCGTTTAGCCGCTGCGCCGCCTAGCCCCAGACTTATATCATCAAACCAATCATCTGGCCCGGTTAGTGTTAATCTGGTACTACCAGAAAGTGGAGATGTCGACTGTGATTGTGGACCTGAAAGAACTTCCAAACCGCTTACCCTCAAAAATTTTATGGGAAGGGTTGATGATACCAGAGCTGAAGAAAAACTTATGAAACATGGTTATGCTATTGTCGATAAGGTATTTACACGCGATGATTCTGGAAATGTCGTATGTGAATACATCAAGGCCCGTACCGTAAGGGGACAATTGGTGTTCGTGGAGATGGATTCTGGAGGCTGTGTAGCTTACCGCAAGGACGATCTAACAGCTGTCAGAACTAAAGATGCGATTAAAGTACCCCATAGCGCCAAAATGGGCGCTCTAGAATGTGCTGATCTTAGCGTGTGTGGGGTTGCATTTGAATGCAACGACGGTATTTGTACTTTGGTTAGAAAGTGTGACGACCGAAGTCTTGAACCTTCCGAGCACCATCTAGTTACTGTTTCCAAACATCAAAAGAAGGCCATTGTTATGGATGATAATCCTGTCGCTTATCCAGTGATCAAGATGAGTGAAATCATGGCCAACAATTGTTTGGTTATGGAGAACGTCGACAAAGTCACTAAGAAGATGAGGAAGAAGGCGTTCCTCCGTTGTAAAAAGAATTTGCACGAGAATAAGTGTTTACTGAGAAAGTTAATAAGCGAATATCACAAATTCTGTGAAAACGCTGGAGAATTATTCGCAACACTTGAACGCAGTATCCATGAGCTAGAATGTTTGCAGGATCCGTACCTTGAATGCCCTCCGGAATGTGATGGTAATAAGGAAAAATATAAAGCTCTAGGTTACAACCTTCGGGTACGTCACGATTATTTGGATCATCTTATCCGTCACTGTGACGAAGTCACTGCTAATCGGATGGCACTCGAAGCCATGCATCGTCAGCTTCACGAAAAGAACAGCTGGTTTGAAGATGACTGTCCAGATTTTAGGTATGTATTGCCCGCTTGCGAAGACGAATGTTAAATTATTTTTGTTTCTCTAGTAAAACCATCACGGGTGATGGTTTTTTTAATCGTGGCTTAAACTCCGCCAACAATGGCTCTTAATGCACTAAGATCGTGACTACCGGTGTTCGGGCCTGATTCAGATGATCCGGTAATGGTGGGTAGCGATATACCACTTACAGTAGGTGCCACACTTGGGAGTGACAACCCGCTAGCTCCGTTGGTTGACGTACCCGCCACACTTGGGAGCTTGGGAGTGACAACCCGCTAGCTCCGTTGGTTGACGGGGCCGCCACACTTGGGAGTGACAACCCGCTAGCTCCGTTGGTTGACGGGGCCGCCACACTTGGGAGTGACAACCCGCTAGCTCCGTTGGTTGATGGAGCCGGGAGGCCCACACTTGGGAGTGACAACCCGCTAGCTCCGTTGGTTGATGGAGCCGGGAGGCCCGCACTTTTTGTATCCGGGATTTTGGGCAGAGCTACGGCAATCTCGGTTTTATCGTCAACCTTGGACTTATTAGCAGTGGAAAGACCACGGCTCATAGCCAATCCTTTTTCGTCTGACGTTAGATCTCTTGACGGGCTTTCGGTATTACCATCATCAAAAACAGCTAGCGCGATACCCTCCTGTTTACGGTTGATTTCTTCAAGCTTAACAAGAACTAAACCGGGAATACCTGGCAGTAGGGTAGTGTAAAGTTTTTCGTCTGTCTTGTACGCTTTAAGGTTAATTGACGTTTCTTTAGATTTAACTGGAACAGGTTTAGTCTTGGGAACAGCCAAAGGGGCTGCCGCTCTGGATTTAGTTGTCTTTTTATTACTATTCGACTTCCAATGTGTGGAACACAGATGATAGTCTAATAAAGCTGGTTTCCCGCAACATGTACCCTTTTTCTGGGCACCCTTCTTCCAAATATATTGGCATGTCGCATTATCGTCAGTAATATACTTATTGCCTTTCTTTCTCGGTTGATAACCGCTGGTTTCGGTCGTCGGAACTGAGGATTTGATAGTTTTGGGAATACCTACAGGCCTAGGTGTCGATTTTACGGATTCGGTTAGCAAAAGTATCTGCCGCATTTTTGATGCCAATTCGTCGGCAGTATCACCAGTAATTTTTCCATCCAATATAGCTTTGGCGATTGGCAATAGAATTCCATCGTTGATGATGGGACTGATACCGGCAACTGTGGTCTGTACGGTGTTCATGTCTTGGTCACGATTTCTAATTATCTATAAATTTTTAAATAATCATTTACATTTAAATCAAAATTTAATCATTTCTCTTAAATTAAGCCTAAAATTTTATACCTGACCTCAATACTAAAACCATCACTGGTGATGGTTTTTTAAACAACAGACAATTTAGAAAATTATAGCCTATTCATGGCATAATCTGAAACAGCTTTAGCCATAGCATATTTGTCAGATCTTCCAGCAGCCATGTTCAAATTAACCAATGAACCGTCCCCTTTAATACCGATTAGTCTGACATATCTTATGTTACTACCTTTATCATATAAATCGTCAGGTGGTATGTAAAATTTCCAATCCATAAACCCGTTAGCGTAAAACTTTTCATAAAATTGTTTAATAGTAGGTTCCACTAATAATCCATCGACTTTCCATGTATTAATTTCACGTTGTCGCTTTATACGTTTCACAAATATATCATCAATACCCAGGGCACGATATCGGTCAATTGCTCTCAAATACATATAATATGTAGCTTCGGATTCGCTATCACCAATACCAGTAGCGAAATTTTCAAAATTTACGACGTATCTTTCGCGAAGTCCGTTTTTGATACTATCTCCCACGATATCCATAGTAGCCACTTGACGATCTTCAACTAAATTCCTTCTAATATTTATTGCGGATCGGGTAATAGCGACACCGGTGTCGAGCCACCCTAATGCTTCGTTTATTTCTTTGAATCGGGTTGTAGGATTCTTTTTCAGGGCTGTTATGTCAAATTTTTCTGACCCGTACATTCTGAGAGCTAGACGTGTAGCTATCAACGCACCTTTACCAATACCAAAAACTCGGTTGGCCAGCGAGTAAATAGTACCAAAAAGCGATTCAAGTATATCCTCAGCCATACTGTCAGAATTTTTCATTCCGACCGGGGTTCCCGGGTTTATTAATTCTGGTAATTGGAATTTCCTGGATATGTAAGCCATGCCGCGTTTGCTAAGATGCTCACTCTTAAAAAGAGTCAATTTCTCGTCTGTAATAGATCCCGGGTATTTATCTGATAAAATTCCAAAAGTTACTGTCTGAATAACCGAATCGCCGTTGGTTTCAAGAACTTCATAATTATATCCGGGTCTGGGATCTACAATTGCAGGCGTAAAACACGCTCTCCAAAAATCCATAGGCGATCTACTATCCCCTTTTAACGGTGTTTCGTTGGTCAACATCTTACGATATTCGACATTACCAACTATCAAAACAGTCTTCTCGCCAATTATTATTTCAGAAGACAACAGATTGATAATTTTATCTTTTAAATTATCAGACCACGACATCCCAGATTTAATTTAAACATTTATATAAATCTAATATCATTTCTTAATATGTCCGAACCCAATAAACGCAAACCATTGACTAATTCACAAAAATGGTGGTTTTCAGTGGTAATAGCCCTTATATACATAATATTTGCATGTGGACCCGCGTTTGCGGTAACCAATACTATACTGAAACCAATATGTTTTCAAACATATTACGGTAGAGGTGGGCCAACTCTAGGTGGACTAATATTACACGCAGCCTTGGTACTACTAATTGTAAGATTAGCAATTGAAAATACCGATCTTTTTGTATCTGATTCTGAAAACTAAACAAGATGTCTAAATACTATGCAGTTAAGCATGGTAGGGTTCCGGGAATATACAAAACGTGGTCTGAATGTCGCCGTCAAACTGACGGTTATTCCGGTGCTGTTTTTAAAAGTTTCAAGACTGAATCAGATGCTAAAGTTTTCTGTGGACACAGTTCCGATCCCGATAGCTCAAGGCTAGGTGACGTTTTGGAAATTTTTACAGACGGCAGCCATGAGAAAAGTGGCACTAATATGGGCTACGGTATTATGTTTAGATATATGGGTCAAGAATTTGGAGTTAGTCGATATCCAATGACCGCTGAAGATCTAGAGATAATGTTTGGCGGCACTTTCAAAACGGTATCCAATCCAACCATGGAATTTGCAGCAGTTGCTCACGCTTTACATCTAGCCAATGTTAGATTCAAGCGACCAAAAAATATATGTATCACCTATGATTATATTGGACCCGTGAATTGGATAACCGGTACTTGGAGTTGTAAACAACCACATATAAAACATATTCATAAGTTTGCGATGGCTGAGATACAGAATCTGGACGACACTGTAATTACTTGGAAACATGTAAAATCACATAGCGGACACCGTGAAAATAATATAGCTGATTCATTGGCTGCCGGTAAATGGCATCGTGATTTATTGAGTTTATAAAGGTGCTCATTCCGAATTTACGAAAACCAACTCTGGAGTTGGTTTTAAATACTATTTACAGAGTCTTTTAATGGTGGACGAATGACTATATTTATTGAGACTTTTCGTGATGTACTCTGATAACTCAGATACTGACCCCCAACTAGCCGGTCTGTTCATCTTTAGTAAATACTGTTTGAGTATTATAAATTCCGCAATTAAATCATAACCAGTATGTAATGAGCCCAACGGATTTTTGTATATACGCTTATTTCTAGATACCGTATTATGATGAAATAGCTGTTGCTCATGCTTGGTACAATCCCAGATTTTGAGATTATAGGTACCGTCAGTTGCTTTTGTAGGTACTAATCGCGTCTCGGCTGATTCTATCGGCGCCCACGGTTGATAAAATAAGTGGCCGTCAAAGTATTCTAGTTGATTGAATTCTTCGGATATTGGAAATGGTGGTCGAAATTTAAGATGTGCTTGTACTGGGTTTATAATTTCAACCCAGCGTCGTTGTCTCTGGTTATCATCAATAATCCCCCGTTCATTATGAACAAAAGAGTTTCGTTCGTATCCACGGATACGAGCACGTATGTCAGATAAGAAGAAAACATCTTTACGCCCAGCCCAAGTCTCGGCGTCTTTATTAGTAAACTTTTTGTTATAAAGCTTAATAATGTCCGTAGACAGAATTTTAAATCTTGCGGGGTCGTATAAATGCATTTCTTTTATAGCCGGAAACATCGCGCTCAGAATTGGGATATGATTGCCAGACGCTGCCCCCACGTAAACTATGACTGGATTTGGAACCTCTGCTTGATCCCAAAAACGCGTCAAAAACAATATCTCGTTGATCAATAATTTACGTTGGCCCCAGTGACTCGAATGTTTAATCTTACGATTACGTTTCCATCTTTCACGATACTCTGTTTGGGGATCGGTCGAGCGTACCCGTAACATATCTGAGCTGAATTCCATTTCTGGCTTATAATAGTATATAAAAAATTCAATTTTATAAAGCTCACTCTGTGAGGTCTTGAGTTGGGGTTTCGGTTATGATTTATTTATTATGTTCAATCACCATTTTCTACGTAAATCAAATTCCTATGCAACCCGATAATTACGTTATTGTCATCAGAAACTAGTATAAACATTTTTAGGGTAGGGATGTTCGCGCTGCTAGCTTTAATTAAGTCTATAAACATTCGCAAAACCATCACCAGTGATGGTTTTTTTAAATTGCAAATTCTAACGAATCGTCCGCGCGTAACTTTCTGGCCAGTATCAATAACGGCAAATGTACATTTTCGTCAGCGGCCACACTCGTATTGCAAAAGTTGATGCCTCTCCGTTCGCCGGTCTGTATATTGATATACGCGTTTGGTGATTCACATTTGTTGCCAGAAACTACGATAGGTATATCTGAGCAGATTCTTTTGATACTATGATACCAGCTAGCACTGGCATCGCAACTATCACCGTTTGTGAGATCACACATGATGATAGCACCATGACTACCGATGTAGTATCCTTCTCCGAGACCTACATATTTACCGGCACAATCCCAGATAACAAACTTCACGGATGTACCGTCCGTACATCTATAAATGACTGAGTACACTTCGGTTCCCAATGTCGGGATGTGACGATTCTCAAATTTTCCGGTACACAAACGATGTATCCAGGCTGTTTTGCCAACAGCGCTATCACCGATCAACGAAATCTTAAATGTGCATGTAGCCATGATCAGATAGTATTTACGTTAACAGTTTATTATCCGTAGTAATTATTTCTGGGGGTTATATAACCCCGGAAACTCTATTAATTAGTCTGCGGATAATCTCGGATGACAAATGTAATGCCTTTGGGTCAATGCGTTTAATTATATCCTGAAGTTGTTGACGGATGACTATTTGGCGTTCAAAAAATTGGTCAGAATTTACAGCACCGACTAACTTTAACGTAGCCTGAGATATTGACATTTCCGAGAACCACCGGTTGATCATAGTTTTTGAGAAATGTCCAAATTCTCGCGGATTGATTGAGACTTCCTTGAACCCGACTGGCGACCATATTGGACTCATTTCGGTACCAAAATTACGAATAATGGCACAATTATCGGTCGCTTTAATTCCCATAATATCCCAAAACGCCATCAAAATTTGCATTTTACATTTAATATCTGGGTACTGACGCAAACACTCTAACAAGTTAGGGATCTTACCGATTTGGAACTCGGTTTGGATGGTATAATCGTTGATCATCGGGACTTTCGACAATACATAGTTCTTACCTTCATATTTCAAACGGTGAGTTCCTAATTTGGGGAGTCCGAATACCGCTTTTGACTCGTCAATGATACACTGATGACTACCTTTATCCTTAGTTGATACCACCCTTGACATACAATAATGTATGTTACCATGCAACCTAAATTTCCAATATGTGAAGCCTTGGTATTTAATAGTAGCTATTAGTAAATATTTGCTAAGCGTACCTAAATCCGACCCGTCCCACGCTAGCATTTATTGTTGCTTGAGAATATTCTCAAGCAATCATTTTTAAATCACCTATTCTTTACCGTGTCTGAAAGTTTGGAATACATGTCAGGGTCATTCTGGCGAAGATACTCTACTAAGGTATAGACTAATTGAGTTTTATTCCCTGCCAGGGGTTGCCCTAAACCTCGAAGTATATTCTTAAGTTCCCTGACAGTGTAAGTGCCGTTCTTACCGCTACCCTTACGATAACCAATTCTACTAGGATCAATATTTAAATTCTTTGGACGGGTCAAAGAAGTGACTACCGGCTTAGCGGTTACGGGTTTA
>Ga0209986_10003748_pt1 | contig 13178 bp, 15 predicted proteins | sample BlataG_FD_183168 | JGI IMG/M metagenome (GOLD analysis project Ga0209986, IMG submission 183168) | Deep subsurface microbial communities from Black Sea to uncover new lineages of life (NeLLi) - Black_00105 metaG (SPAdes) (version 2) | ecosystem: Environmental > Aquatic > Marine > Oceanic >...
TAGATATTCTTGTGGACGGGGGAATTACGGCTGAAAATGCTAAAAAAATAGCTGATGCAGGAGCCACTATACTGGTAGCAGGCTCTGCAGTTTTTAACAAAAAAGATTCTATTGAAAACAATATTAAGAAGATTAGAGAAGCTGTGATGGAATGAATAATGGGGGGTATAATTCTAAAATCGAATATGAAGTTTATGATCTACAAAACGTAAATCAAAGAAACAAAAAATATTTAAACATCTAATTTATAAAATATTAAAAAGAGGGAGTAAAAATGAATAAAAAAAGTATAAGTAAAAGGATGGCTATTTTTATAATGGATATAATGATTTTAACTGTACTAAGTGGATGTACAGGAGGAGAAGAAACAACGACTACAACCCCTGCCCCGACAGTACCACCAAACTTTGTGACATACGAAAATTCTACTTATGGGATAAGGATAATGCATCCTCAGGAGTGGGAAATAATGGAAAATTATATGGGTACTGTTGTTCTGTTCAAAGCGTCTCTAGAAGATGCGTCAGATATGTTTCAGGAGAATCTTAATGTGGTAGTAGGTGATTTGCCAGAGCCTATGAAACTAGACGAATTTACTGACGCAAATATCGATCAAATAAAGAGTCTTTTTGCAGCTGAGGTCGTTGATTCGAGTTCAACAACACTTGCAAATAATCCTGCGCGTAAAGTAATTTATAACCTAAAGCAAGAACAGTATGATCTAAAACTGATGCAGATATATATGATAAAGGGCAACAAAGCATATGTAATCACATATACAGCAGAAGAAGACAAATACTCCGACCTCTTGGGAACTATACAGGCAATGATTAATACATTTGAAATTATCTAATTTTTTTCTTTTTTTTCATATATCTCAATCATTCTCCTGACTAAGGAAACAGGATCACGATCATAGATTATTATTGAGGTACTACCTTTATCTATGTCTCTCAATAATACGGTAATCGCTTCTTTTGTTATTCCGCCGCTTCCCTTGAGGAGGCCTATATCTTTTCCCAGATCGTATGCGATCGTGAACTCATTCATTGTTCCTGTTCTTCCACCTATAAAAATAGCGGCATCAGAAGCAGCAACAGATGATACGTTTCTGTACTTTTTGCAGATCAAGGGATCGTTAGCATAAACATAATCTTTCGAAACAAAAACGAAATCTGTGAACCCTTCTACTGGATATTTGTATATTTTAACATGATTTTCTATATTAATCGCTGGAGAGTATCCTATTATTTTTCCTCCGATCCCATGCGCCCCAAGAACTGCTTCATAAGGTAATCCAGGGCAGCCGCCAGTTATCACTGTATGATTTTGCCTCGCGATCTCTCTCCCTATTTCGCGCGCCTTTAACTTGATTTCCTTTTTTAATTTTGTAGATGCCGAGCCGTAAACTCCAAACTTCATAACATATTTTTGAAAGCAAGTTATAAATATTTAGCCAATACAGCTTTATCATGTCACAGTTTGAATTGATAAGTTTTGACTGTTACGGCACATTAATAGACTGGGAGCTCGGAATGAAAAATGCTCTGAGAGAACTGGCAGAAAAGAAAAATATTTCCATAGATATAGAGAAAGCACCTGGAAAATATATAAAAATAGAGCTTGAAGTGGAGAAGGAAAGATACAGAAAGTACAGTGAGATTCTTACGATATCATTGAAAAGACTTTTAAAAGAAGTAGAATTAAACCCGGAGGAAGAGAAAATATTTGTAAATACATTACCCAAATGGCCACCTTTTCCAGAAACAAGAGAAGTTTTAAGGGAATTAAAGAACAGAGGATATAAACTGGCTATCCTATCGAATATAGACGAAGACATGATAAAAGAGTCCATTGATTCAATGGGTATAGAGTTCGATTGTGTCATTACAGCAGAACAAACTAGATCCTATAAACCATCACACAAGCATTGGGAAAGGATGCTCAAAATTTTCGAAGTTCCCAAAAATAGGATACTTCACGTAGCAGCAAGTTACGTACATGACATAATACCTGCACATGAGTTGGGAATAAAAACAGTGTGGATAAACAGAAATAAAGAAAAAAGAGAAAGGATAGATTATGAGTTTGATAACTTGAAGCCTTTAACTGAGATACTTTGAAACCGAAAACTTAATAAACAGAATCAGAAATCTTTGAGTGGTGATTCAATGCCAAAAGTAATAGTTGATAAAGAAAAATGTATAGGCTGTGGGACATGTGTAGAGAACTGTCCTACTGATGTTTACGAGATAAAGAATGAAAAAGCTGTTCCTGTTAACGAGGATGCATGCATAGCATGCAGACTCTGCGAGTCTCAGTGCCCAGAGGGTGCCATAACTATAGAAGATTAAATCTTTTCTTTTTTTATTTTAAATAAATTTATAAACTCTTAAAACACAATAATATTATGATTAGAAAAAGTAGAGTAGCTGGAAGTTTTTATCCTTACAATCCAGATGTTTTAAGAAGAGAGATAGAGAATTTTTTTGGAAAAAAGCCTGAAATAAAAAAATATGATGGAAAAATTGGAGTTCTGTGTCCACATGCTGGATATGTATTTTCCGGGAAAACAAAAAGTTATAGCTATAAAGCACTGGCCGAAAGCTTTCCTGAGACATTTATAATTCTGGGTCCAAACCATACTGGAATGGGATCTCCTTTGGCTGTAATGAAGGAAGGAGAGTGGGAAACTCCCTTAGGAAACATAAAAATAGATTCTCAGATAGCAGAAGAAATTTTAGAAGAATGTGGCATTCTGGATTTCGATGAAACTTCTCATAGTTATGAGCATTCTATAGAGGTTCAGCTTCCATTTCTTCAGTATCTATCAAGAGATATTAAATTTGTACCTATTTGTATGGCTATGCAGGATATAGATACGGCAAGAGAGTTGGGAGGAGCATTAAAAAAAGTTATAAAAAACAGAAGTATTGGGATAATTGCAAGCAGTGATTTGATGCATTACGGCCATGCTTACAGATACAGGCCTTTTAAAGAGAATATTCTTGAAAACATGAAAAAAATGGACATGGAAGTTTTGAATGCGATAATAAACTTGGATCCAGAAAAGATATATGAGATCGTGGATACGGGGTATACGATGTGCGGATATGGATGCGTCTCTTCAATGATTTATGCATTAAAAGATTATGTAAAGAAAGGAGAGATCTTGGATTACTCCACATCTTATGAAGTCTCTCATGATACGAGTACGGTGGTAGGTTACGGCTCTGTTGTTTTAAGATAAATTTAATAAAGAATACTTCAGTATAATATCCATGAAAATAAAGGAGGCATTATATGGGATTTGGAAAAGGATACGGAAAAGTAATTCTTTTTAATGAACATTTTGTGGTACACGGTATTCCAGCGATCGCATCTGCAATCGGTCTTACGACAGATGCAGAGATCGTTAGATATAATGGAAAAGGCATTAAATTGATCGACAACAGAAAAGGCACAAAAGGATACGGAAAAGAGAAGTATGCACACCAAATGGAGGCTCTGAAAAGAGTGACAGAATATATGAATTTTAATGCAGAGAAAAATCCAATTAAGATAACATTAGGAGGAAACCTTCCCACATTTTCAGGCATCGGTGCGAGTGCTGCAAACTTAGTTGCTATCGTAAGAGCTATAAACGATGAGTTCAGCTTAAATTTATCTGACGAAGAGATCAATAACGCTGCATATGAGGGAGAGAAAGCGTTTGCGGGTACACCTTCCGGTATAGACAATACAGCAGCTACCTTCGGAGGGTTGATATGGTTTAAAAGAGGAGAAAAGAACATAATAGAGAGACTCAAGATTAAAAAACCTGTTGAGATAGTCATAGGAAACAGCGGAGTTGTAGCAAATACGAAGGAGGTAGTCGCAGGCGTACGGCAAAGAAAGGAAAAATATCCTGAAAAATATAATAAAATATTCAAAGAAGCAGAAGGGCTTGCCTACAAAGCAAGGGAAGCACTTCTGGAATATGATCTGAATCGTGTCGGAGAACTTATGAATGAAAATCATAAACAACTTCAGGCTATAGAGGTAGACGGAAAGGAACTTAATTTTCTCGTGGAACTTGCCAGAGATAACGGAGCATTGGGTGCGAAACTCACTGGAGGGGGTGTTGGTGGATGTATGGTAGCATTAACATCAGGGAAAGAAATCCAGGAAAAAGTTGCATCTGCTATGGAAAAAGAGGGATTCCAAGTTTTAAGGACAAAAATAGGGTGATTTCATGAATTTACGCGATTTTCTAAACCTATTAGAAAAAGAAGAAAAACTTTTACGTATAAAAAAAGAAGTTTCTACAGATTATGAGATAGCAAATATAATGTACTCTCTCAACGAAAAACCGATTATATTTGAGAATGTTAAGGGGTACGATTTTTCGGTATTCGGCGGGATTACATCGAGTAGAGATATAATAGCAGAGGGATTGGGAACTACAAAGGATAAATTACTTTTTAAATTAGTTGACGCTCTTAGAAACCCAAAAGAACCAAAAATAATAAAAAACGCATCGTGCCAAGAGGTAATCGTTAAAGATCCAGATCTCGATAAGATCCCTATACTTAAGCATCTTCCAGGCGATGGTGGCAGGTATGCTTCAGCATCTGTTGCCATAATAAAGGATCCAGAGACAGGAAGGAACATGTGTTATCACAGGCTCATGAAGACAGGAAAGAATAAGTTTACTGCGAGACTTATAAAAAAAAGACAGACGAGAACTACGTACGATAAGATAGAGGGAGATCTAGAAATAGCTGTGTGTATAGGAAACTCGATACCTGTAATGATTGCCGCATCATTGGGACCACCACAGGGTGTAGACGAGTTATCCATTGCCAATGCATTAGACGAGACACCATTAACAAAATGCATAACAAAGGATTTAGAGGTGCCTGCAGATTCTGAGTTCGTTATCGAAGGACGTATCACGAGAGATGTAGATCGTGAAGGACCTTTTGTTGATCTCACAGAAACAAGAGATTTTGAAAGAAAGGAGCCTGTATTTGTTGTAGACTGTATTACGCACAGGAAGGATGCAATGTACCAGGCTTTAATTCCTGGAAGGCTCGAGCACAAGATATTGATGGGCATGCCAAAGGAGCCTACGATATACGATGAAGTGAGCAAGGTAGTAAAATGCAAGAACGTGCTTGTAACTATAGGGGGAGGCTCGTGGCTGCATGGAGTAGTCCAGATAGAAAAGAAAAATGATAGCGATCCTAAAAAAGCGATAGATGTTGCTTTCAAGGGACACGGGAGCATGAAGCATGTCATGATCGTAGATGAAGATGTTGACATATACGATCCGAATGCATTGGAATGGGTAGTAGCGACAAGATTTCAAGGAGACAGAGATCTATATATCTATCTGGATCAATCTGGAAGCTCGTTGGACCCATCAGGGAAGCATGAGCCTGGAAAAAAGACACGTACAACGAAGATAGGTATAGACGCCACCATACCTTCTAACGTCGATCCAAGCAAATACGAGAAGGTAAAATATACAAAGGTAGATATGGATGATTACGTCGGGTGAGGGGAAGTACAGGGTATGGCTCGAAGAAAAAAAGATTGGAGATGACAGACTGTATATTTTAGGTGGAGGAGAAAAGACCCATATAGGAGGAATAGTGATCTGCGAGCCGAAAAAAACACCGCGTGTCATTAGACTAGAAGGACATTATGATGATATTGTTTTAAAATCCATAGCTGAGAAAGCATGTGAAAAATATTGTACAACTATAGTAGCTATAGGAGGGATACACATAGAAAATGCTAAAAAAGAGGAAATAGATAAGATTGTAAAGAATTGTAGGAGTATGATATCATGTATCTGACAAGAGAAGAAGAATCCATCTTAAACGGTGAGAAAGGAGAAGTGTATGAAAAAGTATTTCGTTTGCTAGTGAGACTTGGAGATATTTACGGAGCAGACAAAATGATACCAGTAGGATCCGTTCAGGTAGCTGGAGTATCTTACAAATCCATAGGTGATCCTGGAAGAGACTTTCTTGAGGATTTTGCAGAAAAAGGAGCTAAGGTCAAGGTTTTAACATTTCTAAATCCTGCTGGAATGGACATGGAAAACTGGAAGGAGCTTGGATTTCCAGAAGATTTTGCTGAAAACCAGATAAGAATAATGAATGCATTCAAAAAGATGGGGATAGTTGTGACAGCAACATGCACACCGTATCTTGCTGGGAACTTACCGAGGTTTGGAGAACACATCGCATGGTCAGAGTCCTCTGCGGTATCCTTCTCAAACTCCGTTATCGGCGCGAGAACAAACAGAGAGGGAGGACCGTCAGCGTTAGCAGCAGCATTATGCGGCGTTACACCAAATTACGGATTGCATCTCGACGAGAATAGAAAACCAAATATAGTCATAAATGTGGGTGCAGAGCTTAAATGCAACTCAGATTTTGGAGCTTTAGGATACCATGTTGGCAAACTTGTTAAAAACAAAATTCCATACTTCAAAGGAATAAAAGATGCAAACACAGATAATTTGAAAGCATTGGGAGCTGCAATGGCAGCTTCTGGAGCTGTAGCGTTGTATCACGCAGAAAATTTAACACCAGAAGCAAAAATCATGGAGACAAAGGGATTGGAGAATATAGATGTTACCAGTAAAGAAATTAAGGAAACGTACGAGAAATTAAATACAGGTAAAGATGCTGATATTGTAATTCTAGGATGTCCTCACGCATCCCTTCGTGAGATAGCGACAGTAGCGGAAAAACTCAGAGGAAAGAAATTATCAAAGCCCCTCTGGATATGCACGTCAAAAGCCATGAAAGAAACAGCAACTATTATGGGGTATACAGGTATAATCGAAAAAGCGGGAGGAAAGATAGTATGCGATACATGCATGGTAGTATCACCCATAGAAAAAATGGGATACAAGACTACAGGAGTAAACTCAGGAAAGGCTGCAAACTATTTGCCTGGATTCTGTAAACAGAAGGTAGTTTTTAATAACATTGATGAGTTAATAAAGGGTGTGATGTGATGAAGGGAAGAATGATAAGTCTTGGAACTGCAGAAGGAGAAGCTATTGTATCAAAGGAGCCCATAGGATTTTATGGAGGGATAGATGCGAAAACAGGAATTGTAATAGAAAAAGGACACGAACTTGAAGGGAAATGCGTCAAAGATAAAATATTGGTATTTCCACGCGGAAAAGGATCCACTGTCGGTTCCTATGTTATATACGGATTAAAAATGAATGGAGTCGCACCAAAGGCGATAATAAACAAGGAAACAGAGACGATAGTTGCTACCGGTGTTATACTTGCTGGTATCCCGTGCATCGATAAAATTGATATAGAAAATATAAAAACTGGAGATAAATTGAAGGTAGAGGCAGACAAAGGAATAGTAGAAAAATTAAAATGATTTTATTTTTTTCAGAGTTTCTATGGCTCTTCCTATTTTTTCTATTTCTTCTACATCTTCTGTATCTTTTAATTTTTTATAGAGAAACTCTATTTTCTCATTTATTATGTCTTCTTCCGTTTCCGATCCACAATTTATACAGAAGATTTTTCCATCTTTTTCAAATAAAGGATAAAAACACTTTTCGCAGTGTTTATCTGTCATCTTTGCTCCAGAAAGAAGCAATTTAGCTATCTTTTCATTATCGATCGTTTTCACCATGATAAACTTTGTATCAAGAATTTTATAAATTTTATCGTATCCCTTAAATTATTTATGTGGCTTTTCTCACCTGCATAGATAGTTTTTATTCTGACATTTCCAATCCTGCATTTTGCTCTTACAAGTAACTCTGATTCCAGGATAAATCTTTCTGTCTTAAAATCCAATCCTCTAAGAACCTCTGTTTTAATCAATCGATATCCTGATTGACTGTCTCCTATCTTTTGATGCGTTCGCAGGGACAATAAAAATGTAGTTATAGTATTTGAGATACTTCTAGGAAAAGGCATCTCCTTAAAATCTCTTGCACCTATGATTATATCATATTTATCTATTTTTTTTAAGAAATTTGGGATCTCGGAAGGGTCGTGCTGCCCATCAGCATCCAGAGTTATTATAATGTCATAATTATTTTTCAAGGCATAGTTAAAACCGGTAATCAATGCATCTCCCTTCCCCCTGTTTTTTTCATGCTTTATTACAAAAGCTCCTTTTTCTTCAGCTCTCTTTCCAGTATCATCCATGGAACCGTCGTCTATTACAATGACATCGCAGTATTTTAACGTCTTATTTACTACTTTTCCTATCCTCTCTTCCTCGTTGTATGCAGGGATCAAAGCCAGAATTTTCATTAAAAATCCTTATTTTTTTTCTTTATAAAGCTTTAGAAAGGATCATGAAGAAATGCAAAGAATATTACAAGGTCCACATAGTTTATATTTTCCCTTTCTGTGATGTAAATAGATTTGAGAGTTGATAAAATTAGTGATGGGGGGAAAAGGAAGTTAATAAGTGCTTCAATTAACTCTTTTATTCAAAGAAAAAAATCTTCAAAAATTTTACTATCAACGATATTAAGTACCGCTTTTATAACTTTTAGCATATTATATTCAATATACTTTATCGCATACTCTTCATTGCTAGGAATAAATCCTAATTTCCTTGTTTCTCTCGATTTTTTTATAATCCCTGTGAGGCTATCCCTGATGATCACTAATTGGCTTTTAATTTTTTCGTCTAAATATAGACTATTTGCATCTATAAAATCTATCATATTACGAAAAGTCTGAAGTTTACTACCTTTCAAGACAAGTTTTTTGAAATAATCAGCAATTTTTACTTCATTTCTGATGTTTCTCATCCGATCTATGTGATTTTTAAATGTTTCTTCTATATCTATCTCCGTTTCTTCTTCATCTTCATAATCTATAGGTATCGCTTCTATTCTATCGTTATTATCACCCCCATGATTTATTGGATCAGGCAAATCAATGATCCAAGGAATCTCGTTTACAACAAATTGTATAATCTTTACTCGTAGCAATGATTCAACTGTATTTTTTAATTTTTTTAATTCCAACGTTCTTTTGCGTTCTAGGACATGTTTTATAAAATAATATGCCATAATTATCAAAGCTACATCAAAAAGTAGATTAGCCCCTTGCCACGAATCATGCTCTAAACCAATCCAAATTCCTAATATGATAAACGTACAAAAGGCTAACACTGAAAAGAAACATTTTGGATTTTTTATACATTCATTGATTTCATTAATTATACCACTTTTATTCATCTGACAAAATATAAGGGCCATTATATAAAAAATTTTTTATAAATCAAAAATAATTTTTTTCAAATCCATATCAAAAAACGCCCCCTTTTTGATAAGTGATAGTGTTCTTCAAGAATTCAATAAAAAATTTTATATAAAAATATTCACAAATACTTAGTATGGATTATTTACAAGTGTTATATGTGGGAGCAGCATTAGTAACAATAGTAGGAGTACCAGTGGCTGTTTATAAGAAATATTTAAAGCGAAAATCAGAGAAAGAGAAGAAAAAAAATAAAAAAATGGAAATAAGGAAAATAATCCTCAAAGAATTAGATGTAAATGATTCAATTATTAATGAGACGAAGGATTGGATCGTGGGGACAATTGAAGCTCTGAAAAAACCTTTAGAGGGGCGTTCAGAGTATATAATAAGCGTTCCAAAATTTAAGTCATCAATAAAAGAATTCCCTGAGAATACTGTCTATGAGCATATTACAGGTGAGCTTAGTATATTAGAGGAAGAAGAAATAAAAGCTATTATGTATGTTTATAAATATTTCAGACAAATTAAAAGAGATTGTGAAGAATATCCCACAAAGTTCAACGCTCCAGAAAAATCTAACAAGGATATAATAAAAGCATTAGAACCCATAAATGAGAAGGTCGCTCATATATCACACTTTTTTAGAGGCATGAAAGAGAGCTATGACAAACTATTTGAAGGTAAAATTGATGAAGAAGTTCTCGAAAAAAGATTGTCAAATCTTTATTAAATGACTAAACTTTCTTCTTTTCCTACTCTTTAATTACACCATATTCATTCATTATGTCACACTTTCTATTCATGAAACCTCCGAACAACCCCAATAATAACCGAGATAGACTTTCTCATTTTATCCCATCATATTTTTATATAAAAACTGAGAATACAAAACATGGAGTTTATTGATCATCCTCTTGTTAAAAAAGATACAGTGATGGCAAGGGTATATCAGGAAACAATTGTCGACAGTTGCAGAGAAAAAAATTCTATGGTAGTTCTTCCTACAGGACTGGGGAAAACTATAATTGCTGCACTTTTGACAGTTTACAGGCTCCAGAAGCATGACGGAAAGGTAATCTTTTTAGCGCCTACAAAACCCCTCGTTATGCAGCATTTCCAGACATTTTCCAATACTCTAAATATAGATAAAATGGAATTTTTTACAGGTACTGTAGCACCGTCTACGAGAAAGGATCTCTATAAAGATAAAAAAATAATATTTGCAACTCCGCAGGTCATAGAGAATGATATAATCTCTCGAAGATTGGATCTCGAAAATGTTTCAATGATCATTTTTGATGAAGCGCACAGATCTATCGGCGATTATGCGTATGTCTTCATAGCGAAGAAATACATGGAAAAAGGAAAAAATCCTCTGGTAATAGGACTCACAGCCTCCCCGGGTAGTCAGAAAGAAAAGATAAATGAGGTACTGGATAATCTTTTCATTGAAAATATAGAGGTAAGAACAGACAGTTCTCCTGACATAAAAAAGTATATTCAGGATATAGATATTGAGTGGATCGAGGTAGATTTTCCTGAGGAGTATAAAAAGATAAGGAAATACCTGGAAAAATATCTGGAGAACAAGCTTAAAATTCTTCATAATATAGGCTTCTTGAGAAGTGCATCATTGGGGATATCAAAAAAAGATCTTTTGGAACTTGGGACACGAATAAGAAAAGATATGAATAAGAGCTATGGAAAGATGGATAAAAGGTATTTCATAGGGATAATGGCGCAGTCTTCAGCCATCAAAATTCAGCATGGGATGGAGCTTCTCGAAACCCAGGGAATTATACCCTTTTCGGATTATTTCGAGAGATTGAAACACCAGAAAGCAAAATCTGCAAAGGAAATAATTAATTCTGAACTTATAAAAAAAGCGTTAAACCTCGCAAAGACTATAGAAACAAGACATCCAAAATATGGAAAATTAAGGGAGATAATAGAGGAAGAGATAAAAAGATGCAAGAATATAATCGTTTTTTCCCAGTACAGAGACTCTGCGCAGAAAATAGTTGACATTTTAAACGATATAGAAGGAGTAAGAGCAATTAGGTTCGTTGGACAGAGTTCCAAACTTGGAGACAAAGGATTGACACAGAAAAACCAAAAAGAGATCTTGGAAAAATTCAGGAATCAAGAATACAACATTCTTGTGGCGACATCAATAGCGGAAGAAGGATTGGATATACCTAGCGTTGATTTAGTGCTATTTTTCGAGCCTGTGCCTTCAGAGATAAGGACTATCCAGAGGAGAGGAAGAACAGGAAGAAGAAAATCAGGAAAAGTAATCGTATTGTTTACCGGAAAGACGAGAGATGAAGCGTATTTCTGGGTTTCCAGGGCGAAGGAAAAGAAGATGCATAAAATTCTTTTGCAGATGAAAAATCAATTGAAGAAAAAAGAATACATAGAAAAACAGACAAAAATTGAAGATTTTGTTAAAATAATAGTAGATTACAGAGAAAAGAGTCCAGTAGTAAAATATTTGTCTTCTCATTGCCTCGTAGAGCAGAAAAATCTTCCAGTAGGCGATTATATTCTTTCTGAGAAAGTATGTGTGGAAAGGAAAAGCTGTGAAGATTTTTTGAGAAGTTTAATGGACAGAAAGCTATTCCAGCAGATCAAAAATATCTCTGAGAGTTATGAGATCCCTATTCTCATCATAGAAGGAGAAGACCTCTATTCACAGCATGAAATTTCTGCAAATGCTATTTTGAATGCCATAATTTCTATAATCCTAGATTTTAATGTTCATGTTATCTTTACAAAAGACGCATATGAAACAATGCTTATTTTACTGGATATAGCAAAAAGGGAACAACAGAAAGAGAGAAAAGATATCCCTATAAGGGGAAGTAAAAAGATCATGGACATAAAAGAAAACCAGAGGTACATAATAGAAGGACTGCCTCATGTCTCAGCTACATTGGCTGAAAGACTTCTGAAACATTTTAAAAGTGTGAAAAATGTTTTCACAGCATCAAAAGAAGATTTGATGAAAGTAAAAGGAATCGGAGAAAAAACTGCGGATGAGATAATAGGAGTCATAGATAAGGGGTATGAGTGATCTGATGAAAAACCTTTCAATAGTAAGCTTTATAAAGGGAACGATCAAATCACCTGAGGTGATCCAATGAAACTCCAATGTCCTGTATGCAAGCATGCAGTGGAAGTGCATCATCTGAGGCAAGGTAAGATTATCCAGTGTGGCGAATGCGAAACAGAGTTGAAACTTATAAAAGGCGAATCGTGGGAACTTACAGTCTTTGAAAGGAAAAAAGAAGAAAGATTCTTGTGATCTGATGAAATCTCAAAAATTCTTTTATATTTTTGTACCATTTAAAATAGCCCAGGGATGTACGTCCGTACTTCTTCCCTTGCTGATTGTAGAGCTTGGAGGGAAAGCCAAAGAAGTAGGTATAGTTTTAGGGCTTTACACAGCAGTTTCGATGTTTGGAACAGTTTTCTGGGGAAAAATATCTGATAAATTTAAGAAGAGAAAAACATGTATCCTGATCGGATTTACGGGAACATTTTTATCATATCTTTTATTATCGATGACTTTCAATCTCTATGAGGTTATATTAATTCAGACATTCTTTGCATTCTTTATCGCAGCTGAGATACCCGTAACAACAGTTTATATTCTCCGCAGTACGAACAAATTTTACTGGGATGATGCTATAGGAAAATTCAACAAAATAGGAGGATGGGCATGGGTAATGGGATTGGGAATTGGAGCAATAACTTTATTTTTTGTCTCTATTCAAAACTTATTTCTAATAAACAGTGTTATATCTGCGATATCACTAATTTTAGGTTTTAAATACTTAAAACAGAGGCCTATACATATAAATAGAGGAACATTCAAATTACGTCTTACTCAAATAGTGGAAGAACGAG
>Ga0209986_10003749_pt1 | contig 13174 bp, 25 predicted proteins | sample BlataG_FD_183168 | JGI IMG/M metagenome (GOLD analysis project Ga0209986, IMG submission 183168) | Deep subsurface microbial communities from Black Sea to uncover new lineages of life (NeLLi) - Black_00105 metaG (SPAdes) (version 2) | ecosystem: Environmental > Aquatic > Marine > Oceanic >...
AAAAATTTAATGAGATTGTAAAAGATTTAAGAGTAGACATGTCTTTAGAGTCTGCGGTAAGCGAAGCATTAAGACAGATGAGAGAAATGAGACAAGGTAAAAAAGGCGGTGGTATGATTGATAAACCACTTGGTTCAGGAGGCGTGAAATCTGGCCCACCACCAAAATCAGGACCTAACCCACAGGGGTTGAAAGTTCCTTTAAAATAAGTTAGAAGCTAACATTGGAGAAATTTTAAATGGCAAGATCAAAACAAAACAAAGGAAAAGTATTCTTAAAAAAAATGAATACTAAACCAAAAGCTAGAAGAAAAGCTTTTGATCCACCTTCTAAAGGTAGAAAAGAGAGAATGGAAGAATTTGTTCCTATAAAAATAGAAGATTATAATAAAGGTGGTTTAGTAAGTGGTAAACCAAAGCTAGCTAAAAAAGGCTGGAGATAAAATGGAAGACAAAATTATTAAACTAGACCCCTTAGCTGAATCATTAGATAAAAGTGGTCACAAAGGTGGTGCAGGAAAAAATTTAAAAACTTTTACAGTTAGAATTAAAAGTAAAGAACCAAATTTTTTTCAATTTGGCAAAAAAGTAACTGGCAACTCTTATAAAACAGATACAAAAGTAAAAACAGATTCTGCAAAGAATGCACTAGATATTGCTAAAAAACAATTTAAACAATCAAAAACATTTCAAAATCAAAAAGACAACATACCCTCTAGTTTTGAAACCTCAAGTGGAAAACCTGTTAGTCCTAGAGTTTCTGCAAAAATTGTTTCTGAAAAAGCTAAGGGTGGATTAATTACAGGGAAACCAAAGCTAGCTAAAAAAGGCTGGAGATAAAATGGCAGATATAGACAAATCCCTTCCGAACGAAGTTAGAACAGAAGTAGAAATACCAGCTGAAGAAGAAGTTGTAGAAGAGGAAGTAGCAGAACAAGGTCCCGTAGAAGTTATACCTGAAGAGGATGGTGGAGTTACATTAGACTTTGAACCAGGAGCGATCAATGTTCCAGGAACCGAGAATCATTTTGATAACTTAGCTGACATTTTACCTGAAGATATTTTAGAACCAATCGGAAACGAAATGGTTGACAACTACATGGAATATAAAAATTCCAGAAAAGATTGGGAGCAAAGTTATATTCAAGGTTTAGATCTTTTAGGATTTAAATATGAAAATAGAACTGAGCCTTTCCAAGGAGCAAGTGGTGCAACTCATCCTGTACTTGCTGAAGCAGTTACACAATTTCAAGCACAAGCTTACAAAGAATTATTACCTGCAGAAGGACCTGTAAGAACAGATATTATCGGAGTAGATTCTCCACCTGTTCAACAACAGTCTCAACGGGTTAAAGATTATATGAATTATCTTTTAATGGATCAAATGGAAGAATATGAACCTGAGTTTGATCAAATGTTATTTCACTTACCACTAGCTGGTTCGACGTTTAAAAAAATATACTATGACCAGTTATTAGGGAGAGCAGTGAGTAAATTTATTCCTGCTGAGGATTTGATTGTTCCGTACACGGCTACCTCATTAGACGAAGCGGAATCAATCATCCACTCTTTAAAAATTTCTGAAAACGATTTAAGAAAATCACAAGTTAGTGGTTTCTATTCTGATGTAGAACTTGGTCCTCCAGGTGTCGACAACAATGATGAATTAACAAAGAAGGAAAGAGAAATTTCTGGAACTAAAAAAACAGGTAAGCAAGAAGATGTTTACAATGTTTTAGAATGCCATGTTAATTTAGACCTAGAAGGCTTTGAAGATATAGGGGAAGATGGTGAGCCAACAGGAATTAAACTTCCATACATTGTAACCGTTGAAGAAGCATCAAGAAAAATTTTATCCATTAAAAGAAACTATGCACCCGATGATGTTAAGAAAAAGAAAATTTCTTATTTTGTACATTTTAAATTTTTACCAGGACTAGGTTTTTATGGTTTTGGTTTAATCCACATGATTGGTGGATTAAGTAGAACTGCAACAAGTGCACTTAGACAATTACTAGATGCAGGAACATTATCTAACTTACCTGCTGGATTTAAACAACGTGGAGTTAGGGTAAGAGATGAAGCGTCACCAATTCAACCAGGTGAATTCAAAGATGTAGATGCACCAGGTGGATCTCTAAGAGATGCATTCTTTCCACTACCCTACAAGGAACCTTCTCAGACATTATTATCATTAATGGGAATTGTTGTTGGTGCGGGTCAAAGATTTGCAGCCATTGCTGATATGCAAGTTGGAGATGGAAATCAAGGCGCAGCCGTTGGAACAACTATTGCTCTTCTTGAACGTGGTTCACGTGTCATGAGTGCAATCCATAAACGATTGTATGCGGCAATGAAAAAAGAATTTAGATTATTGGGAAAAATTATTTCTCAATACTTACCTCCTGAATATCCATATGACGTGGTTGGAGGGGCTAGAACTATTAAACAATTAGATTTTGATAATAGAATAGATATTATTCCTGTTGCAGATCCAAATATATTTTCTCAGTCACAAAGAATTACACTAGCACAAACAGAATTACAATTGGCGCAATCGAATCCACAGATTCATAATTTATATAATGCGTACAGAAAAATGTATGAAGCAATTGGAGTGAAAGATATTAATCAAATATTACCTCCACCTGCTCCAGTTCAACCCATTGATCCAAGTATCGAGCATATTAATGCGTTAAACGCGAAACCTTTTCAAGCGTTTCCTGGTCAAGATCACAGAGCACACATCACCGCTCACTTGAATTTTATGTCAACAAACATGGTTAGAAATAATCCTGTGGTTATGGCTTCAATTCAAAAAAACATTCTTGAACACATATCAATCATGGCCCAAGAACAAGTACAAATTGAATTCAGAGAGCAAATGATGCAAATGCAAGTGCTACAACAGCAAGCACCAACCAATCCACAGTCAGCACAATTGCTACAACAGATAATGCAGACGATTGAAGCTAGAAAAGCGGTGTTAATTGCTGAAATGACAGAAGATTTTATGAAGGAAGAGAACAAAATCACATCACAATTTGATTCAGATCCACTTTTAAAACTAAAATCTAGAGAAGTTGATCTACGAGCCATGGAAAATGAACGTAAAAAAGAAAATGATCAAGCTCAACAAGAACTTGCAAGAGCAAGATTGCTACAATCTAAAGATAATTTTGAAGACAAGCTTGAACAAAATGAAGATTTAGCTAAATTAAGAGCTGGAGTTAGCCTTGCAAAATCTGGTATACAACAAATGTCTGTTATTGACGAAAATTAATGGTATATTAGTTTAACAAAAGGTAAAATATTATGATGAACTATAAAAAAGCAAAACAGATGGCAGTTCCAAGTCAGAATGTAGAGATAGATCCAAGATCTAAGACTACAGCTGACGGTGCTTTCAACTATATTCCTACTGGAGACAAGGAAAAAGTTAGAGGTACTAAAAGAATGCTAGCTGAAAAGAAAAAAACTGCTACTTGGTACTAAATTATGTGGTTATCGGCAATCAAATTAGCCGTTTCTGCTGGAAGTAAGATTTATGCTAACAAGCAGAAGGCAAAAGTCGCAATGTCAGACGCACAACTGTTACATGCAGAGCGTCAAGCTCGAGGTGAGGAAGCTTACCAGGGTAAATTATTAGAAGCACGTCAAAACGATTATAAGGACGAATTTGTTCTTGTAATATTGTCTGCCCCTATAATTGTGCTTGCGTGGGGAGTCTTTTCAGACAATCCAGTTGCTATGGAAAAAGTAAAAATTTTCTTTGAGCATTTCGCGGCACTCCCGACTTGGTTCAGTACACTTTGGATCCTTGTCGTGGGAAGTATTTTTGGTATAAAGGGTACACAGATTTTTAAAAACGGAGGAAAAAAATAATGAGAAAAAAAATGATGGGTGGCGGAATGATAAGACCAATGTACAAAGATGGCGGTTCATTAAAACCTGTCCCTGCTGATAACAAAGGTTTAAAAAAATTACCTACTGAAGTTAGAAATAAAATGGGTTTTATGAAAGATGGTGGTAAAATAAAAAACAAAAAAGACGGTGCATTTGGTGTAAGCAAAAAAACAGATGTAGTAAAAAAAATAGCAAAAAATCCTAAAAAAGAACTTGCTTTTGATAAAACTCCAAGAACAAATAAATTTTTAAAAGGATTTAGTCCTTTTACAATAGCTAGAAAAATAATAGCTAAACGAAATAAAAAAGATTAATATGGCAAAACTTTGTGCAAAAGGAAAAGCTGCAGCTAAAAGAAAATTTAAAGTATATCCATCAGCATATGCTAATATGTATGCATCAGGAGTTTGCTCAGGTAAAATTACACCAGGTGGTAAAAGACAAAAGAAGGCCAATGGAGGTCTCTGCACTAAAGGTATGGGGAGAGCTTACGGAAAGAATTCATAATGGGACTAAGAAAATGGGTGTCAGAGAAATGGGTGGACATTGGAGCACCGAAGAAAGACGGCAAGTATCAACCTTGCGGGAGAAGCAAAGGCTCAAAGAGGAAATATCCAAAATGCGTTCCACTTGCAAAAGCCACACGAATGACAAAGTCGCAAAAGGCGAGTGCTGTCAGACGAAAAAGAGCAGCGGGTAATCCAGGCGGTAAACCAACTAACGTTGCAACATTTACTAAAAGAAAGAAAATGGCATTTGGAGGATTAGTCTAATGATTAGAAAAACTACTAAAGGTAAGAACGCTAATTATAGACCAACAAAATCTGGAGCTGGAATGACAGCAAAAGGTGTAAGAGCTTACAGGGCAGCAAACCCTGGAAGTAAATTAAAAACAGCCGTGACTGGAAAAGTGAAGCCAGGATCAAAAGCTGCAAATCGACGTAAGTCGTACTGTGCACGTAGCGCAGGCCAACTCAAACGATCATCTGCAAAAACACGTAACGATCCTAATTCTCGAATCAGACAAGCACGGAGAAGATGGAAGTGTTAAATGCAATTAGAAACAGTAATAAATAAAACCCTAAGATTCCTAGATTCTAGAGTAGAAGCTTTGTCTATATCGGTCACGTCAGGTGGTATTGACAACATGGAAAATTACAAGTATATAATAGGACAAATCAATGCACTGGAATCAGTGCGTCAGGAAATCTCTAACCTGCTAAACGATAAGGAGCATAATGAAGGAACAGTCATCGATATTAACACCAAACAATGATCTTGTTGGTGTAAAAAAATCAGAGAAAAAAGAAGAGGAAGTAAAAGGAAAGATTCCACAACCTACGGGTTGGAGACTTTTAGTTTTACCTTTTAAAATGAAAGAGAAAACTAAAGGTGGATTAGTATTAGCCGAAACTACATTAGAGAAGCAACAAGTTGCATCACAGTGTGGTTTGGTTTTAGCTATGGGTCCAGATTGTTATAAGGATAAGGAGAGATATCCTGATGGTCCATGGTGCAAGGTCAATGAATGGGTAATGTTTGCACGTTACGCTGGTTCACGGATCAAGATAGATGGTGGGGAAATACGTCTGCTAAACGACGATGAAGTGTTAGCAACAATTGATAGTCCAGAGGACATCTTGCATGAGTTCTAAACATAGGAAGGAGTAACTATGCCAGAAGAAAATAAAACTGTTGATATTGATACATCGGGCCCTGGTGCAGAAATTTATTTGCATGAGGAGAAAAAAGAAAACGAAATCGAGGTAGAAAATGAAACAGTTGAGAACAGTACTGAGTCCAATGATTCATCTGAGAAATCTGATGAGCAGTTGGATGTTCAAAATCAAGAAACAACGAAACAAGAAGAAGTAAAACAGGACGACGGAAAATTAGAAGAATATAGTAAAGGTGTTCAATCACGAATTGCTAAACTTACTCGTAAGATGAGAGAAGCAGAACGGAGAGAACAAGCTGCTATAGAATATGCTAGGTCAGTTGAAGAAAAAAGAAAACAAGATTATTCTCGTTTTCAAAAAACAGACTTAGATTATTTAGATAAATTTGAGAAAAATGTTAGTGCTGGATTAGAGGCTGCAGAGCGAGAACTCGCAACCGCTATTGAAACACAAGACCCAAAAGCTCAAATTGCAGCAAACAAAAGAATAGCAGAACTCTCTTTTGAGAATGCTAGGATTAAACAAGCAAAACAAAGTAAAGAACAGGTTAGTGCAGAACCAACTGTACAATCTGCTGACAGTGGAAACATTGCACAGCCTCAACCTGAAAGTATACCAATGCCAGATCCAAAAGCGGAAGCTTGGGCTGCTAAAAACACATGGTTCGGAAGTAATAGAGCCATGACTAATACAGCCATAGCACACCACCAAGATTTGGAAAATGAAGGTTATGACACTTCTTCTGAAGACTATTATCAAGAAATTGATAGAAGAATGAAAGTTGACTTTCCTGCTAGATTTGGTAATACTACAGAAGAAAAAACGTCCGCTCCCGTGCAAACGGTTGCATCTGCTTCAAGAAGCGTAAAACCTGGACGCAAAACTGTGAGACTCACTTCTTCTCAAGTAGCAATAGCTAAAAAATTAGGAGTGCCACTCGAAGACTACGCAAAACAATTAAAACTCACGAAGGAGGCATAAGCGTATGGAAAAAGAAAATAAAACTACTTCTCGTGCGAGTCAAACTAGGTCAAAGACTGAAAGGCCAAAAGTTTGGGTCCATCCGTCAGCTCTAGACGCACCCCCTGCACCTGATGGTTTCAGGTATAGATGGATAAGAGCAGAAAGCGTTGGCTTTCAAGATACGAAAAACATATCTGGACGTTTAAGAGAAGGATATGAACTAGTAAGATCTGAAGAAGTCGAAAATGCATCTGACTATCCGACCGTTGAAGACGGGAAATACAAGGGAGTTGTTGGAGTTGGAGGCCTTCTACTTGCGAAGGTACCTGAAGAAATCGCGAAGCAAAGACAAGCGTATATGACTGACCGTCATAAACAAAGAGACGAAGCTGTAAGAAACGATTTAATGAAGGAGCAGGATAGTAGAATGCCGATCAATGTTGATAGGCAATCTCGTGTAACCTTCGGTGGTACTAAGAAATAATTTTTTAACTATTTCTAAATCACTGATTTAAATTAAACCGTATCTGACCCTTTGGGACAGGTACATAAGGAGAAACAACTATGGCAAATAGAAACACACAAGGTTTTGGTTTGATCCCTGCAGGAACTCTTGGCTCAACGCCAGCGACTTCTGGTCAAGGCAAATACAAAATCGATGCGGGTTATGCAACCACTATATTTCATGGTGGTGCTGTTGCTTCTGCTGCTGGTTACATCGTTGAAGGACAAGGAACTGATACTCCTATCCTAGGCGTACTAAACGGAATATTCTACAACGCGGCTACAACTTTAAAGCCAACGTTTGCGAATCATTACGTTCAAGTAACACCAGCAAACTCAGAAGATATCGATGCATTTGTATTCGATAACCCACAACAACAATATGTAGTAGCGACTGATGATGCAGTAGCACAATCTGGATATTTAGAAACGTATGATATGAATGTATCTGCTGGTAGTACAACTACTGGTATGTCTTCAGCTACGTTAGATATCGGAGATACAAGTGCTGATGCAGCTTCATGGAGATTATTAAGATCTGCTGAAGATCCTGAAAACGATGAAAATGCGGCTTTCAGATCTGTAGTAGTAGTTGCTAATCTAATTGAACTACAATCGTAATAGGAGAATAGGAGATAAATTATGGCTATTTCACGATCACAACTAGTTAAAGAACTAGAGCCAGGATTGAATGCACTATTCGGCCTGGAATATAAAAGGTATGAAAATCAGCACGCTGAAATTTATACCACAGAATCATCTGACAGAGCTTTTGAAGAAGAAGTAATGTTAAGTGGTTTTGCAAACGCACAAGTAAAAGGTGAAGGTTCTGGAGTTTCATTTGATGAAGCACAAGAAACTTTCACAGCTCGTTACACTCACGAGACTGTAGCTTTAGCGTTCGCGATTACTGAAGAAGCAATCGAGGACAACTTGTATGATAGACTTGCGTCTAGATATACAAAAGCTTTAGCTAGATCTATGAGTAATGCTAAACAAGTAAAATCAGTCGAGCCTCTAATTCAAGGTCTTCCTTCAACGGATGGTTTTGATTCAGGTGACGGTGTTTCATTATTTAACACTGCCCACCCAACAGTGGCTGGAACTTTTGCTAACACTTTAGCAACTCAAGCTGACCTTAACGAAACTTCATTAGAACAATCTTTAATCGATATTGGTCAAATGAGTGACGAAAGAGGTTTAAGAATTGCAGCCAGAGGAGTAAAAATGATTATTCCTTCTGAGTTACAATTTACAGCTGAAAGATTGATGAAGTCTCAAGGTAGAACTGGAACAGCTGATAACGATATCAATGCAATCGTATCTATGGGTATGATTCCGCAAGGATACAGAGTTAATAACTACTTAACTGACTCTGATGCATTTTATATCTTAACAGACGTGCCTAACGGTATGAAAATGTTCAACAGAGCGCCATTGACTACAGCAATGGAAGGTGACTTTGACACTGGTAACGTAAGATACAAAGCTAGAGAAAGATACTCTTTTGGAGTTTCTGACCCTAGAGGTATCTTCGGCGTTGAAGGTGCATAATAAATAATTTTTGTGGCGGAACATAGTTCCGCCACAATTATAGAATAAACGGTGAGATTCATGAAAAAATTTTTAGTCAACATTTGGGCGTATAATCATCACGCAAAATTTACAGTTGATTCAAAAGATTCCCCAACAAACCTGGAACAATCTATCCTTGACAAACTTGGAGAAAACAGTATAGTTTGGGAAAACCTTGGAAACAGTTATAATGACAAGGTAAATAGAATAACCTATGAGGAGGTTATAGATGATACAAGACCTATACAAAGCAAAAAGGTCCTTGGAGTTGAAGTGGGAACAGGAGCATCTAGATAATAATAGATATACTCTTGAAATGGTCAGAATTGATGACAAAGTTAGAGAAGTCATCACAAAGATCAAGCTGGAAGAAGCAGCAATTGCCCATAGACAGAACACAATTGAAGGTTCTGCTCCAGAAGTTTCAGTAGCTACTTAATCAAAAGCTACATCGTTGGAAAACACCATCCACACTACAGGATCTCTTGCACTCTACTAAAAAGTAGTATATAAAATACTCACTATACATAAATTAATATTCTGCATGGACGCAGTATAGTCGACGGCCTAGAGACTATGTAGAATTTAACTAGGAGAATAATCATGGCAAACACTACTTTCACAGGACCAGTAACTTCGTTAAATGGTTTTATTGGTGGACCTAACCCAAATGCAGGTGACACTCAACAAGGTGGAACTAACACTTGGTCTGTTACTGACGCAAACACTGTTACTAATGGAACTGATTCATTAGAAGCAGCTAGCAATGAAGGCGTAATGATTTACGTTGACAATGGTGCAGCAGGCGCAGCAGTATATGCTTTTTCAGATGGAACAAACTGGAAAAGATGTGATACACTTGCAAATATTGCGTCATCATAATAAATAATTAGTGTGGGGCTTCGGCCCCACTTAAATTTAATAGGAGAAAACAATATGTCATCAGACCAAAAATTTACAACACTTACAGCTGACGGACAGGTAAAAACTGCTTCAGGAGGATCTACTAATATTGGTCCTGCTAGAGTTACATACATTCAAGCTACAGGAGTTACAAATATAAAACTTTATGATGCAGCAACTGCATCTGGAGCTATTGTATTTGAATCTACTTTTGGAAGTGAAGGGTTAGATATGTATATACCTGGAAATGGTATTAGATTTGAAAATACTATCTATGCAGATGTAACTGGAACAGGATCTGTTACTATCGGATATACTGGCTAGGAGGCTAAATGGCTAACGCAACTTCTGGAACAACTACTTTTGATAAAACTTTTTCTGTTGATGAAATAGTAGAAGAAGCTTTTGAACGAATAGGTATTCAACAAGTTTCAGGATACCAATTAAAAACTTCAAGAAGATCATTAAATATAATGCTTCAGGAATGGGGCAATAGAGGTATTCACTATTGGGAAATAGGGGAACTTGATCTTGATTTAATTGAAGGACAAGCTGAATATAAATTTTTTAGAGAAGCAGCTGATGGTACTAGTGCTACATCAAATCCAAATGGTATTTATGGAATGTCCGATGTCCTTGAAGCACAATTAAGGTCCAATAGAACAGCAACAGATCAATCAGATAGTCCTATGACTAAAGTTGATAGATCAACATATGCTGCATTTTCCAATAAACTTTCTAAAGGTACACCTAATCAATATTGGGTACAAAGATTTATTGATCATGTTAGTATTAATGTTTATCCTACACCAGATTCAACTAATGCATCTAAAGATATGCATTTCTATTACATAAAAAGAATTCAAGATATTGGGGCTTACACTAATGCAACCGATATGCCTTTTAGATTCATACCTTGTATGGTTTCAGGTTTAACTTATTACTTATCTATGAAGTATGCTCCACAATTAACTCAAAATTTAAAATTATTGTATGAAGATGAATTTCAAAGAGCATTACAAGAAGATGGTTCAGCTTCAAGTACATTTATTACACCTAAAGCTTATTACCCAGGAACTTAATGTCTAAGTACGCAACAGGAAAACATTCAAAAGCGATTTCTGATAGATCGGGTATGGAATTTCCATATAAAGAAATGGTTAGAGAATGGAATGGCTCTTTTGTTCACTACACAGAGTATGAACCTAAGCAACCACAACTTGAACCTAAACCAATTGGTGGTGATGGTGTTGCATTATTACAAGTAAGACCAGATAGAGCAGAACCAATTACAACTGTAATAATTCCACAAGATGGATTTAAAACATACCAAGCAGGATCAGGGATCATAAATGTAAATGTACCAGGACATGGTTTAACAAATGGTACAACTTATTTATTTAGAGGTGCACCTACAACATCTCCTGGAACAGGAACTCCAACTAATCCTGTGTTTGCTTATGCAACAATTCCAAACTTTGATGGAATAACAGGAGTACAAATAGGTCAAGGATCTGGTTATGCTATAACAACCGGTCTTTATGACAACGGTGCAAGAGTTACAACAGACTATGCTTTATCTAATTTCTTCTTCTTTACAGTTAATTCGGATACTGCTACAACAGGAAGTATTAAAGGAGGAGGCTACGGTTGTTCCGTTGGTCCTATAACAATAAGCGCATGATTAAAAAATTTATTAATTGGATTAAAAATATATTTACACCTGAAAAACAAGATCCTCATCTTGAAATGTATGAAGAAGTGAGAACAGAAAAACAAGAAAAGATACGTAGAAAACACGGAGGAGAATCAGAGTAATGGCTTATACTTTAGCAAATTTACAGGATGATATTAGAAATTACACTGAAGTAGATAGTGATGTTTTATCTACAGGTGTTTTAAATACTATAATTAAAAATGCTGAAAACAGAATTTATAGAGAGGCTGACTCTGACGATAACAGATTTTATGCTACATCAAATCTAGCAGCTGGAAGTAGATATGTAACGATACCTTCTGATTTAAGATTTATTCGATATGTACAATTAACAGATGCTGCTGGAAATCAAACTTTTTTAGAAAAAAAAGATACTTCATATATGGCAACTTTTTATGACACACCTGGAACAGCATCAGGTATTCCTAAGTATTATGCTAATTGGGACGCTAATTATTGGGTAGTAGCACCTACACCAAATAGCACTAATTTAATTACTTTGGCTTATACAAAACAACCAGATACAATAACAACTGGAGTACCTAGTACTACAGGAACTTATACATCTAACAAATATCAAGATTTACTTTTGTATGCTTGTCTGGTAGAAGCATATGGATACTTGAAAGGTCCAGCGGATCTGTTACAATACTACGAAGGATCTTTTAAAAGAGCTTTACAATCGTACGCGATCGAACAACAAGGTCGTAGACGCAGAGACGAATATCAAGATGGAGTTATTCGTACACCTCTTAAATCACCATCACCATAAAATAAATTAAGGAGACAATTAAATGGCAAATATAGTACCTGACTCTTTTAAAACAGACCTACTTGGTGGCGTGTTTGATTTTGATTCATCTGGTGGATCAACTTTTAAACTTGCGCTTTACACTGATATATCTGGTTTTAGTACTTCAACTACAGCTTATACAACTACTAATGAAGTTTCTTCATCTGGTACAAGTTATACTGCAGGTGGAAATACTTTAACTAATAATGGTGTAGCGGTATCAAGTAATATTGCATACGTTGATTTTGCAGATTTAACTTTTTCATCTGTAACGTTAACTGCAGTAGGAGCACTGATTTATAAAGGTACAAGTAATGAAGCTGTATTAGTTCTAGACTTCGGTGGATCAAAAACTGCAACTAACGGTGATTTCGTTGTTCAGTTTCCAGCTGCTGATTCTTCTAATGCAATCATTAGACTTGGCGACGCGTAATATTTATAAGGAACACAAATGGCGTTAGTAGTAAATGATAGAGTAAAAGAAACTAGTACGACTACTGGTACTGGCACGTTCACTTTGGATGGAGCTGTAACTGGTTTTGAAACTTTTTCTTCTGCTATTGGAAATACAAATACGACTTACTATGCAATATCTTTACAAGGTGGAGCAGAGTTTGAAGTTGGTCTTGGGACCGTTGCGGCTGGAACATTAGCTAGAACAACTATTATTTCTTCATCTAACTCAGATAGCGCTGTTAACTTTTCAGCAGGCACAAAAGATGTATTTTGTACATTGCCAGCGAGCAAAGCGGTGTTTAAAAATGCATCTGATGTTATTGAAGGTGTACCAAGTAACGGATTCGTCATTGCTATGTCGATTGCATTATAGTATAAGGAATAAATTATGGCACAAAACTTTAGAAGATACACAAGCAATGATGTAGGAACATCTGCTGCAACATTATTTACTGCTGACAGTTATGATACAGTAGTTGGTATATCAGTTTCAAATGTAACAACATCAGCTGTTGTAGCATCTGTATATATCAATGATGGTTCAAACGACATTTATCTTGTTAAAGATGCACCAATACCAACTGGTTCATCATTACAAGTATTAGATGGTGGAGCTAAATTTGTAGTTCAATCTGGTGATGCTTTAAAAGTTATATCAGACACAGCTTCATCTTTAGAT
>Ga0209986_10003750_pt1 | contig 13174 bp, 17 predicted proteins | sample BlataG_FD_183168 | JGI IMG/M metagenome (GOLD analysis project Ga0209986, IMG submission 183168) | Deep subsurface microbial communities from Black Sea to uncover new lineages of life (NeLLi) - Black_00105 metaG (SPAdes) (version 2) | ecosystem: Environmental > Aquatic > Marine > Oceanic >...
GTAATACGGTCTTCACCGCGTTCAATCGCGTCAGCCTCCACGCCTATTAATTTAACCCCATATTTGGCAAGTATCCCCCTTTTGCTGAGTTCGGCAGAAAGATTGAGTCCCGTCTGACCGCCAAGGTTGGGCAGCAAAGCATCCGGTCTCTCCTTTGCTATTATTTCCTCCACGGTCTCCACGGTAAGCGGTTCAATGTATGTCCGGTCAGCCGTTCCCGGGTCGGTCATAATGGTAGCAGGATTCGAATTCACTAAAACGACTTCATAGCCTTCTTCTTTTAGCGCCTTGCATGCCTGCGTCCCGGAATAATCAAACTCACAGGCTTGACCAATAATAATAGGACCAGAGCCGATTACCAGCACCCGCTTGATGTTTTTTTCTTTTGGCATTTTCTTGATTTTCCTAAATATTTTTCAATCTAAACTTTCATTACCTATAACGTCTCAAGAGTTCTTTTATATGAGCGGCGTATCTGTCTCTTGGATGCACAGGCCCCTCAAAAGGGCACTCCCAATCTTCATCTACAAAGATACCTTCTTCATTTGCTTTCCCCCGCAATGCGGTGAAGAAATATCTACACCATGCACATCTTTCATCTTCACCGATACCGCTTATTCTCAAAGAATATTTAGTCTTAGCTGAGTCTTTTCCCTTTACCCAAATCTTAGCAGTCCGTCGAAGACGCACTTTTCTATCCACATGGGACCTAACATCAAAAAATGTCCTTCTTCCAACATCAGAAAAGTAGAAAATCCACTCACAAGTGTAGAAATGACTTTGGTCAGTCCCTAAGTACTTTATTTGGATATACTTATCACTATTAGCGCCTCGGTGTGAACTATTAGAGGAAAAAGAGCACTTAGTGGCTCCTTCCCTTATCGCGTCATTTACAGAAGTCAAATCCTTCATTATGAATATCCTGTCGCTTCCTCCCTCATAAGATTCTATCGAATTTTTTAGGATTGTTTTGTACTTATTATATTTGCTTATCGTTACCGTATAAATCGAGGAATCTTTAATAAGGGAGACATCAAAACCTCCGTATTCCAGATATTCCATTACCTTCTTCAAATCATTGAGGTTTTTAACTTCAAATCGGTATTTACTTTTGTCGTAGTACTTATTTAACTTACTGAACATCTCTCCACCACTAAAGAAATATTTAAAGCACCATAGATCCCCTATTTTGAAAATATTTATCTTACGTTCATTCATATTTGTATCTACTATCTTTTTTCACTTTTCAAGATCAGCGTTCTAAACGTTCCATCTTCTGTAGGGTAAACCACATCTGCCCGCAACGCCTCGGATGCAAAAGCAAGTGCAGCATAAACTCCCTCCTTTGTCAGACGAGGATGCTCATCAATGATTTGCTTAATTAATCATTATTTTTTTGCAGAGATAAAAATCTACTTACTGGCACTATCTTTATTCTAACTCCGTCTGCCTCTATGCTTCTTTCATCACCACCACGGCTAACAACAAACCCCTCATGTATTTCCGCGATTGAGCAGAATTTAAGTAAGCCCTTCAAATCCCTTCTATTTATTCTCTCCTTATTTTTTACTTCTATCGGGATCACTTTCTCGTTCTTCAGAACAAAATCCACCTCGTAATTCTGCTTTCTCCAGTAATATTCCGCGTTTGTCTCACTCCTGACCAGGCATTCCAAATTCATATCTTCATCCTTGCTCAGCGATAGAGCAGGGTGTAAAGGGTATGCTTTTCTGTTCTTTCTACTCGTACTCAAAAAACTACCCCTCAAATTGCTAACACGTTTTATCAGAAAAGAGAGTTCTAAATAGTTCAAAGCGTTCCTTATTGTCTTCTTATGCCGTCCCAAATCGCGTGAAAGAGACTCAATATTCAAAATAATGCCCGGATTTTTAAATATGTAATCTGCCAAAATTCTAATGATTTCAAAATCCTCTATCCTGAAAGTCTCCGGTATATCCCGGTAAATTATTCGCTCTGCGATGAGTTCTCTTACATATTCCCTCGCTTTATGCTCTTCCATATCTATGGTTTCTGGAAAGCCCTTGTACATAAACTCCGCAAGCATTATCTCAAGCTTTCGCCGGTATATCTCAAATTCCTCCCGCTCCGGTATTTTCTCACTGCGGAACTCAAGAAATTCCTTAAAACTTAATGGAGAGAGATAGTGAAATTTTGCCCGCCCCGCTAAACTTTCCCTGCTCCTCCGCATTAAATTTAACGATGCTGAACCGGAAAGGATCTGCTTTACTCCCGGGTTCAAGTCGTATAAAACTTTAACCTTGTTCTCCCAATCTTCTAACTTGTGTATCTCATCGAAGAAAAGAAAAACATGCTTCTCCTTTATTTTACCGTGTAATATCTTCGCTTCATACTCGCTAATTACCTTGTTCAGATCTTTTCTCTCGATATCAAAGGAGTAGTAAAAAATCCGCTTCGCATCTATTCCGTTATTCAGCAGATGGGCGATAAGCTGGTGCATGAGCACCGTTTTTCCTACCCTTCTCAAACCAATGATTATCTCGATAAATCGTGCTTCTAAGCTTTCCTTAAGCGTTGGAAAAAGGTCACGCCTCTTCATTGATGCGGTATCCCTATCTATTGCTCCTGTTTCCCACCACGGGTTAAAATCTATGATTTCCATAATTATATAATAGTGTCCTAATATTTAACTTTTTAGGATATTACTATGCCCTAAAATTAAATCCCTGTTGTTGTGCCCCTGTGAAAATCTTTGCAATCTCGTTGTATATAAATTATAACGTCCTTCTATTTAAGACACGGATTTACACAGATTTACACGGACTTATTTGAGTTTGACATTGTTGATTTTTATCATCAGTGTTAATCTGCGTTAATCTGTGTCAATAATTTATTCTTTCTTGAAAAGGTTGAAATCATATCAAAATCCCCTTCTCCCTCAGATAATCCTTTATCTCGCCAACCGTATACGTCCCGTAATGGAAAATACTCGCTGCCAGGCATGCATCCGCGCCATTAACAAACCCCTCATAGATATGCTCCACAGTCCCGACACCACCGGAAGCAATTACAGGAATGTCCACAGCTTCAGCTATGGCTTTTGTTATGGGAATGTCATATCCATCTGTCGTCCCATCTCTATCCTTAGAAGTCAGCAATATCTCAGCAGCTCCGAGCGCCTGCACCTGCTTCGCCCACTTTATCGCATCAATTCCGGTGTACTCACGCCCTCCGTAGATTACGACATCGTACCATGCACTTTTTCCGTCTTCCAATTGCACAGGTGTTTTGCCTTCAGCATCCTCAAACTTCCTTTTGCAGTCAATTGCAACCACGATACGATTTCCAAACTTCTCTGCAGCTTCTTTTATTAGCTCTGGATTTTTAACACCCGCGGTATTTACGCCTGCCTTATCAGCGCCGGCATCAAATACCTTTTCAAAATCATCCAGACTCTTTATCCCACCGCCTACGCATAAAGGAATGGATACGTGCTCTGCTATTTTCTCTACGACTGAAATCATCGTATCCCTTCCCTCGTAGGAAGCGGAAATGTCGAGGAAAACGAGTTCATCCGCCCCCTGCGCATCGTATCGCATTGCAAGTTCAACCGGGTCGCCGGCATACTTGAGATTCTCAAATTCTATTCCCTTAACGACCACTGCTCTACCTTGCTCATCTAAAGTTGTATCAAGGCACGGAATAATTCGTTTTGTCATTTCAGTTCTCCTATTTTAGTTTGTGATTTTATTTTAATTGCCGGGATTTCATCGCCGAAGCGAAGCGCCGTAATTATCCATGCTTCTATTGCGTCCTTCGCCATCTCCACTGCCTCTCTTCTTGTTATGCCCCAAGTGATGCATCCGGGAAGCACAGGCACTTCCACCGTCCAGGATGTATCTTCATTACGAGAAAACCTCGCATGACTCAAAGCCAGCCTTACATACTGCTCAAAAGTTATCTTGTTTGCCTGTTCCACAGCTCTCACCCTTTTAATCTTTTTCTCCAATGGCAATGTGATAGAAGCAGCCCCCATGATTATTCCCCTCCTATGTTAAGATTGTTACAGCGGCATATAAACAAATGCATTTATTTTTTGTTTTTTCCCCATTTATATATCTCATGAGAATCTGTGTAATCTTGTGGTTATCCTATTGAAATTCTATCGTTGCCGGAGGCTTATCGGTTAGAGAATACAGCACGTGCACAACTTCCGGAATCTCGGTCGTAATCCGCTTATCTATCTCCTTTAAGACCACCCAGGGAACATTAACCGCCTCTGCCGTAACCGCATCCTTGCTTTTAACCAGTCTAACCACGACCATGTAGCCATACGCTCTTTTACCGTCTCTAATCCCGGTAGCCCTGTCGTTCATCAAAACAGCCATACTCTGGAATGACTCGATTTCTGAAGTTTCCTCTTCTACTATCTTCGTAGCTCTTCTTTCTATCTCTACACGCTCAGAAGTCACTTCACCAAGTATTCTCGTTGCAAGTCCGGGACCGGGAAAAGGTGGGCGTTCCGAAAACTCCGGAGGCACTCCCAAACTCCTGGCAACTTCTCTTACTTCGTGTTTGTATATCTCCCTCAAAGGCTCAACTATCGTTAGTCCATAACTTTCAGGGTCTATACCTATCTGTTCAAGAACGTTGTGCTGTGTCTTGATTCCTTTCACCGTTTCAAGAACGTCTGCCGCTATTGTCCCCTGGACTAAACAATTAGCGTTCTCCTCTCGCACAACCCTTGCAAGGACAGCGTAAAACGTGTTTCGAAACGCTTTCCGCTTCTCTTCCGGCTCAGTAATTCCTTTTAAGGCATCAAAAAACTCATTCCCGGCATCCACCAGTCTCGCATTCATATTCCTCGCCTTGAAGAAGTTTATCACTTGCTCCGCCTCGCCTTCACGCATCAAGCCATCGTCAATGAAAACTGCTACCAATCGGTCTCCTACCGCACGATGCGTGAGAACTGCACAAACGGTAGAATCAACCCCGCCTGAAGCTGCTATGACTGCTTTTCCATCTCCAATCCTTTCTCTTACCTCCTGAACCTGTTTTTGTATGAATTTTTCCGGTTCGAACATTTTTTACCTTTTCACCTCCTCAATCAATACTTAATGTCTGCTATCTTCTTATAAAAATATTTGAGATTTTTTTTAGATAGGGATATGTCATCTGACGTTCTCGGGCTTTGCGAAGTGCGAAGCATTTGAGCGAACGAAGTGAGCCGCAAAGCCCGTGTTAGATGAAGTCGGGCTGATCGTCTCCTTCACACACTCCCGATACGTATTCAGAGAGACCACCATCATAAAATTCTATTGTTTCCGGGCCGAATAACTTTGGCTCTCTGGTATCTTGCGTGGTACTTAAGTACAAATTTATAGGTAGTTAATCTGCGAAGGAGAGAATGAAAATGACCAAAATCGAAATACCGCTTGATATCCCAGATGTTGAAATTGAGAGCGTTGCGATAAATAGCGAAGGTGATATTGTGGTTGAGTTTAAGTCCAGGATCTGATGAAAAGTATCTCATTTATCCGTAAACCGTTATCAGTCATGCCTAAGAATAAAGTATTTGTGCAAAAAGAATTTGATTAAAATATGGAAGTGCTCAGGTCTAAAAATAATGTGCCAATCAGATTAACAGAGGAAAGATGGATTCACATTACAGAGGAGCACTCAGAGATGGCAGGCTATTATTTTGAAGTCCTCGAAACGGTGGAGAAGCCAGAGGCAATTTATGAAGGCAAAACGGGAGAATGTATAGCTGTGAGGGAAACAGAAAAAGGTAAATACATTGTGGTAATATATAGAGAATTAAGTAAAGAAGAGGGATTCATGATTACCGCCTTCTTAACGAGGCGGAGAAAACAACTTGAAAGGAGGCGAAAGATATGGGGGCGGTAGAGGTGGAAAAGATATTGACTCTTGTGCCAGAATTGTTGGAAGTTCCATATTCACGAATTTGGACAGCATACGATAAAGAGGCTGATGTTTTATACATTAACTTCAAAAAGCCAAGCCATGCAGATGATTCCGAACTCACGGATGACGATGTCATAATCAGATATGAGAAAGGAGAAGTTATAGGACTCACCATACTTAATGCGAGTAAAAGAGGCATAGGATATGAGCATGGTGTAGAGCGTAAAAATGACTGAATTAGCAGGAGACAGTAGTGAGCAGCGAGAAGCAGAGGAATGGCTTGTGAATGCTTTTTCTAAGAAGCTTGGATTACCATTGACCAAAAAAAGGTTGGACTTGCCTGAAGGAGGGTGGATTGAGCTCGATGCATTTTGTGAATCCCCGCTGGTACTATGCGAGGTTTGGGCGCATATCGGTCCACCAAAGAGTGCTCAAAAACAAAGTTCAGAAGGCACAGCAAAGACAGTATCGGTAAGTATGCCGGTAAATAAGTCAGATTGCCGGTTCCACTTCGTATAGTATCCTCATGGATGCGTGGTATTTTAAGAAAGCCTTTTTACTGAATTTAACCAAACAAATTAAACGACAATGAAAAAGATAGAAGAACTGGCTGCTTTTCTTATAACAGATGAAGAACTAAAAGAAACGATAGAGGGCATAGGCTGGAAGACTTTCATTTCCGAGATAAAAAAAGGGTTTGAGCAAAGCTCTTCAGGGCACATTGTGGTGCCTGAAAAGGTGTTCGTTGATACGGGCGTGTCAGACATGAGATGCATGCCGGCGTATCTGCCGAACTATAATCCAAATTATTGCGGTGTGAAGATTGTCTCTGCTGCGCCTGAGAACAAAAAACTCGGTTTACCTACGGTATTGGGTGAATATTTACTCAGGGACGCCGAAACGCAGCAATTGGTGGCGATAATGCAGGCTGAGGAGATGACTGCGTATAGAACCGGAGCTGCTACTGGCGTCGCTACCGAAGCGTTATCGAGGATGGATTGCAAAACGCTCGGTATAATAGGCACGGGAAAGCAAGCCCCTTACCAGGCTAAGGCAATACTGACTGTAAGACCCTCTATTGATAGAATAAAGGCGTTTGATATCTCGGAACAGCAAGCGATAAATTTTAAAGAGGAATACGAAGCCGAATTTGGTATTGACATAACCGTTGTCGGTCTGGAAGACGCGGTGGATTCTGATATAGTCACAACGGTAACCACAGCCACGGAACCGTTCATTTCTGCTGAACTGATAAGTCCGGGAATGCATCTTAACGGAGTGGGTGCGGATTCAAAAACGAAGATAGAATTCGATCCGGAAGTGCTGAAAAAATCTAAGATATTCGTTGATGCGTTGTCGCAGTGCATGCATTCGGGTGAGATATATCAAGGATTGGAGAAAGGAATAGTCAAGCAAGAGGATTTGATTCCTCTGGGTGACGTATTGCTCGGTAAAGCAAAGGGCAGGACGAGAGAAGAGGATATAACATTTTTCAAATCAACCGGCGTTGCTTTCGAGGATTTGATTACTGCGGTATTGGTGTTTGAGGAATTGAAACAATAAGGGGCCAGACCCCCCCCTTATCAACCCTCCTAACCAAAACAGTTCTGGGAGGGATTTATCAAAAGGAAATTTTGCTATTAAAAGTCGAAATTCTTTTGGTAAAGCTTTTCTTTTTAAAAAACAAAGGTTTTTTATTATCAAGATAAAATGGGAAAAGTATATCTTGTTGGTGCGGGACCGGGCGACCCGGAACTGTTAAGTTTGAAGGCTAACAGGCTTATAAAAGAAGCAGACGTGATATTGGTTGATAATTTAGTTTTAGGCGTGAAGAAGCTGATTCCAGGGGGTAAAAAGGTTATTGACATTGGAAAAGCAGCGGAGAAGCACAAATTTTCACAGGATGCGATAAACACGCTCATGGTGGAACTGTCGGCGAAATACGATAAGGTTGTGCGGTTGAAAGGCGGAGACCCTTATGTTTTCGGTAGAGGAGGCGAAGAAGCGGTGTTTCTCAAGGAAAGAGGCGTTGATTTTGAAGTAGTGCCGGGGATAACGTCGGCAATTGCAGTTCCCGCTTCTTTTTACATTCCGCTTACATACCGGGGCGTTTCTTCTTCTGTTACGATAATCACGGGGCATGAGATGGAGGAGAAGGAAGAAAGCATTGACTGGGATGCGATTGCGAATTTGAAAGGCACGCTTGTCATATTGATGGGTGTGGGAAACCTCGCTAAGAACGTTGATAATCTTTTGAAGCATGGAATGCGTGCAGAAACACCTGTTGCGGTGATTGAAAAAGGATTTACCGAAGCCGCGGTGATTGTAGTTGGAACGCTTGGGAACATAGTGGAAGTGGCAGCGAAAGAGAAAGTGAAGCCGCCTGCGGTGATTGTGGTTGGCGACGTGGTTAATGTGAGGGAGAGGTTGATGTGACGTAATCGAACAATGCAAAATGCAAATATCAAAATGCAAAATATAAGTGGTGTGTTTGAAATGAAAAATGAACGAAAGGTGAGTGTTTGACATGAAGCAAATGAGAAAGAAAATAGTAGCCTTTCGACCTGAGAATTTGCTTCTCCACTCAAGGGAAATAGCGGAGAGACAGGGCTTTGATTTTTTCGGCTTTCCGTTATTTGAACTTGTGGCGAGGGAAGAGGCATTAAAGGAGATAGAGGGCGTTTTTGAAGAGAGTGTGGACATAGTAGTCTTCACGAGTCTAAACGGCGTAAAGAAATCGTTTAGCATCTGCGAAGGGAAATTCGATTTGAAGAAGAAATTTGCGGATGCCGATGTGGAACTATGCGCTATCGGACCTACTACGAAAGAGGAACTTGAGAAAGAGGGCTTGAAAGTGAATTTAATGCCCGCGGAGTATAGTTCTGATGGTCTAAAGAGGCTGTTTGATGCGATTGAAGTAAAAGCTAAGCGGATTGCGTTCCTCAGAAGTTCAGAAGGTGGCAAAGGGATTATAGAGTTTTTGGAGAGTAAAGGGGCTTTTGTGATGGACATAGCGATATACGAGGTGAAGAAGAAGGATTTGATGGAATGTAAAGAACCTTTTGAGGGTTTCGTGAAGTATAAGCCTGATTATGTCATATTCACGAGTTCATTGACTTTTAAAACCTTTTTGGAGCTTGCAAAAGAATTGGATATGCGAGAGGCTGTTTTGGGGAATGCGAAAATTGTTGCGATAGGGGATTTGACTGCCGAAACCATTCGCGAAGAAGGCATGAAAGTGGATTTGGTTGCGGAGAAAAGCACGTTTGAAGACGTTCTGAAAGAGATAAAAGAGCGTGCGTGAAAGCGGACTCGGCGGGATTCGAACCCGCGATCCCCGGCTTAGAAGGGGTGATTTGTGTAATATTTTATGTTATGCCTGCTTTGATAATATTGTGATGCGTTATAAAATGATGTCTGAAGAAGAGTGGAATAGGTTATCTTATCTTTTCAAGAAAGCATGGGCGGATATGGACAGTTTAACGGCAGAGGAATACGTGGAATTTATCAATATTGATCCGGCGGTGATGGGCATATTAGCACTCACGTATTCTGATGAGCCTGTTGAGAAGACAATAAATAGGCTGCTAAAAGGTGAATGGGGAAAGAAAAAGGAGAAATAACTTTAATTGTAGCATCCCACAGAAACTAAATATACGACCTGCAAGCCGTTCTCTCATTCTCATATATTCTCCTCAGTGCATCTGCCATATCGGCATAGCAATAAAAGCCGGAATGGGATGCTTTGTGCTCATACTCAGAAATAACCTTCTTCACCCTTTCCATCGCATAGTCGAGTTTTACCCATCTGAGGTCAACAGAATCCTCCAGTTTGTAGCTACTATCGTCAATCTTTGTAATATACCCCAATTTTTTCAGTTCCGTGCTAATTTCTCCGTATGCCATTTCTTCTCTCACATATCGGTTAATGAGTATTTTTACATAAGTTAAATCTTCTCTCCTTCTAATTCCGTATTTCTTATCTTCATTCAATGCCGGTGGAGTCGCTAAACCTGCGAATGAGAAGATATAAGGTGTGTCTAAAAATGTATCAAATGCTGATTCTTTGTCTTCGCTCAATTCTTTAAAGAAATTTAGTATGTCATCCCGTCTTGGCATTCCAATCAAACCCAGCGTTTCTATTATTACAAGCGGTTCCTCATAAGTGCCTATCCCTTTTTCTTCGCCTCTCGCTTTCAAAAAACTCCTGAGTCCTTCTCTCGTAACTTCGACAACAGCGTCCGGAATGAAATGAGCAGCGCGCAAATTCGCCCTTTGCAGAGGCGTGATGAACTCCTTCTGTTCCCACAAGAACATCGAAAAGTTATGGGAATAAAACTCTTCAATATCAGCAAGGTAAGCAAAGTTATGCCCCGTAATACCACATTTTGCTAAAAGAGAAGGGTAATAATCGAATTTTATGTGCGAGTTTGGCGTTGAAAACCTCATTTCTCGTTCTGCCGGAAATATAAGCGCAGGGTTTTTGAATTGATACCATGTAGAAGCATCGTATTCAATCTTGAAACTTTTGAAAACCTCGCTTTCGTAGTATTTCTGCATCTGTTTAAATGCCTCAGACCATTCGTTTTTTATCTTTTCTATTTGGCGAGAGAAATCTTTTTCTTCCATAAAACCTTTTTGCAAGTAAAAAGCTTTACCAAAAATATTTAAGAATGCCAAAAGGTGCAGTTACCCAATATCTTCTTTCGTTTTTCATTTACCAATGTATCCATGGCAAGTAATCATAAAATAAAAATTCGAAAGCTCCTTTGGGTTATTTTTTATTTATATAATCCATAACACTATAAAAATAACCAATGGAAGTTATAGTTGCGATCCTTGGAATTCTAACACCCCTGTTGGGGATAGCCGTCAAGTTCTTTAAAGATCATGTTCTGAAACATCAGCCATCAAATGTATTTTATGGGTTAGATAAATTACGGCATCATACGAAATTCCGTATGTTACTACTCTTATACTCCCTCTTAGTTGTTTATTGCATATTTCTTATAGATATAAGTAGAAATGCAAATATTCCATCAATTTTAATGAATTCTCTCACGGGGTTGTGTATTGGAGGTATGATAAGCTTCTTATTTTTCTTTTGAAGTTTTATAGGAGGTATCGAGATACCAACTTATTTAGATAAAAAAATAATGAGAGAAATATTTAGGCTTTTTATAAAGGATTTCCTACGGAACATGGTTAAAACAACAATAATGGATTTAGCAGAAAAACATCCCGACATCCAAGATAAGGAAAGAATAAAAATTATAAAAGTACTAAAACTATTACCAGAAGATAAAAGCTTCATTGATATTTTTGGAAAGGATAAGAAAATTAAAAAGGCGCTTAAAAAACTCGAGAAATGTTTAGCAAATAAAGCTGTTGAACAATGGGAAAAAGAGTATTTCAAGAAATTGGTAAATAATAATAGCGAAATTTTTAAGTAACCCTAAAGTATCAACCTTTTTGCCGAAACCAAATTTCGGAGGCGAAGGAAAAATCTTTGGAATTAAAAAAGAAGACTGAAGGCTCCACAAGTATATCATTGGAAAGACATGGATGGGAAAAAACTCCGTGATTTTGAATATCTCTCTAAAAATAGAAATCAAACCAGTGGCTACCAGATGCCTCCTTTCAGGTTCTACACATCTTGAGAAATACAATTCTTGCCTTGCTTGATTATCGAAGTAAGGAGAAGATAATCAAAGTTTCAAGGCAAAGATATTCGACAAAAAGAGAGGAATTAAAGGGCAAAATTGAAAAATGAAGTTGGAATTAAATCTTTAAGCTTTTATACGCACTCGCAATAGGTGAACTCTTGCTAAGCAGAGCGGAGAGTTACACCCCGATGCTGCGTGCTTGCGAAGTGCCAAGGGCATTTGGACACTAATTCTATCTTATCACCTTCATTGCGTTTACCGTAAGTGCCCAATACCCTCGACCTGATTCTTCAGGTCTTTTTATTAACCCCTTCTTTTTTGCTCTCTCCTTTGCCCATGCCAAGTTATGCTGCCAGCGCGGGATGCCTCCAGATACCGTTTCTTGATACCAAGGCTGCTGGAACGTCTCATGAAACATTTGATATATCTCTTGTTCAACCTCATCCTTTCGTGCTCTTCCACCACGTTTGCGCAATACGTCAACAATATATGGTATAAGGTCATCTTGAGATATTTTATTGTCAGGTGGAACCTGCATAGGAGGACGTTTTGGTGGCTTTAACCCTTCAAGTGGTTCGGGCGAAATAAGGAATTTAGCCTCGTGAGATCCGAGAAAACGTTTAACCCGTTCGTTATCTGGTTTGAACCCACAAATTTTTTCTGTTGTCTCTGCGATGAGATCAATAAGCGAAGTATCTGATTCCGTGATAATGTTGTTCCAAGCCTCAGGCAAAGTATCTTCTATCGTCTTCTTTTTCAGTCGCCCTTTGTAAATAGATTCTGCGTCCTGCACAGCTTTGCCGGATTGTACGCTATTCTTCGAAAGCAGGTCAACGAATTTTGAAGCAACATCATTAGATTCTTGCTGAATGATATCAATGGTGTAGAACTTTCTTGTCTTCCAATCTCCTTTTTTCGTTGGAAGGTAAAACCACCAAGTCATTCCATTTGTTAAGGTTGCAAGCTCGACACCCTGCCGAAATGAATAATCAAGAAGTTGCTCCTGATATTCTTCCAAGTCCTCGCCTGTCTTTTTTACCTCGATAAAAAGCTCGTTTGAGTTGTTCAACCGAAGAGAGTAGTCAACTCGTCTATTTTCAACGGGGAATTCCGGTGTAACCTCATCAATGTTATAAGTATCCCATCCAAGCAGGTGGAGAAGAGGGAGTATTATGGCCTGCTTTGTTGCTGCTTCATCGTAGATAGACACTTTCGCATTGGCTTTCAACCTTTCAATGAAAGCTGTCAGTTGTTCAATCATTTTATCCTCTCTTCTGTTTTAGCGACAAATTGCATAAAACATACATTTGAATGATTCTTCTTCTTTATTCTTATACCTCTTCTAATCGCGTTATTTAAACTAATGTCTCCACAATTTAATCCTTAGGCATAATACTTGGACAACTTCTTATCAGCCTTATCCCTCGTAAACTTCCAATTGATCTTCTTTTTCTGGTCATTCCTTCTCTTGGTCCATGCAGCCACTTCTCGGGCAAGTATTTCCAAGTCACCGATCCGTCTGTCCGTACATTCAATGTCCATCACATTAATCTCGATTTCCGCGGCATTGAGCCAGCTTCCATGCTTTGGTGTGTAATGGAATT
>Ga0209986_10003751_pt1 | contig 13170 bp, 8 predicted proteins | sample BlataG_FD_183168 | JGI IMG/M metagenome (GOLD analysis project Ga0209986, IMG submission 183168) | Deep subsurface microbial communities from Black Sea to uncover new lineages of life (NeLLi) - Black_00105 metaG (SPAdes) (version 2) | ecosystem: Environmental > Aquatic > Marine > Oceanic >...
TGTTTCAAAAGAAGATTCGGAAAACATAAAGAAACAGCTTGAAGAAGCTGGGGCTATCGTAGATATAAAATAGACCTTAACCATGACAATATTCTTTTGTTATGGCTATTTCATTTTTGATATCCAGCTATAAAGTAATATTTATCCTGTTAGAAAGAGAGCTTGGCCGTTTATAGTTGATTGAACGAACCAATGCGGTTGAGCAGGTTTTAACGCCTGGTATAAGTTTTCTAAAAGGATTTAAAAGGAGATCATAGTGTGAACAAGGAAGATAGTGTAAATTTTTATCCAAGGAAAAACTTTGGGAGAATAAAAACTATTCTTGATATACCCGATCTTATAGATGTACAAAGAGAGTCCTATGAGCGATTTTTACAAAAGAATGTTCCGTATGAAATGCGCAAAGATATTGGACTTCAAGGGGCATTCAAGAATGTTTTTCCAATTCAAGATTTGAATAAGACATGTTCCTTGGAATTTGTGAGATATTTTTTTGAAGATATAAAATACAATGAGGAGGAATGTCTCAAAAAGGGAATGACATATGAAGCACCGACTAAGATAGTTGTTCAACTGTTAGTATTCGATTTTGATGAAATTACTGGCAGCAAAAATATTCGGGATATTAAGGAACAGGAGATCTATTTTGGAACCTTGCCAATGATGACCGAGAGAGGAACCTTTATTATTAATGGTGTAGAGAGGGTTGTTGTTAGTCAGCTTCACAGGTCTCCGGGTGCCTTTTTTGATAATGATAAGGGAAAAACACACCCAAGCGGGAAACCGCTTTATTCTGCCAGAATTATCCCCTTGCGGGGTTCCTGGATTGACTTCGAATTTGATGCTAAGAACATCCTTTTTGTGAGAATTGATAGGAGAAGAAAATTTCCGGCAACCATCCTTCTTAAGGGATTTGGCTATAGTGAAGAAGAAATTTTACAGAATTTTTATAATATAGAGAAAATCTTAGTTAATAAAGACTCCTTTAGCTGCATCTTAGACCTCAATAACCTTCAAGGCCAAAAGATAACCGAAGATATTATTGACCAAAAAACCGGAGAAGTTATCGGGAAAAAAGGCGAGAGATTTAGTAAGAAACTGTACAAGAAGCTTATTGATATTGGTTTTCAAGAAATACCCGTGAGTTTAAATTATCTTCAGGGAAGGATTGCTGCGCATGATATAGTTGATCCCCAGACAGGAGAAGTTTTAGTAAGAACAAATCAACCTTTTGAACAAGAGAGTTTAGAGCTTATACGGGATAAGGGTATTGGAGAGATTGGCTTATTGATTTTAGATTCGCTCGAGGTCAGCACATCAATAAGAAATTCGATGCTTTTAGACAAAGTCGTTACTACTGAGGATGCTATTTTGGATATTTACCGAAAGTTAAGGCCGACAAGCCCACCAACGCAGGAAATGGCCAATGCCTATTTTAATAACCTCTTTTTTAATCCTTCTACCTATGATCTTTCTCAAGTAGGCCGCTTGAAGATGAATTACCGGCTCAACCAAGATGTTCCCCTTGAGGTATGCACACTCAGAAAAGAGGATATAATAGAAACGGTTAAAGAGCTGGTAAACTTGAATGTTAAAGAGGGTACAGTTGATGATATAGATCATCTGGGAAATCGTAGAGTTAGGTCAGTAGGGGAGTTATTAGAAGAAGGGTATAGGGTCGGACTGATTAGGATGCAAAGGGCAATTAAAGAAAGAATGAGCCTGCAGGATGTTGATGCCTTAATGCCTCGTGATTTGATTAACTCTAAGCCGGTTTCAGCTGTAATCAATGAATTTTTTGGATCGAGTCAGTTGTCCCAGTTTATGGACCAAACTAATCCACTATCAGAGATAACCCATAAAAGGCGCTTGAGTGCGCTTGGCCCTGGAGGATTGACCAGGGAGAGGGCCGGATTTGAGGTGAGAGATGTGCATCCAAGTCATTATGGTCGAATATGCCCTATTGAAACTCCTGAAGGGCCAAATATTGGCTTGATTGTTTCTTTAAGCACGTTCTCCCGGGTAAACGATTTTGGTTTTATAGAAACACCTTATAGGAAAGTTGAAGATGGTGTTGCTTCAGCTAACATAGAGTATTTAACAGCCATGGATGAGAGGGAATATCCCATTGCTCAAGCTAATGAGCCAATTGATTCTGATAGTCGGTTTGTGAGGGATATTGTAGCTGCCAGAAAAGGGGGTGAAGCGTGTTTAGTCTCTGCTAAGGAAGTTAAATATATGGATGTTTCTCCAAACCAACTGGTAAGTATTGCTGCATCATTAATTCCTTTTTTAGAACATGACGATGCTAATAGGGCGCTGATGGGTTCCAATATGCAGAGGCAGGCTGTGCCACTTTTGCAAGCTAAGTCGCCGCTTATTGGAACAGGAATTGAAAAAGTTATAGGAAGGCATTCAGGTGTAGCTGCTATAGCTAGAAAAGATGGGATTGTTGAAAGCGTGAGCGCCTCTCGTATAGTTATTCGGCCCGAAAGGGAAGAGGATGGCGTTGAGATTTACAAGTTATTAAAATTTAAACGCTCGAATCAGAGCACCTGTTACAATCAGAAGCCAATTGTAAAAAAAGGGGATAGAGTTAGAAAGGGACACATTATTGCAGATGGCCCTGCTATGGAGAAAGGTGAGCTTGCCTTAGGAAGGAATGTCATAGTAGCATTTCTTTCCTGGGGTGGGTATAATTTTGAGGATGCGATCTTAGTAAGCGAGAGGTTAGTACGGGAAGATGTTTTTACATCTATTCACATAGAAGAGTTTTCTGTTTTAGCAAGAGACACTAAACTCGGGCAGGAGGAAATTACTCGAGATATACCTAATGCAGGAGAGGAGGCACTCAGGAAACTTGATGAAAGCGGTATTATACGGTTAGGTGCTGAAGTAAGACCTGGTGATGTTTTGGTTGGGAAAATTACTCCTAAGGGAGAGACCCAATTGTCACCAGAAGAAAAGCTCCTCCGTGCTATTTTTGGTGAAAAGGCAGGTGATGTGAAAGATAGTTCGCTACGTGTTCCACCTGGTGTAGAAGGTATCGTAATTGATGCGAAGGTATTCTCTCGTAAAGGCGTAGAGAAAGATGAAAGGACAAAATCCATTCTAGATGAGGAGATTAATCAATTATCAAAGGATAGGAAGGATGAAATCGAGGTTATAGAAAGAAATGCTCGGGAGAAATTGGCTTATCTATTGAAGGGAAAACATCTTAAATCAGATTTGAGGCATACAGAGACAGGTGAGATTTTATTAGCAAGAGGTCAGGTTATTGATCATGAATGTTTGAAGAATACTCCTATAGATTGTTGGCAGGGAGCGAATATCAAGGCCGAAATGGAAGTGATTGAGAAGATGGAATCAATAGTATCAACCCATCGACAGCAGATAGAAAAATTGGATGAGCTTTTTAAAGAGAGAATAAAGAGGTTAGATATTGGCGATGAATTATCGCCCGGGGTAATTAAGCTGGTAAAGGTATTTGTGGCTGTTAAGCGAAAACTATCTGTGGGTGACAAGATGGCCGGTCGACATGGAAACAAGGGCGTGATTTCCGTAATACTTCCTGTAGAAGATATGCCTTATTTTGCTGATGGTACACCAGTAGATATAGTTTTGAATCCTCTTGGTGTTCCTTCCAGGATGAATGTGGGACAGATTTTAGAGACACATCTTGGTTGGTCTGCGTATGAGCTTGGTAAACAGATACGAGTATTGATGGAAAGCATTAAAGGTAAAAGCGTAGTAAGAGATAAATTGAGAGAAATCTATTCTAAAGAATATGATCAGATTTTTGCTGGTGTCTCGGATGAAGAGATCAAGGTCGAACTTGGTTACATGCAAGATGGTGTACATATGGCTACACCTGCTTTTGATGGGGCACAAGAAGAGGAAATAATTGAGTGTTTACGTGAGGCAGGTTTACCTGTGAGCGGGCAAGTGGTTTTGCATGATGGTAGAACAGGTGAACCTTTTGATCACCATGTAACGGTAGGTATAATGTATATGATGAAGCTTCATCATTTGGTAGATGATAAGATCCATGCTCGTTCCATTGGCCCCTATTCTTTAGTTACTCAGCAGCCTCTTGGTGGTAAGGCCCAGTTTGGAGGTCAGCGCTTGGGCGAAATGGAGGTCTGGGCAATGGAATCTTACGGAGCGGCATATTCTTTACAAGAGTTTTTGACTGTCAAATCGGATGATGTTGCAGGCAGAACACGGATGTATGAAAAGATTGTAAAGGGAAACAATTTTTTAGAAGCAGGACTACCAGAGTCCTTCAATGTTTTGGTAAAAGAACTGCAGAGTCTCGGCTTAGAAGTAGACTTGAACGAGGATGGAGATTCTGAGGTTTTTTAGATTATAACAACAAGAGCTAAAAAGAGGAGGAAGCCTTGGAAGATTTGTATGGTTTTTTCACAAAACCAAAGGACCCCCTAAGTTTCAAATCGCTACAGATTTCAATTGCATCACCTGAGAAGATACGAGAGTGGTCTTATGGCGAGGTTAAAAAGCCTGAAACCATTAATTATCGAACCTTTAAACCTGAAAGGGATGGATTATTTTGTGCAAAGATCTTTGGCCCTACAAGGGATTATGAGTGTCTTTGTGGAAAATATAAAAGGATGAAGCATAGGGGGGTGGTGTGCGAGAAATGTGGTGTAGAGGTTACGCACTCTAAGGTGCGAAGACAGAGAATGGGTCATATTGAATTAGCAACGCCTGTGGCACATATCTGGTTTTTGAAGTGTATCCCCTCCAAAATCGGCTTGCTTTTAGATATGACTCTTAAGGCCTTGGAAAAGGTGCTTTACTTTGAGAATTACGTGGTTATCGATCCAAAAGACACCCCACTCACCAAGGGTGCCTTGTTGACAGAGGAGCAGTATCTGAAGGCCAAAGAGGATTATGGAGACGGATTTATAGCTGGAATGGGAGCTGAAGCTATTCAAATAATCTTAAGAGAAATAGATTTAGAAATGATTGCTTCCAAGTTAAAGGATGAGTTACTGAGCACCAAATCAGATGCCAAAAGGAAAAAGCTTTCAAAGCGCCTTCGAATAGTCGATGCCTTTAGATCATCCAAGAATAAACCAGAGTGGATGATAATGGATGTTATACCTATTTTACCACCAGACCTAAGGCCTTTAGTACCCTTAGATGGGGGAAGATTTGCTACCTCAGATCTCAACGATCTTTACCGCAGGGTTATAAATAGGAATAATAGGCTGAAACGCCTCTTAGAATTAAATGCACCTGATATTATAATTAGAAATGAAAAAAGAATGCTGCAGGAGGCTGTAGATGTTTTGTTTGATAACGGAAGGCGAGGTAAGACTATAACTGGTGCAAATAAGCGGCCATTAAAATCCCTCAGCGATATGCTCAAGGGTAAGCAGGGGAGATTTAGGCAAAATTTACTCGGAAAAAGAGTGGATTATTCAGGAAGATCTGTGATTGTAGTTGGTCCCGATTTAAGATTGCATCAATGTGGACTTCCAAAACAGATGGCTTTAGAGCTTTTTAAGCCCTTTATTTATGATAAGCTCGAGGAAAAAGGCATGGCAGGTACCCTCAAAAAAGCCAAAAAATTAGTTGAAAACGAAACACCAGAGGTGTGGGACTGCTTAGATGAAGTAGCTAAGGAACACTGTGTTTTGCTTAATAGGGCGCCTACTCTTCACAGGCTCGGCATGCAGGCATTTGAACCTGTTCTTATTGAAGGTAAAGCTATTCAGCTTCACCCCCTTGTGTGCACTGCTTTTAATGCCGATTTTGACGGTGACCAGATGGCTGTCCATGTCCCTCTTTCTGTTGAAGCCCAGATTGAAGCTAGAGTATTAATGCTATCTACGAACAATATCCTTTCACCAGCCAATGGTGATCCTATCATTGTGCCAACCCAAGATATTGTATTAGGCATCTATTATATGACTAAAGAGAGGCCATTTTGCAAAGGTGAACATATGACTTTTGCTAATATGGAAGAGGTTAGAATGGCCTATGATGCTGGCGAATTGGATTTACATGCTTCTATAAGGGTTAGAATTAATGGCCAGATAGTCAGGACGACCACTGGAAGGGTAATCCTTTATGAAATTTTTCCTAAAGAGTTACCCTTTGAAATGGTAAATAGAATAATAGCCAAGAAGGGACTGAGGGATATTATCAATAAATGTTATCGTTCTTTAGGTACTAAGGCAACGGTTATTTTAGCGGACAGACTTAAAGATATTGGATACAAGTATGCGACTATCTCCGGTATCTCTATCTCAATTAAAGATATGGTTACCCCGAGAAAGAAATATGAAATTATAGAAGAGGCTGAAGGTGAGGTAAAAAAGATTGAAACCCAGTATAGCGATGGTTTGATTACTGACGGGGAAAAATACAATAAAGTAGTTGATATTTGGACAAAGGCTACAGAGGTAATTTCCTCGGAAATGATGGATGAAATGGCTGTGGAGGAATTGGAAGCGCCTGATGGAACCAAAAAAAAGAGCGATAGTTTTAATCCAATATATATGATGTCTGACTCAGGTGCGAGAGGTAGCAAGGATCAGATGAGGCAGTTGGCGGGGATTAGGGGCTTAATGGCAAAACCCTCTGGAGAGATTATCGAGACTCCCATTACTGCAAATTTCCGCGAGGGTTTGACAGTTTTGGAGTATTTTATCTCTACCCATGGTGCACGAAAGGGATTGGCAGATACCGCGCTGAAGACGGCTAATTCAGGATATCTGACTCGCAGATTGGTAGATGTGTCTCAGGACGCCTGTATCACAGAGGAAGATTGCGGCACTATGGACGGGATCTGGGTAGAGTCATTAACTGAGGGAGGTGAGGTGATTCAGCCTGTATCAGAGAGAATTCTGGGCAGAATTGCAGCTGAAGATATCACTGACCCGATAACCGGAGAATTATTACTTAAGTACAACGAAGAAATAGATGAATCAGCAGCTGAAAGGATTGGGAAATCCTGGATTGAAAAGGTAAAAATTAGATCAGTATTGACATGCAGGGCGGTGAGAGGAGTCTGCAAAAAGTGTTATGGTAGAAACTTAGCGCATGGAAGAGAGATTGATATAGGTGAGCCGATAGGCATTGTTGCAGCACAGTCTATTGGTGAGCCAGGCACGCAGCTCACCATGCGGACATTTCATATTGGGGGCACAGTAACTAGAAAGGTAGAGCAGTCTACAATTCAGTCCAGGAATAGTGGGAAGATTAAATTTTATAATCTCAAGACAGTAATGAATGCCAAAGGGGACCATGTGGTAATGAATAGAAATGGGGATATCGGAGTGATGGATGCAAGTGGAAGAGAGTTAGAACGGTACCCAGTTATATATGGCGCTATAATTAAGGCTAATGATGGAAAAGAGATACATCCTGGTGAGCTCTTGGTAGAATGGGATCCCTTTACTATACCGATTTTAACAGAGGTTTCTGGTAGGTTAAAGTTTGGCGATATTCATGGAGGGAAAACAATGCAGGAAAAACTGGATTCAGTAACTGGTAAATCAAGTAAAGTTATTGTTGCATTTGGTGATCCAGACGTTAGGCCGAGGATTTCAATAAAAGGTTCTGCTGGAAAGACAATTCAGCTCTCAGGTGATTCGCCAGGGGCAGTTGCCAGGTATTTCCTTCCTACAGGTGCTATCATTATGGTATCAGAGGGAGATGAGGTTCATGCCGGTGATGTCTTGGCCAAGATACCAAGAGAAACCACAAAGACGAAAGATATTACGGGTGGTTTGCCAAGGGTTGCAGAATTATTTGAGGTCAGGAAACCCAAAGATCAGACCCTATTAAGTGAGATCGATGGAACAGTATCCTTTGGAAAATATTTATCAGGAAAAAGGCGGGTAATTATCACACCTGAAATTGGCAAACCCGCTGAATATGTTGTGCCCAGAGGTAGACATGTAAGCGTTTTTGATGGAGATTATGTTAGGGCTGGCGAAGCCCTCATGGAAGGCTCAGCTAATCCTCATGATATTTTAAGAATAAAAGGCCCTAAAGAACTATCCAAATACCTCGTTAATGAAGTTCAAAAGGTCTATCGCCTCCAGGGTGTGAAGATAAATGATAAGCATATAGAAGTGATTGTCAGGCAGATGTTGAGAAGGGTGTTAGTTAAGGAAGTTGGAGATTCGGATTTTATCTTAGGAGAAGAGATAGAGAGGTGGCGTTTTGAGGAAACAAATCAGGAAATTATTGCAAAGGGAGGCAAGCCAGCCGTAGGGGAACCACTTTTGCTGGGAGTTACAAAGGCATCAATTAATACTGATAGTTTTATATCTGCTGCATCTTTTCAGGAAACGACAAAGGTCTTAGCAGATGCAAGTGTTGAGAGCAAAATAGATTATCTCAGAGGCCTTAAGGAGAATGTTATTATGGGCAGACTTATACCAGCTGGAACAGGTTTGAGTGCGCACAGAGGGTTAGATATAGAGATGGAACAATAATTTTTTTAGAAAAGTGTTGAAATAATTTTATAGATAGAATAAAAGGCATTCACAGCATAGAGCAGAATAATTTTTTAAAAGAGAAATAGATGCCAACAATTAATCAACTCATTAAAAATGGGCGGCAGAGGGTAAAGAAGAAAATTAAGACACCAGCCCTAAGGGGGTGTCCACAAAAAAGGGGTGTATGTATCAGGGTTTACACATCTACTCCTAAGAAACCTAACTCGGCCCTGCGTAAGGTTGCGAGGGTACGCTTGACAAATGGAATAGAGGTTACTTCCTATATTCCAGGGATTGGACATAACCTGCAAGAGCATTCTGTTGTTCTCATCAGGGGTGGGAGAGTTAAGGACTTACCAGGCATAAGGTATCATATCATCCGGGGCACCTTGGATAGCTCAGGAGTTGAAGATAGAAGGAGAGGCCGCTCCAAATACGGAACTAAGAAGCCCAAGGGTATTTAATTGGGTTTGTTGAGTGTGTTGGGTTTCCTGTGTGTATTGTGTCAGAACCCAATAAACTCAATGAACATAATGAACACTAGTTGGAGGCACTGGAATGCCGAGAAAAGCAGTAATCTTAAAAAGAGACATTTTGCCTGACCCTAAATATAAAAGTGAATTAGTTGCTAAATTCATTAATAGAATTATGCAAAGAGGAAAAAAGAACTTAGCTCAATCTATTCTCTATGATGCCTTTGATATTATACATGAGAAGGACAAGGAAGATCCGCTATCTCTTTTTCAGAAGGCTATTGAAAACGTTAAGCCAGTAGTTGAAGTAAGATCAAGAAGAGTCGGTGGTTCTACCTATCAGGTGCCTACTGAGGTGAGATACTTGCGGAGGACTACACTGAGTTTACGATGGATACTCACAAGCGCCAAACAAAGGGGTGAGAAAGGAATGGCAGCAAAATTAGCAGGGGAGCTGATTGATGCCTCTAAGGGAAGGGGCGCTGCCTTTAAGAAGAAGGAGGATACACATAGGATGGCGGAGGCAAATAAGGCCTTTGCTCATTATCGTTGGTAAGCTTGTACTTCAAAGGTGTATCCTTGATATTCCAAATGGATAGGACTTTTAAAACCTAAATTGATCATATTAGAAAGAAGATTTATTTTAAGGAGGTAACAACAATGGCCAAAGAAAAGTTTAAGAGGACAAAGCCACATGTAAATGTCGGCACCATCGGTCATATAGATCATGGTAAGACGACGTTAACAGCGGCAATAACTCTCTGTTTATCTAAAAAGGGTATGGCTGACTATATTTCCTTTGATGAGATAGACAAGGCACCAGAGGAAAAAGAAAGAGGCATTACAATAGCCACTGCCCATGTAGAGTATGAAACAGACAACAGGCATTATGCCCATGTAGATTGCCCAGGTCATGCAGATTACATCAAGAATATGATTACCGGCGCAGCTCAGATGGATGGTGCTATTTTGGTTGTTGGTGCAGATGATGGCCCCATGCCTCAGACCAGGGAACATATATTATTGGCTCGACAGGTCGGGGTTCCAAGCATTGTTGTCTTTTTAAACAAAACCGATATGGTTGATGATAAAGAGTTGATAGAGCTGGTTGACCTGGAACTCAGAGAGTTGTTAACCAAGTATGAGTTTCCAGGGGAGGAAATCCCTATAATACATGGCTCAGCCCTGAAGGCATTGGAGTGTGGGTGTGGTAAAAAGGAATGCCCTAACTGTGGTCCTGTTATGGAGTTACTGGATGCCATTGATGAGTTCATACCAGAGCCTGTGAGGGACACAGAGAAACCATTTTTAATGCCCATAGAAGACGTATTTTCTATATCAGGCAGAGGCACTGTGGTAACTGGAAGAGCAGAAAGGGGTATAGTAAAGGTTGGCGATGAGGTAGAGATTGTTGGTATCAGAGAGACACAAAAGACAGTGTGCACAGGGGTTGAGATGTTCAGGAAGGTCCTTGATGAGGGCAGGGCAGGTGACAATATTGGCGTGCTTCTCAGAGGGATCAAGAGAGAAGAGGTTGAAAGAGGACAAGTTGTCGCACGACCAGGCTCTATTACCCCTCACACGAAGTTCAAAGCAGAGGCGTATATCCTTACCAAAGAAGAGGGAGGGAGGCATACACCATTTTTTGTTGGGTATAGACCTCAGTTCTACTTTCGGACAACAGATGTGACGGGTGTCGTTACCCTCCCAGAGGGAGTAGAGATGGTTATGCCTGGTGATAATGTCTCTTTTGAGGTAAACTTGATAAACTCGATAGCGATGGAAAAGGAGCTCCGCTTTGCTATTCGGGAAGGCGGTAAGACAGTTGGTGCTGGAGTAATCAGTGATATAGTGGAATAAGGTTATACATATGAGGGATATTATTACATTGGCTTGCGCAGTATGTAAGCGGAGAAATTACACTACAACAAAAAACAAAAGAAGAACTCCAGATAAATTGCAGTTCAAGAAGTACTGTCCGTTTTGCCGTACTCATACCCTTCATAAGGAAACAAAATAGAAATAATCTATACAGGCCAGTAGCTCTAACGGTTAGAGCACCGGACTCCAAATCCGGGTGTTGGGGGTTCGAATCCCTCCTGGCCTGCCATTTTGGAAGAATTTCGTTATCAATTGATGGGTAATTTTAATGTAACGTTGGTTTTTTAACAATATTTCATTGATTATGAAAAAAAAGAAGGCGCATAAAAAAAGAAAAGCTAGTAAAAAAACAAATGTAATGCCAGAGACCAGCAATTCTACACAGAGAAAAGCAGATGGGCACATTGTTACAGAAAAAGAAAATCTTCAACCAGCGCCGTTAAAAAAAGATGTGTATAAGAAAGCAGATAATAGTGCATTTGTACTTAAAAGGTATTTTATAGTTGCTCGACAGTTTTTGTTTGATGCCAAAGTGGAACTTAAAAAGGTAACATGGCCTACAAAAAAGGAGCTTTTATCCACCACAGCAGTAGTTATAGTATTAGTTATCTTAATTGCCCTTTTTTTAGGTATTGTAGATTTAGGTTTAGTGAAGATTATAAAGAATGTATTTAAATAAGTGTTGTAAAACTCAGGTATTGGTGTGGAGCTAAACTGGTATATTGTTCATACATATTCTGGATTTGAAAGCAGGGTAAAGTTAGCCTTACAAGAGAAGATCAAGTCCTTAGGGAAGGAGGAGTTTTTTGGTCAGATAATAGTGCCTACTGAGCAGGTTGTCGAATTAGTCAAAGGAAAGAAAAAAACATCTTCTCGAAAATTCTATCCCGGCTACATTATGGTTCAGATGGCATTGACTGATGAAACGTGGCACATAGTACAAGATACAGACAAGGTAACAGGATTTTTAGGTGGAAAGATGAAACCTGTTCCAATTTCTGAAGAGGAGGCACAAAGAATTCTCACTAGAATGGAGGATGGGCGGGAAAGGCCAAAACCAAAATTCCTTTTTGAAGAAGGTGACGAAGTGAGGGTGATTGATGGTCCATTTAATAGTTTCAATGGAATGGTGGAGGAAGTAAAGCCAGATAAGGCTAAGTTAAAAGTTTTAATAAGTATTTTTGGGCGCTCAACACCAGTTGAGCTTGATTTTGTTCAGGTTACAAAAATATAGAAGGAAAAATATATGGCAAAAAAGGCTATTGCAACAATCAAATTGCAGGTAAAGGCTGGACAAGCCAACCCTTCGCCACCAGTAGGGCCTGCATTGGGGCAACATGGTGTGAATATAATGGAGTTTTGTAAAACTTTTAACACACGGACACAAAATCAGGAGGGTATGATTATTCCTGTAGTTATAACGGTATACACAGATAAATCTTTTTCATTTATCACGAAAACTCCACCTTCTTCTGTCCTTTTAAAGCAGGCCGCAAATATCGCAAAGGGTTCCTCTGATCCAAGGAGAGAGAAAGTGGGAACTGTAACCAGGAACCAGGTAGAGGAGATAGCTAAATTAAAATTTAATGATCTGAGCGCTGTTGATTTACAAGGGGCATTAAAGATCATTGAGGGTACCGCCCGAAGTATGGGAATCACTGTTGAGAATGGAGAAAGTAATTAAATTTAGGAAGATAAAATGCCCAAGAGAGGAAAAAAATATATCGAGGTCAATAAAAAAGTAGATAGGTTGAAAAAATATACCTTTAAAGAGGCTATTGAATTAGCAATAGATAGTTCATATGTGAAATTTGATGCCTCGGTAGACATATCTGCCCGATTAGGTGTCGATCCACGCCATGCCGATCAGATGGTAAGAGGTACGGTTTCTCTTCCTCATGGCATAGGAAAGTCAACGAGGGTGGTCGTTTTTGCTAAGGGAGAAAAGGAAAAAGAGGCAACAGAAGCTGGTGCTGATTTTGTTGGGGCTGAGGATCTCTCAGAGAAGATCCAAAACGGTTGGCTTGAATTTGATAAGGCTGTTGCTACTCCAGATATGATGGGCATAGCAGGTAAATTAGGTCGTATTTTAGGTCCAAGAGGTATGATGCCCAATGCAAAACTCGGTACTGTAACCTTTGATGTAGCCAAGGCCGTCACAGAACTAAAGGCAGGAAAAATTGAGTTTAAGGTGGATAAAACAGGAATAATACATGCCTCAATAGGGAGGGTATCTTTCGGGACTGATAAGCTCGTGCAGAATACTGCCTTTTTTCTTGATACTATCTTACGGTTAAAACCATCATCCAGCAAGGGAACTTATCTGAAAAGCATAA
>Ga0209986_10003752_pt1 | contig 13167 bp, 11 predicted proteins | sample BlataG_FD_183168 | JGI IMG/M metagenome (GOLD analysis project Ga0209986, IMG submission 183168) | Deep subsurface microbial communities from Black Sea to uncover new lineages of life (NeLLi) - Black_00105 metaG (SPAdes) (version 2) | ecosystem: Environmental > Aquatic > Marine > Oceanic >...
ACCTCCTTTGCGATTCCAGGATACAATACTAATTAAGCCTACCATAAAGAGGTGTTATACCTCTAGGATGCCCACCACCGAGATTGCCACGCTCCGTATTCGCTCCGCTCGCAATGACAAGGGGGAGAAGGGGATTGCCTCGCCTTCGGCACAGCACCCTCACCCTTCGATAGACTCAGGACATGCTCTTAATCCTCTCCCGTCAAGGAAGAGGAGATTGCCACGCCCTGATAAAACGGGGCTCGCAATGACAAAAAAGAAAGGCGCATCATGACACATCCCCCTGGTCATTGCGTGGAGCGCAAGCGACGAAGCAATCTCAATGAGATGAGGGCCTCGCTATGCCCAGGGCCTTCGCTCACGGATTCAGGCAGGCAAGCTCGGTTACCAGGAGCTCGAGAGCTAATTTATCGCTGTATTTGCCAGTTTTGATGGCTAAGTCGGTTTCCAAAAGCTTATCGTAAGCCCGCTTTACGCCCTCAAAATCATACAGTTTGGCCTGGCCAAGTGTTTTATCTAAGGCATAGCTTTTTTTCAGCCCTAACCTCTCCTGAATTTGTAGACGGGATAGCCCCCTTGGCAAGTCTTTGGCTAGAGCTATTAAGCGGAATTGCCTGGTAATCATGACCAGGATATACGTTGGCGCCACGCCCTCATCATACAGCCGATGCAGTATCCGTTGGGCTAACTCGATTCGACTTTCGGCCACGGCGTCCACCAGAGCAAAGATGTTAGCCTCCTGGATATGACTTACCAGTTGTCTGACATCATCTTCGCTGATAGGGCGCTCCTGGCTGTAAAGAAGCAGTTTCTGGATTTCACCATTCATCGCCCATAAGTCTCCACCTATGAGTTCAGCGAGCAAATTCACGGCCTGGGGGGTGATATCGCCGCCCTCTCCCTTTACCCGTTGTTGTATCCAGGCCTTTAAATCCCTGCCTCGCAACAAGGGGAAAGTTCTTACTTCAGCTAATGATGAAAGCTTCTTTAATAGCGGATTATGGCTCTTCACCTCCCCATCAACCAGCATCAGCACAGTCGTTTCTGACATCTGCTTGATGTAAGAAGCAAGGCCTTCCCACTCCCCCAGCCCGTCTCCGGATTTGCCTTTGCCAGCCCGTGGTCTGCTTTGTTTTACCTCAAAGCGTCCTAATAAGCCATCAACTATAACCAGGCGATGTGAGGATAAAAAGGGAGCGGCATCACAGTTATTTCTAAGTTCACTTAAAGTTAGATGTTGACCCTCTAAGCTGGTGGTGCCGGTCGCTAGCATCTCCCAATCGCCCAGGTCAGCTTTAATTTTCTCCACAGCTTGATTAAGGGAGAAATCGTCCTGACCATAAAGAATGTAGAGCATTTACCTGGTATTCTATCACAGCGGGTGTGGGTAGGACTTGTGTCCCTCAGAGCTTCGGCTCAGAATGACACCCCGCTCCGTCATTGCGAGGCTGACGAAGCCAGCCGAAGCAATCTCGGGGATGGGCAAGAGATTGCCACGCTTCGCTCGCAATGACATTGGGGGAAGGGCCTAGAATGACAAATGAATATTATTAATCAATCGCTCAAAAACCAAAATATGCTAGGATATAATCATGAAGGTTGCCATTATCGGCATACCTAAGAGCGGCAAAACGACTATCTTTAATGCCCTGACCAAAGGCAAGGCTGAAGTTGCCGCTTATTCCCCAACCCTGGCCCCCAATACCGGCGTGGCCAAGGTGCCCGATCCCCGACTATCAGTGCTGGCAGATATATTCCAGCCCAAAAAGACTTTCCCCGCAGAGGTGAGCTACACGGATATTGCAGGATCCATCAAGGGCTTCGGCAAAGAAGGAGCAGGTGGAGAATTCTTGAACTACCTGACTACTGCCGATGCCCTGCTCCAAGTAGTCCGGTCTTTCGAAGATGACAAAGTTCCCCATCCTGAAGGAAGTATAGAGCCGAAACGAGACATAGCTTCCTTAGATTTAGAACTCTCTATTTCCGATTTAGCTATTATGGAGAGAAGACTTGACAAACTGGAGACAAGCTTAAAAGCTGCCAAAGCAGCAGAGCGGGAGACCTATTTAAAGGAGCAACTTCTGCTTCAAAAGGTTAAGGCGGAGCTAGAGAAGGATATACCAATAAGACTACAAGGCCTGGCCAAAGAAGAACTCAAAATGTTAGCAAACTATCAATTTCTTACCGCCAAACCCATGCTGGTAGTCCTCAATATAGGAGAGGAGCAAATATCACAGGCTTCACAACTGGAAGGCGAGATAAGTTCCCTCTACCCCCAGTTTGCCGTGGTTGCCCTTTGCGGCAAGCTGGAGATGGAACTAGCTCAGCTCAGCGACGACGAAGCCAAAGAATTCCGTGAAGCTATGGGGCTGAGCAGACCGGCGCTTGACCGGGTTATCGACCTTTCCTATAATCTTCTGGGACTCGTTTCTTTCTTTACCACAGTTTCCTCTGAGCTAAAGGCCTGGACCATCCCCGGCGGAACTCCAGCGCCAAAAGCGGCAGGAAAGATTCACTCCGACATGGAAAGGGGATTTATCCGGGCTGAGGTTATCAACTATAGTGATTTGGAAAGCTGTGGCAATCTAGCTGAGGCGCGAAAAAGAGGTCTGCTCAGGACAGAAGGCAAAAACTACATCATCCAGGATGGAGATGTAGTTACCTTCTTATTTAATGTCTAGTCCATGATTTTTGTAGTTACCTGATTCATCAGACACTTCGCTTTTTGTCATTGCGAGCACCTGCAAGGTGCATGGCAATCTCAGCAGCTAAATCCTAATATCTAAATCCTAAACAATATCAAATGACCAAAATCCGAGGGATCAAACAGTTCTGAAATTTGAAAATTAGAATTTGTCTAGTATTTGGTGCTTGAGATTTAGGATTTCGTGGTGTAGGGGCGGGGAAAAGCCCCACCCCTACATTTGAATGCTAGTTGTATTAAATGGGTTGCCAGCTCAGGAAGGGATAGGTCACGTCGTCAACGATATTCCAGATGTAGCCTGTGTTGCGCGTGCTAGAATTGGCGACGGTGATTATGTCCCACCCCGCGACTGAGAAGGTGGTGAAGTCCTCCATTTCCGTGGTATTCTTGCCGGTCCCTCCATCCGAACTACCTTGTCCGCTGGTCTGGGTGTCCCAGAAGGAGTTGCTCACGGTGCCCTGATTCCTTCCCATCAGACCGCCAACATGGGTATTACCAGTCACACTGCCGCTGGCATAGGAGTTGCTGACAGTGCCAGTGTTGTCATTCTTTCCCATCAGACCGCCAACATGGGTATTACCAGTCACACTGCCGCTGGCATAGGAGTTGCTGACAGTGCCAGTGTTGTCATTCTTTCCCACCAGACCACCGACATTATCATCACCAGTCACGCTGACGGTGGCATAGGAGTTGCTCGCAGTGCCGCTATTCTTTCCGGTCAGACCGCCAACATTGTCTAGGCCAATTACATTGCCGGTGGAATAGGTGTCGGTGACAGTGCCCTCAAAATTCCATCCCACCAGACCGCCAACATTGGCGTTGCCAGTCACATTGCCGGTGTAATAGGAGTTGCTTACAGTGCCCTCATTCTTTCCCGCCAGACCGCCAGCATTATTAGAACCAGTCACATCGCTGTTCACCACGCCGACATTCTCGATTATCCCTACTTCGTCAACAACACCGAAAAGCCCCACATCGGATTCGTCAGGGCGGTCGATAAATAGGTCGCATATCTCGTACCCCTGACCGTCGAAACTCCCGGCGAATTTTGCCCCTTCGGCAGTAGTTCCGATCGGCTGCCAGCCCTTTCCCTCATTGGCTGTCTCGCTTGCCAGCTCCTCATAACCAACTGTGTCGGAATCAAGGTCGTTAATGACGATGAAGTGATGATTCAGGTAATTACGGACATTATCAAGTTGGCGCCAATCCGCAATCTGATAGGGATCCTCGGCTGTTCCGTTCCCTCCCGCGAATAGGATGAAGTTAGCGGTGACGGTTACGTTTTGAGCCGGCATGGTCAGGAAGGTCTCGGCCTCCGCTTCATCGTCAATGATGTCCTCAGGAGCTGAGATCCAGCCGGTAAATGCCCAGCCCTCGTTGGCTTCTGCTCGTATCTCGACTTCGGCGTCCGCTGGATAAGCACCCAGACCAGCGACATCAATAGCCTCTCCACCTTCTTCAGGGTCTGTTGCCATGGTGAGCTCATAGACTGCCACAAAGTTAGCGGTGACGGTTACATTTTGAGCCGGCATGGTCAGGAAGGTCTCGGCCTCCGCTTCATTGTCAATGATGCCCTCAGGGGCTGAGGTCCAGCCAGCAAATGCCCAGCTTTCGTTGGCTTCTGCTCGTATCTCGACTTCGGCGTCTGCTGGGTAAGCGCCCAGACCAACGACATCAATGGCCTCTCCACCTTCCTCGGGGTCTGCGGCCATGGTGAGCTCATAGACCGCCACAAAGTTGGCGGTGACGGCTACAGATTGACCCGGCATGGTAAAGGTAGTCTCTGTTGAATCTTCATCATCGAATGCGCCTGCTGGTGCCGTCCACTTGACAAACCGGTAGCCCGGGTTGGCCTCCGCTTTTATATTGACTTTTGCACCTGCTGTGTAAGGTGACTCACTGGTCACGTCAATCGCTGTTCCACCTTCCTCAGGGTTCACTGCCATGGTGAGTTCGTACTGAGCAGCCTCACAGCCTACCATCACTGCAATTAAGGCTACCGCAATTAAAAAGATGCCAACTCTTTTCGTGCGATGATGTCTCCTCGAGCTAAGTATTGTCTTCATATTTCACCCCCTTTGTAAAGCGGCACTCTACATGCCGCTTCTTTTTGGCAGGTAATAAATCCTTGCCCTACCAGGCTCATACCCCTCATGGGATTACTTCGTCCCGATAAATCGGGACTCGCAATGACGAATCGGGAGCGTAGTAAACTGTACTTTTCTGAACAGCCTCGGGTTTCGGAGGGGAAGGTTGATTTTACCGTAGCAGAAAAAAAGAGCCCTATTCACATGGCTGCATGTGCTCGGAGAAGCATCGTGGGAACTATAACAACCTCCTGATACACACACTTGACCACCAACCTTTTCTTATTCTTGTAGGAATTATTGCTTATAGTACTATTGTACCACTATCCCAGGGGTTGTCAATAGTTTATTTCAGTTTTCCGGGATTTTCCCACAATTTTTTGACAAGCTAATTATGAGTTGACAGAGTGGGGGAATCTGTCGAAGCAGGGTAACGTGTGCGCCAGCAGAGTACTGCCAGGTTTGACAAAAAATCCTGTAGCTTACAGTGGCATGTCAGTAGTAAGCTTTTCTAATAATATCTAGCCCTTCAGCCAGGGCATCATATCTCTTAATTTTTTACCCACAACTTCAATGGGATGGTCAGCTTCCATCCGCCTCATAGCATTGAAGCTGGGGCAACCAGCCAGGTTTTCCGAAATCCACTCTGTAGCAAAGTTGCCACTCTGAACCTCCGCCAGGATTTGCCTCATTTCCTCCTTGACCAAATCATCAATAACCCGTGGTCCCCGAGTATAATCACCATACTCTGCTGTATCACTTACCGAATAGCGCATATAACTCAAACCACCTTGATAAATCAGGTCGATAATGAGCTTCAACTCGTGGCAAACCTCGAAATAGGCGATCTCCGGTTGATAGCCAGCCTCTACCAATGTTTCAAAGCCTGCCTTTATCAGAGAAGAGACCCCTCCACAAAGCACCGTTTGCTCGCCGAAGAGGTCGGTCTCAGTCTCTTCAGTAAAAGTCGTTTCCAGAACCCCGGCTCTGGCACAACCAATACCCTTAGCATAGGCCAGAGCTGTGTCTTTGGCTTTCCCCGAGGCGTCCTGATAGACAGCCACCAGGGCCGGAGCTCCTGAACCCTCGGTATAAAGCCTTCTGAGCATATGCCCCGGACATTTAGGCGCTATCATGCTAACATCAACCTCAGCTGGAGGCACGATTTGAGAAAAGTGGATACTAAAACCATGCGCAAACATCAGTGTCTTGCCCCTAGCCATCTCCTTCTCAATTGACTCCCGATAGATTCTGGGCTGCAAAGTATCCGGAGCTAGCATAACAATTATATTTGCCTTCTTGGCTACTTCAGCGGCAGTGGCTACTTCAAAATCAGCTTTCTTTGCCGCCTCCCAGACTTCAGTGCCTGGTAATTCAGCAACAATGACCTGGCAGCCACTGTCCCTTAGATTCTGGGCATGAGCGTGTCCCTGACTCCCAAAACCAATAATGCCAATTGTCTTTCCTTTGAGCAAATTAAGGTTAGCATCCTTGTCGTAATAAATTTTAGCCATAATACCTCCTTCATAAAATCCTAACTAATATAACAAAGAGCAGGGTTATAATTCAATCGAGTCTCCAACCGAGTCTTGAGTATAAGACTGTACCGGCAAAGAGAAGTGCAAAAGAAAGAGCTATAGTGAGAGTTATCTGACTGGAAGTTAAAGGATTATACGCAACCATATCTGGTCCGGCCAGTAGGTGTACGATTGATGCCTGTGCTGAGGAAATGGGATAGACTCGAGAAAATACCTGAAGTGGCACCGGCAGGACCTCGTATGGAGCAAATAGGCCCGATATGGCAGATGTTATTACCGCAATGCCGACCCCCGTCATAATCGCGCCCTGAAGATTCTTAATCAATGTGCCGGCTATAAGCCCAACTCCAGCAGAGGCACAGATTACCAGAAAGACGAAGCCAATCGCCTGTAGAATCTCGACTCCAGTTCCTGTGAAACGTGCACCGACTGCAATACCAATTACTATAACCAGAGCTGCTGCCAGTAAAGAAAGGGTAATAACAGCAGAGATTCTGCCAATGAAATCCTTGTAAGGTTTTATAGGCATTGATATGAGTTTGGAAAGTAAACCGTTCGCTCTATCGCCGGCAATACTGGCGGGAAGGTTAGACATGCCGGCTATCATCAGTGCGAAAACCATCATTGAAATGGCAATAGAACCCTTGATGTAGGGAATCACTCCTTGAGGGGCGCTACCCGTAAATGAGAAGCTTCCAATGAGTACCCAGATTATCGGCCAGGCTATGGTCCAAAACAGTGCCGCCTTCTCCCTGAGCAGCTCCTTGACTGCCTTATTATAGGCTGCAGATATCTGCCTCAATTATCCGGTTGCCTCCTGTAAGTTCCTTTCGGTCAGTCTGAAAAAGACATCTTCAAGGGTGGGCCGCGCCATTTCGATACGCATTACCTTATATCCGCCTTGATCGAGGCTTCTTACCACATCTGCCAATACTCTGTCCCCGTTTCTTGAGTAAATCTTGTAGCCAGCCTCTGATTCCGCTACATTTCCATTGATGCTATAACCCTTTAAAACTGAAAGCACACTATCGGTCTTCACAGCTGTCTCTACTGTTATCACATCCTCGACAGCATGTTTCCTCTTGAGCTCATCAGGAGTGCCTTCGGCTATCATTTTGCCATTGTCTATGAGACCCACTTTTGAGGCTAGCTCGGCATCACTCCCGATATGAGTAATCAGTATAATACTGGTTTTTTTATCCATAATCTCTTGTATCATATTGAAAAAGGATCTTCTGGCAGCAGGGTCGAGTCCAGTCGTTGGCTCATCCAGGATAAGGACCTTTATACCAGGGAAAATTGCTGTCGCAACTTCTAACCTTTTCCTCATCCCACCAGAGTATTTGGCGACCCTCTTATCCGCTTCTTCGGAAAGCCCAACGCTTTTTAGCATTTCAACCACCAGCTGATTTGCCTGGCTCCGGGAGTATCCCAGGAGATTAGCGAAATATACCAGATTTTCTCTTCCTGAAAGCTTGGGCGAGGAGAAATTCTCCTGGGGTACATAACCTATGAATTCCTTAGCCTGTGCCGGCTTCTTTCCATAGACTTCAACAATACCGTTATCTTGCGTTTTCACCGCAGCAATTATTGAAGCCAGTGTAGTCTTGCCCGAACCATTGGGCCCCATCAAGGCATAGAACTCACCCTCTGGCACATCAAGGTTAACGCCATCGAGCACGCGCCGGCTATCATATGTCTTGACTAGCTTCTCTACATGTATCGCAAACACTTATGAATTCCTCTATCCTGTAATCAGATTCAGTGGAATATTTATGAAACCACACCCCCAGTTAACAAATATTATAGCAAGTGTTTCAGCTTGTATTGATAAAAGGTATCGAAAACAAATATAAAATCGTCTTTGTAACCATTATTGGACTGATTACGTAGTTATTTATCTCAAACATGGAGGCCTCTTGGAAATAGGACATAGAATTAAAAATGCAAAAAGGCTTTATTAAACTAATTGCTAGATTTTGCTCTGTCATTTTGCATTTTTGCCTTTGTGTTTCCCTTTTCCTATAGGATTTAAATATTAGTAATTAGTGCCTCTTCCTCAAGAACTGCTTCCCCGAGTCAAGGCTATCCTGCCAGTCCGTGAAAGCTCCTTAATACCAAAACCACGTAGGAGTTCAAGCAGAGAATTTACCTTATCCTCACCGCCAGTCACCTCTACCGTCAGTGAATTCGGACCGACATCAACTATGTTAGCCCGAAAAATACCCACGATTTGCATTATCTCGCTCCTTGTCGAGGTGGTAGTCTTCACCTTAATTAAGGCCAACTCCCTGTTTACCATGTCTTCTTCAGTTATATCGGAGACTTTAACCACGTTGATTAGTTTTTCCAGTTGCTTTCTCACCTGCTCTACTTGAGCAGCATCACCGCCAACGACAATGGTCATGCGAGATAAGCCGGGATGTTCGCTACCCCCTACAGCAAGGCTTCGGATATTAAAGGCGCGCCGTCGAAATAGACCAGCTATCCTATTAAGTACACCCGGTTTATCCTCTACTAAAGCTACCAAAGTGTGTTTTGTATTAGCCAATTTGCCTCCTTGGAAGCATCTTATTTCCTCACCATTTCTGGCTTTGGTGTGTCCAAAAATCTGTCCAGGCTTTCCCCTGGTGGCACCATAGGATAAATGTTCTCCTCGGGCTCGATAAGAAAGTCGATGAGAAAAGGTCCAGGGTACTCCATGGCCTTCTGTATAGCCGGGATGACTTCCTCTCTTCGTGCCACCCGAAGACCAGGGATGTCGTAAGCCTCAGCAATTTTGACAAAATCGGGATTCCAAAGTTTCGTGTCAACGTAGCGCCGTCCATAGAATAGCTCTTGCCACTGTCTTACCATGCCTAAATACCCGTTGTTAATGATAGCTATTTTTACAGCAATATTTTCCTGTGTCAGAGTAGCTAATTCTTGGATAGTCATTTGAAAGCCACCGTCGCCGGCAACACACCATACCACTTCCTCGGGGCACCCGACTTTGACTCCCATGGCCGCAGGTAGTTCAAACCCCATTGGCCCCAATCCCCCTGCAGAAATAAGACTGTTTGGCTTGGTATAAACGAAATACCGTGCCGCCCACATTTGATTCTGCCCTACCCCAGTCACCACTAAAGCATCACCCTGTGTGGCCTCGTAGATTTGGTGAACAATGTATTGAGGCAAGAGCTCATCACTTTGCCTGATTTCTAGCGATGGATGCTCACACCTCCACTGTTCTATTTGGGAAAGCCAATCCACATGCTCTCTTCTCTCAATCTGTTCATTCAGGGCTGTGAGCACGTTTTTTATATCCCCGACTACCGGGACCTCGGTGGGGATATTCTTTCCAATCTCTGCGGGGTCGATATCGATGTGAATGACGCGGGCATGGGGAGCAAACTCCCTGGTATTTCCTGTGGCCCGGTCATCAAATCTCATGCCAACAGCGATAAGAAGGTCGGCGTTTTGCACTGCCATATTGGCGCAACCTGTGCCATGCATCCCCAGCATGCCAAGATCAAGTATATGGTTTCCAGGAAAGGAGCTCAGACCAAGGAGAGTGTGAGCCACTGGTATTTGTGCTTTCTCGGCAAATTCCTTAAACTCATCGTAAGCTTGGGAAATAATTATCCCCCTGCCAGCGATGATAACAGGCTGAGCAGCTTCGTTAATGAGATTCGCTGCTTTCTTAATTTGCGCTGGATGCCCGCGAGAAGGCACCTTATAGCTCGGCAAATCAAGCTTATCGGGATAAACAAAGTCCGCTTGCTCTTGCTGGACATCTCGCGGTATGTCAATAAGCACAGGGCCCGGCCTTCCTGTCTGAGCGATGTGGAAGGCCTCTTTAATCGTTTTAGCCAGCTCAGCAACATCGGTAACAAGATAGTTATGTTTGGTAATTGGAATGGTGATGCCGGTTATATCCGTCTCCTGAAAGGCATCCTTACCAATAACAGGTGTAGCTACCTGGCCAGTTATAGCTACCATGGGCGCTGAATCCATGTAAGCACAGGCAATGCCAGTAACCAGATTAGTAGCTCCAGGCCCCGAAGTAGCAATACATACTCCTGCCTTATGTGTAACTCGAGCATAGCCATCGGCGGCATGAGCCGCTCCCTGCTCATGGCGAACTAGTATATGTCGTAGTTGAGGATATTGGGGGAAGGTATCGTATATCGGTAAGACGGAACCACCGAGAATACCAAAAATAACCTCTACCCCTTCTTTAATTAAACTCTCGCAGAGAATCTGAGCACCAGTTTTCTTCATAGAATAGCTCCTTACCCGGCAAACACTGCACCAGTGCTGGCCGAGCTTACTTTATCACTATACCTCTTAAGATAGCCAGTCTTAATCCTGGGTTCAAAGAGTGGCAATGAAGTCAACCGTTGTTCCAGCTCTTGTTGACTTAATTCCACTTCCAATTTGTGGTCAGGTATGTTTATGTTAATAATGTCGCCGTTCCGCAAAGCAGCTATAGGACCTTTCTCTGCTGCCTCAGGAGATACATGACCAATGGCTGCTCCTCGAGTGCCCCCGGAAAAGCGCCCATCTGTAATAAGAGCTACCTCTTTATCCATACCCATACCGCTGAGGAGGGAAGTGGCTGCTAGCATCTCCCGCATTCCTGGCCCTCCTTTGGGGCCTTCATAGCGAATGACGATTACCTCGCCTGACTTAAATTCGCCTTTCATTATCGCCGCCGTAGCTTCTTCCTCACTATCGAAAATCCTCGCCGGACCCCGATGAACTAACATCTCAGAAGATACTGCAGCGCTTTTGACCACGCTGCCATCAGGCGCTAGATTGCCAAACAATATGCTAATACCACCAGTTGGGGCATACGGTTGCGAGAGTGGGCGGATTACCTCTCTATTCTTAACTTTGGCTTCCCTTATTATTTCACCTAATGGCTTCTCCAAAATGGTGTTCGCCTCCAGATTCAGCGATCCCGATAGCTCTTGCATTATGGCAGGAATGCCACCCGCTAAGTCCAGGTCCTCAATGTGATAATCGCCCGCTGGGCTTAATTTGCAGATATAAGGAATGGAGTCGCTAATCTCGTTTATAAGGGACAAGGGAAAATCTATCCCGGCCTCATGTGCTATGGCGGTAAGATGCAACACGGAATTTGTGCTGCCACCCAGGGCCATGTCCACGGTGAAGGCATTATAAAGAGAATCTCTGGTGATAACGTCTTTAGGCCGAATATCTTTAGCCAGCACTTCCATGACTTGCTGCCCGGCCTTGTAAGCTAGTTGCCTGCGCCGTGCTTCCACCGCAGGTATAGTGCCGTTACCCGGCAAGGCTATCCCCAAAGCTTCGCTGAGACAATTCATGGTATTAGCAGTGAACATCCCGGCACAGCTTCCACAACCAGGACAGGCGACCATTTCCAGTTCTTGCAACTCATCCTCGGTCATCTTACCTCTAGCTACTTCGCCTACAGCCTGAAAGACCGTAATAAGGTCAACAGACCTGGAAGCACTTCCCTGGGCAAACTTTCCGGCTAGCATGGGGCCACCACTCACAAAGACAGAGGGTAAATTAAGCCTGACCGCAGCCATCAGCATCCCCGGCACGACCTTATCGCAATTAGGTATAAATACCAGGGCATCGAAGGCATGAGCTTGAGCCATGATTTCCACCGAGTCAGCAATGAGTTCTCGGCTGGGCAAGCTGTAGTTCATGCCCGGATGGTTCATAGCGATACCATCGCAAACAGCTATGGTATTGACCTCAAAGGGCACCCCACCCCGGCTGCGGATTCCTTCCTTTACCGCCTTGGCGATTGTTTGCAAATGGATGTGCCCGGGGACAATCTCGGTAAAGCTATTGATTACTCCAACAAATGGCTTATCCCAGTCATCGGAAGAGCAACCTACAGCCCGCAACAATGCTCTGTGAGGCGCCCGCTCGATTCCCTTCTTTACCATGTCGCTCAGCATCTAACTTGTGCTCCTAAAAATGAATGATGTCGCATAACATAACACAATACCTGGCTAGCGTCAATTGAGATGTCTTTTTAACTTAAGGCATTGATTGTATTATAGGCGGTTTTGGGCTACAATACGGCAAGCCATGTGTTTAGCAGTGCCGGTAAAGGTTGTTTCCATAGACGGAGATGAGGCCGAAACTGAAATCGCCGGGGTGAGGCGTCGAGTTAGTATTGCCCTGACTCCGGAGGCCAAGGTAGGAGATTATGTATTGCTTCATACGGGATATGCCATAGGTGTTATAGATGAGGCTGAAGCCGAGGAGACTTTGAAGCTCCTGGAAGAGATAGCAAGTCTAAGTGAAGTTCATTGACGAGTATCAGGACAACGAGCTAGCCAGGGGGCTGGCATACAAAATTGCTCAGCGCTCCACCAAAACCATAAGACTAATGGAATTTTGCGGTGGGCACACGCATGCCATATTGCGATATGGAATTCGCCAGTTAGTCCCCAAAACGGTGGAAATGAGGTCGGGGCCAGGCTGTCCCGTCTGTGTTACAGCAACCGCTGACCTGGACAAGGCCATCGCCCTGGCACACCTGCCTGATGTTATCATCACTACATTCGGGGACATGATAAGAGTTCCCGGCAGCTATTCGAGCCTGCAACAGGCAAAGGCCGAGGGAGCAGATGTCCGAATAGTGTATTCTACTATAGATGCTGTAGAGATAGCCAAAGCCAACCCTGGGAAATCAGTTATCTTCATCGGCATCGGCTTTGAGACCACGGCTCCAACCATAGCTGCTTCTATACTCAAGGCACGACAGGATAAAATAAAAAACTTTCACGTTTTATCCCTCAATAAGCTGACCCCACCGGTGATGAAAGCGCTGCTCGACTCAGGCGAG
>Ga0209986_10003753_pt1 | contig 13166 bp, 17 predicted proteins | sample BlataG_FD_183168 | JGI IMG/M metagenome (GOLD analysis project Ga0209986, IMG submission 183168) | Deep subsurface microbial communities from Black Sea to uncover new lineages of life (NeLLi) - Black_00105 metaG (SPAdes) (version 2) | ecosystem: Environmental > Aquatic > Marine > Oceanic >...
AACTTGCAGAAAACCGGAAGTGAGCAAATTACAGCCAAAACCGTAAATGAATAGATCAGGAAATGAATGCCCTACCAGCTACCACCCCGTTCTCAGCTGGACTCAAACCTCTTTTGAGACAGTCTCCAGGTAGGTCAGGACAGCCACATTGAGGCTCATGTCGTAGTTAGCATCACCACGAATAGTGAGGATTTGTCTTTTATCAAGAGGTATCATCAGACAACCCACAACGACCATTCTTTTCATGGCCATTGACTATTTCTTCCCCAACTCCTTTTTGACAGCCGCAATCAGGTCTCCCGTCTGGATAATCCTGCGGATAAACTCGGGGTAAGGTGCGAAGCTCGCTTCGCCAGTTGGGTGTGTTATTATTCCCTGCTCAGGATTGATCGCGATATCATCGCCATCGTTCACCTTATCCACGATATCGGCTGCAACCAGCAGCAGCCCATGATTTATGGCATGGTGAAAGAAGGCTCTCTCGAAGCTCTTCGCCACGATACAACTGACACCGGCTGCCTTTAGCGCCAGGGCTGCCGGTGTTGGCGCCGGGCCGCAGCCGAAATGGGAACCGGCCACCAGCGCCCTGCCTCTCTTTATCTTCGCCGGGAAGCCGCTGTCATAACCCTCCAGAACATGCTTGGCCAATTCAGAGGTATCGGTGACAGTGTGATACTGCTTGGGAAGGATCTGTGCGGTATTAACATTGTCACCCAGTTTGAGAAGTTTGCCTGTTATTTGTTTCATATCCCCTATCGTGTCATTTGGCTAAGATGCCCGGCCAACAGGTCTGCTTTTCCGTTGAGTTGCGTCTGTTTGGCTGGGGGTATCGGTTGCTGTCTGTGTCAGTTCCCTTTCGAAGGGATGGCTCGCCTGCCAGCCGGTTTTGCCGGTCTGACGAAATCGTTCCAGGCGGCGGATGCTTATCTCGGCAAAGACGGGATCAATGTCAAAGGTGACACAGCGCCGTCCGGTTCTCTCGCAGGCAAGCAAAGTTGTCCCGGCATGCGCAAAACAATCCGTGACGATATCGCCTCTATTTGAGGAAGCAAGAATGATACGCTCAATGGCTTTCAGCGGCTTCTGGCCGTAGCAGCCGTTTACGTTCTCTTCCATCCGGTAGAATACCTGCTGAATGTCAACCCAGACGTTTCCGGGACGAATGGTTTCCGACCTGCTGCGCTGCATATTCTCGGTGAGGGTTCCCTTGACTTCCTTGTAGTAGCCACGGAGGATCTTCGGAATATCCGTGTATTGGACGGTGAAAAGGGGATTCCCTTTCGTGTAGTACAACAACTCCTGCCTGACGGCCATCCAGTTTTTCTGCGTGCCGTAGCCGCGCTGGTTGCGCACGGTGATGAAGCTGCGAGAGGTGAAGTTCGTATCGGCCATCATAGTCATAAACTGCGGCAGCGGCTGAAAATGGTCGTTCTGATCGGCACCCAGCCAGACGTAAAGAGCGCTATCGTCGGCAAGAATGCGGTAGCAGTTGTCAATCCAGTTACGGCACCAGACAACGAACTGTTCCACCGACCGTTTTTCGAACATGACCAGATTATAGGGCGGGTCCTGCACGGCAAGGCGAGCCTTACTTTCTCCCATGATGCGCTGGACGAAGGGCAAATCAGTCGCATCTCCGCAGCCGACGACATGCTCGGCTATCGTGTCCCGCCATATCTCACCCGGTTTCAGACGGCAGTGGGGAAGAATTCTGTGGCGGATTGCACCGGCGTTGGTATCGAGCCTTGGCAGGGGGGCACTTTGCATGTGCGGAAAATAAGTGGGCCTTGTCCCCTCTTTCAACAAAAACAATGACTCCCGTGTGCTGTGCGCCCGTGTTCTTTTATGCGCCGTCACGAACCCTTTCGTGACGGTTCTGTACGGCCTGTTCATGCCGTCAGGAATGCGTTCCCGACGGCGCGGAACAATGGCTCCCGTGTGCTGTGCCTCCCGTCTTGTCCCTTCTCGTGGGCAGCCGATGTCCACATCGGCCCCATCTTCTACTTCCCTCTTTAACTGTTGACCCATGGCACAGGCCGTGCTTTATTACCCCCCAATGTCAACCTCGTAAGTCAGGATAAATAAATGTCAACACCTGCACCGGCAACGACAGAGCCTGTGAGCGGCTCTCAGAAAGAAGGATTATTAACCCAGTTGACCTCCCTTCCCCGTCCTTTCTGGATGGTCAACATCATGGAGATGTTCGAACGTCTCGCGTACTATGGTGTTCGAGTCGTTATCCCGATTTACATCGCCCAGGCTGATGAAGTGGGAGGACTTCATTTCACCCAGATCGATAAGGGTATCATATTTCTCTGGTGGGCGGTGGTGCAGTCGTTAACGCCGATGTTCTCCGGTGGATTTGCCGACCGCTACGGCTTCAAAAAGACTATCGCCTTCTCAATCGCCATCAAAGTCATAGGCTACCTTTTGATGGCCACCCAGCGGGAGTTCTGGCCGTTTCTCTTCGGCTGCTGCGTGCTGGCTTTTGGCACCGCCATCTTCAAACCAGGGGTGCAGGGAACTATGTGCCGGGTTCTCTCCAAGAAAACCTCTTCGGTGGGCTGGGGGACATTTTACATGCTGGTGAATGTCGGCGGCTTTCTGGGACCGCCGCTGGCCCACTTCCTCTATGGCATATCGTGGCCGGCGGTCTTTTATGGATGCGCCGTTATCGTCTCTCTCAACTTCCTGATGCTGTTTACTTATAAGGAAGTCTCGGCAGGGGGCAAGCAGTCAGGTGGGCCGCTTCACGTCTTGAAAATCACCGCCAAGAATTTTATGAACCTGCGCTTAGTCGTGTTTATCGCCATCATGTCCGGTTTCTGGCTGATGTTCATGCAGCTTTTCGACATGCTGCCCAATTTCATCGTCGACTGGGTTGACAGCTCCAAACTGGTTGCCGACTTGCACCTTCCGGAATTCATGCTGCAACTCAACTCGACGCGTGGCCCGCAGCTCGCACAGGAGTGGATGATTAACTCCAACCCGGGGCTGATAATCATCGCCGTGGTGTTTATCTCCTGGATAGTGGCTCGGATACGGCGGGTGCACTCTATTTGTATTGGGATCGCGATTGCCTCAGTAGGGTTAGTGCTGGCCGGATTTACGACCTCGGGATACTTCTGTATGCTGGGGATTTTGGTCTTCTCCGTGGGGGAGATGTTATCCTCACCCAAGATGAATGAGTATCTTGGCGTTATCGCGCCGGAAGGACAGAAGGGCTTGTACATGGGGTATGCTAACGTACCTGTCGCGGTCGGGTGGGGCTATGGCTCTCTGCTGGGAGGGCAGGTGTATGACCGGATGGGGGACAAGGCCAACCTGGCGCTGGACTACCTGGCCAACAACTTCAGCATCGTCGATATCCCACGCCCCGAAGCGATGAACAAGCTGATGGAAGTGACCGGCATGAATGCCATCGACGCCACCAGCATGCTCTGGTCGGTCTATCATCCGTATAAGCTCTGGTACCAGTTTGCCATCATCGGTTTGATCTCAGCGGTGGGGATGTTATTATATTCTCTTTGGGTTAAGAGGTCCAAGAGTATGAATGGGTAGGGTAAACCCACCGCCGGTCAAAGGCCCGGCCCGCGACGGGCAAGCGGTGGGGTACCTGCAGATCGAGGGTGGGGCAGATGTGGACATCTGCCGCCCACAAATGAAAACGAAGGATGCAATGAAAATGTCATTCCTGCGAAAGCAGGAATCCATCGTCGTTTCATTGAATGCTGGCCAGATGGATTCCCGCCTGCGCGGGAATGACGAGGAGCGCGGGAATGACGAGTAATGTAGGTCGAAACCCCTGCGGTTTCGACAATTGTTTTCACTAATATGCGAAATGACTTTGACGATAACAGAGACTAACGATGCGATTCGACAATATCATTGATGCTATCGGCCGAACGCCGCTGGTGAGAATCAATCGCCTGGCGGCTTCCGGCTCGGCCACGATCTACGCCAAGCTGGAGAGCTTCAACCCTTGCAGCTCGGTCAAAGACCGTATCGGAGCGTCTATGATCGAGGCGGCCGAGCGAGACGGTTCTTTGAAGCCGGGCATGACCATTGTGGAGCCGACTTCCGGAAATACCGGGATAGCGCTGGTAATGGTTGCCGCCGCCAAGGGGTATAAGTGCCTGTTTACTATGCCCGAGACGATGAGTCTTGAGCGACGGGCGCTGCTGAAGTTTTTCGGCGCCGAAATTGTCCTGACGCCAGGACCTGAGGGGATGAAAGGGGCGGTGGCAAAAGCCGAGGAGCTGTCCCAGGCTGAGGACTTTTTTCAACCGCAACAGTTCAATAATCCGGCTAATCTGGAAATCCACCGTAAGACCACAGCCAAGGAAGTCATTGAGGATTTGGGAGAGCTGTCTCTGGATGCTTTCGTGGCGGGAGTCGGCACCGGCGGGACCATCAGTGGCGCCGGGGAAGTTCTCAAGAAGAAGTACGGCTGCAAGAACTATGCCGTCGAACCGGAAGCGTCGCCGGTGCTGTCGGGAGGCGAGCCTGGCCCCCATCCGATTCAAGGGATCGGAGCCGGATTCGTACCGAAAATTTACAATCCGGATGTCGTTGACGAAATAATTCGCGTCAAGAACGAAGACGCCTTTGAAACCGCCAGGCAGCTTGCGCGGCAGGAAGGAATGCTGGTCGGGACCTCGTCGGGCGCGGTGGCGTGGGCGGCGCTGCAGGTAGCGGCCAAGATAGGTTCGGGCAAGATCGTGGTGGCGGTTTTGCCGGATACCGGCGAACGATACCTGTCTACCCCGTTGTTTACCGAGGAATGATTGCTTGGCGTTAGCATTTTTGTATCTTGAAAGTAATGGCAGCCATTATTGAGGACATCAAGGCGCTTTATCGCAATGACCCGGCGGCAAGAAATATAGAATTCTTGCTGTATCCCGGGTTCCTCGCCATTACTTTCCACCGGGTAAATCATCTTATCTGGAATCTTGGTGTTCCCTTCATACCTCGCCTGCTGTCTGAAATCGTCCGCTTTCTGACGGGTTTAGAGATTCATCCCGGGGCGAGGATCGGTAAGGGTTTTTTTGTCGATCATGGCGCCGGCCTGGTAATCGGCGAGACCACCGAGATTGGAGATAACTGTGTCATGTTCCACAATGTGACCCTCGGGGGCACCGGCAAACATAAGGGCAAGCGTCACCCGACGCTGGGCAACAATGTTCTGGTCGGCACCGGGGCCATTCTGCTGGGGCCGATCAGGGTCGGCGATAATGTGAAAATCGGCGCCAACAGTTTTGTGGTGATGCGTGATATTCCGTCAGACTGTACCGTTGCCGGGACACCGGCCAGGATAACCAAGCGGGACGGCATTCCCTGCGACGAGGAACTTCCGAAAACAACCCTGAGTTTTCAGACCCAGCAGTAGGGTTTACCAGAGCAGCCTTTTTTTATTGGAACGACATTTACCTCAAGTAGGGCAGAATGGTAGGTCAGGTTTCGACTCCGCCAAAGGCGGACGGGGAGAAACCCGACAATGTCTTCATAAAAAAGCAGTTGAGTTTTCACTTACAAATTGTAATCTTAAGGCCAGACCAGCAGAGTTTTTGAAGACCGCTACGAAGCTTAGGCAACCGGCGGCTGAATGAAGAAGGCCTTCAATGCTTTGAACGGGCCTTAAAGTATGCTGCGACAGTGGCCAGGATAAGACGGACGTATCAAGACCTGAAGGAAAATGACCTTTGGCAGTTGAAGAAAGACACGATCCCCTCGACCCCGCTAGGGACAGGCTACTGGTCTCCACCATAGTCCCGGCCATGAACGAGGAGGGAAATATCGGCGAATTCTGCCGCCTGTACGCCGATATGCTGAAAACAGCGCCGTTTGAGGGAGAGTTGGTTTTTGTCGACGACGGCTCGACCGATGGCACCGTTGAAAAAATCCGCCAGGCCGCGCAACAGTATAGTTTCATCAAGTATGCCTCACACCAACGTAACCGGGGTCTGACCGAGGCGCTGGAGACCGGCTTTTCAATTGCCTCGGGAGAGGTCTTTGTCTTTTATCCGGCTGACTTGCAATATCTGCCTGAGGATATCCCGGTTCTGGTAAGCCGGTCGCCGAGGGGGCCGACCTGTGCGCCGGTTGGAAGCAGGGGAAGTATAAGAAGAAGCTTGTCTCCAATGTGTACAATTGGGTTTCGCGCAGGATATTCAATCTCAAGGTGCACGATCTCAATTCCGTGAAAGCCTTTCGCCGGGAAGTCGTCGAAAATATCTTTTTGCGGCGCGACTGGCACCGGTATCTGGTGGTACTAGCGGCGGACGAGGGCTACCGGGTTGAGGAAGTAAAAATCCCCCTGTACGACCGCCAGTGGGGGAAGTCCAAGTTTGGCGGTATCGGACGTGTCATGGTCGGTCTGCTGGACATGCTGGCGGTCAAGTTTCAGATGACGTTTTTGCGCAAGCCGCTGATCTTTTTCGGGCTGGTTGGTTCTCTCTGCTTTCTGGCCGGTTTACTGGTTGGCCTGGTGGCGATCTACTTGCGCTTTGTTGTCGGCGAAGGTTATCGTCCTCTTTTGTACCTGGTTATTTTGCTTATGGGCGTCGGCATGGGCTTGTTCATGATGGGCTTCGTGGCCGAGGGCCTGACGGCGTTGCGAGAAGAGATAAGCGATATGCGCAACAAGGTGCAGGCAGCGCTCAGTAAAACGAATAAGACTCCCCGAGAGGATTGAGCCTCCGGTACAATCAAGGAATGTTTCACGGTGCCATCATACGCTAAATGAAAACCAAAAATAGCATTCTCAACCTTCTCAAGATAGCCCTCACTCTCGTCATACTGTACTTCCTCTACCGCCAGGTCGCGCACCACTGGCAGGAGATCAAGGCGTATGAGTGGCAGATACACTGGCGCTGACCAAGGCGGGCTGAGGCCCTCTTGACGCTTGATAAAAAAGTTGCCCGGTGACTTTTTGTTGGTTATTCTATGGGGCAAACATAGTACGGAGTAGCCTTGTGGCCATTGACTCGCGTGGTGACCGGAAAAGGCCGGGGTTGGCCCGATTGCAGCAGGGGGCGTGTTTGGCGCCACTTACCAGATCGGTTACGAGGCCCTGGCGGTAAAGAAGCGGATGCTGGGAAGAAGGACTTGCCAAAAAAGAATAAAACACAACAGCGGCCGCTAGCGTCGGAAGAGAAGGGGACCGGTTGATGACCCACACGCAGCGGGCGCTAATAATCTTCCCGACCTATAACGAACGGGAGAACATCGAGAATATCGTCCATGCCGTTCTCCCGCTTGATCCGCGTATTCATGTTCTCATAGTAGACGACAACTCCCCCGACGGCACCGGCGAGATTGCCGACCGGCTGGTCCAACAGGAATCAAAGGTCAACGTGCTGCATCGGGAGAAGAAAAAAGGCTTGGGCCAGGCGTATATCTCCGGATTCAAGTGGGCGATTGAAAGAAAGTTCGACTATATCTTTGAAATGGACGCCGACTTCTCCCACGGACCGGAATACATCCAACATTTTCTGAAGGAAATCAAGGAGTATGACCTGGTGATCGGCTCCCGTTACATTTCCGGCGTGAACGTGATCAACTGGCCGATGTCACGGCTGTTGCTTTCCTATTTTGCCAACGTATACACCAGGTGGATCAGCGGACTCCCGCTACGGGACGCCACCGGGGGATTTAAGTGTTTCCGTCGCGAAGTACTGGAGACAATAAATCTTGACGATGTGCATTCCACCGGCTATTCTTTTCAGATTGAGATGTCAATGCGAGCCTGGAAAAAAGGTTTTAGGATTAAGGAGATCTCGATCATCTTTGTCGACCGCCGAGCCGGGGAGTCAAAGATGTCAAAAAAAATCGTCCGCGAAGCGGTCTGGATGGTCTGGTGGCTGCGCCTGAAGGCGATCCTGGGGAAAATGAATTGAGTCGAGCGTATGTCGGTTACCAAGGATAAAGTTTCGGTCATCATCGTGACGCACAATTCCCTCCCGGCGCTGAAGGACTGCCTGGCCGGCCTCAAGGAAAGCCTCAATGGGAACGGCCATGAGATCATCAACGTTGACAACGGTTCGTCAGACGACTCCCGCGCAGTAGTCCGCGCTCATTTTCCTCACGCTAGTGTCATAGTCAACCGGAAAAACCTTGGTTTTGCCGCCGCATGCAACAAGGGAGCCCGAAAGGCGACGCGTGAGTATTTACTTTTTTTGAATCCCGACGTGACGATTGACGGCGATGCCATAGAGCAGCTTGCGGCTGCTATCAGAAGTCGTAAAGATGCCGGGGTGGTCGCCGGACGGATGCGTTTCCCCAACGGCTCCTTTCAGGCTACCTGTCGCAACTTGCCGCAAATGGGCAACATGCTTTTCTCGCGCGGTTCCATCTTTTCAAGGCTGCTTCGCAACGGCTCGGCGTACACGCTGCCGGATTACGAAGTCACGACCCCTGTCCCGGCCGCGGCGGGGACGATGATGATGCTTCGCAACGAGCTTTTTAACTCGGTCGGCGGTTTTGACCGGCGCTTCTTCATGTTCATGGAAGACGTCGACCTCTGCCTAAGGCTGGGGTCGCTGGGTCTTAAGAACTACTTCGTCCCCTCCGCCGGAGGGATTCACCTGTGGGGTCGCGGCAGCAACGTCGGCAAGCTGAGAAGAAACTGGTATCATCACTGGGCCGTCTGGAAGTATTTCCGTAAGCACCATCCCAACGTATTTTCACTTTTTGTGTTGCCCTTTGTATTGGCTCTCAACTTTGCTCTGGTCACGTTCTTGCCGGTCCCCCAGCCAGCCAACAGACATTAGGGAAAGGGTTGCCAAGTAGACCAATGGATTGGGGGACGCAAGCGGTAGGCCACCCCCCGGGGCTGTATTTTATACTTGTCATTTTCAGCTAATTCGTTATATACCTGCCTTGTTGACATACAAGGAGTATGGCGGGTCCCCTGGTGGGACAGCGCGGAAAGTAACAATAGAGGCAAACAGGCGCCATGACGGATAGACCATTTTTAGAGTTTGAGCGACCGATCGTTGAGCTCGAAAAGAAAATCTCCGACATGAAGGATTTCTCAGTCGGGGGGAACTTAGAGTTCAGCGATGAAATTGCCTCCCTTGAGAAAAAACTACAGCGGCTGCGCCAGGAGGTGTACTCGAATTTGACCCGCTGGCAGAAGGTGCAGATCGCCCGCCATCCCAAACGCCCGTACACCCTTGACTATGTCAAACACATGTGCACCGACTTTGTGGAACTGCACGGGGATCGCTCTTTTGCCGACGACAAGGCAGTTGTGGGCGGGTTTGCCCATCTTGACGGCGCGCCGGTGATGATCGTCGGTCAGCAAAAAGGCCGCGATACCAAGGAGAAGCTCCGTCGCAACTTCGGCATGGCTCACCCTGAGGGATACCGCAAAGCGCTGCGGCTTTTTCGCCTGGCGGAGAAATTCGAGGTCCCGATCGTGGTGCTGATCGACACTCCGGGAGCTTTTCCCGGTATCGGGGCTGAGGAACGGGGGCAGGCGGAGGCGATTGCCCGCAACATTCGGGAAATGGCCCGCCTTAAAGTCCCCATCATCATCGTCATTATTGGCGAGGGGGCTTCGGGGGGAGCGCTCGGCGTTGGACTGGGGGACAGGATAATGATTTTAGAGCACTCCTGGTATTCGGTCATCTCGCCTGAGGGGTGCGCCGCTATCCTGTGGCGCGACGCCGCCCAAGCCCCGGAGGCCGCGGAGGCGCTGAAACCGACGTCGCAGGACCTTGTCAACCTGCGGATAGTGGATAAAGTTATCGAAGAACCTCACAACGGAGCCCACAACGACCACCGGGAAGCGGCCCGGCGCGTCAAAGAAGAGATCCTGGCGGCGCTGCGGGAACTTAAGGAAAAACCGGTAAAGGACCTTTTGGCGGAGAGAATTGAAAAGTATCGTCGTATGGGCGAGTTTGAAGATCGTTGACGGAGAAGGCCAATGGTTCTATCAGAAAAACTGCTGGCAAAGCTTGTCTGCCCCGGCTGCAAAGGCAAGTTAGAGTACCGAGAGAATGAAAATCGCCTCGTCTGCAACGCGTGCCGTCTGGCGTATAAGATTGCCGATAACATTCCGGTGCTTCTGCTGGATGAGGCGGAGAAGCTTTAGGAAAAGGTGTGCGCGATGAAACTATCTAAGTTCTGTGATGAAACTCTGGTCACGTTCAATCTAAAGGCGGCAGCCAAAGATGAGGTAATTGAAGAGCTTGTCGACCTAGTGTCCACTTCCAACATGGTCAAGGATCGCGATGAGCTTCTGGAGGATATCAAAGAGCGTGAAAACCTGGTGACTACCGGCGTTGGGTATGGGGTTGCTTTTCCCCATGCCAAAACAAAGGCGACCAAAGGTATTGTCATTGCTTTCGGGCGAAGTTCATCCGGCGTCAGTTTTGACGCCATGGACCACAAGCCGGTCTACCTGTTCTTTTTGATCGCCGCCCCGGAAGATGCCATTGGGGCCCACCTCAACGTGATGGCTCGCCTTTCCTACCTGATGAAATCAGAACAGAACCGGGAAACATTGATGAAAGCAACGTCACCGGGGGATGTTATGGCCCTGATGGATAACGTTAACTGAGGCGGTTGTCCGGCAGGGATACTGTCGACGTATGAGTTGGTTATTCGATCTCTTTTCCAAGCGCTTGCGCAACATCCACTTTGGCCTCGTGGTGGTGCTTTCCCTGGTTTTGATCCTGGGACACACGAAGGTAAATAGCTTTGTCAGCCAATTCCTTCTAAGCAGCCTGTACTATCCGTTTTTTAAGATCAGAAGCAGCGTTGAGAATGCCGGAGTGCGCGCTTCGGATCTGGATCGTCTGCAAAAAGCCCTGGTTGAAGCTTCGGTAAAGCTTTCGATGTGCGAGGAAGCCCAGCGTGAGAATGACAGGCTCCGCGCCGCTCTGGGATTTGAGCACCCGCCGGGTTACCGGCTGACGCCGGCCAAAGTCGTCTCCATATCTGGATTCGGGCGCCACCTACCCAACTCAGCTACTATTAACAGAGGTGCGAAGGATTCGATCTTCGCCGACTTGCCGATAATCAATCAAGACGGCTTGATTGGCCGGGTAGCTTCCGTAACGGACGACTATGCCACCATACAACTGCTGACCGACCCGTCCCACCGTATTGCGGCGCGCCTTGCCGGCAGTCGTGAAATGGGGATTGTCAAGTATCCGGCTCATGGCGGGATGATGCTGGACAACTTCCCCGTCCAGGGAGATATTAGTGTTGGCGACACCGTATTATCCTCAGGTCTGGGCGGCGTGTACCCGGCCGGGCTGAAGATTGGAACCGTTGTCGAGGTGTCCCGACCGAAAAATAATCCTTTTTGCCGGATAAAGCTTAAACCGGCGGCCAATGTCCGCTCGTTGGAAGAGCTCTTTGTTTTAAGGCCTGAACAACAATGACCAGAGTTATTCCGTTCATCCTGTATCTTCTGCTGATCGCCATGCACGAAGTCATTGTCAGGGACGCAACCACGATCTACAGCGCGGCGATCGATCTGTCCGGGCTTCTGGTGCTGGTAGTGGCGATTTACAAACCGGAAATCGTTTGCACCTGGTTTGGATTCGCGGCCGGTCTGGTGCTGGCCGCAGGGAGACCCGATCTCTTCGGATGGTATGCCCTGACGATGGCCGCCCTGGGTTTGGCAACGTACCACTTTCGCGAACGGTTGAATCTTGAGTCACTTTATTCCAAAGTAGTGCTGATCTTCGGCGGTGTGCTTCTTCATGGCACCCTTGTGTTAGCTATCAATGGGGGAGCTGGGTTTTGGTACCTCTGGTTGGTCAGCGCCCTGCCCAACGCCGTGTACACGACCGCCGTGGGGTGGGTGTTCTTTCTTTTCAAAGAGAAAAGGATAACCTTCCAAAAAGTAAAAGCTGTCTTTTGATTGACTTATGCAACGATATGGGATACCGCTCGAGAGAAGAGAAAAAATCAGCCTGACGGTTGTTTTCATTCTCTTTTTAGTCTTGGCCGGTGGTCTGGCCAGGCTGCAGATTCTTCAGCATCCGGAGCTGGCGAGGCAGTCGGAGAACAACCGGATCCGAGTGGTCCCTATTGTCCCGCAGCGCGGGCTGGTGACTGACCGTGAGGGGCGCATCATAATCGACAATCGTCCCTCCTATACTGTCGCCGTGGTCCCGGCCGAAGTGTCACCCAATATCACGCTGCCCAATCTCTCCGTTCTTCTGGGTCTTGACACAACGGAGATAAGAAAGCGGATCAAGAAGAATATGGTGAGTCGGTATCAACCGACTCCGGTCAAGCGTGACGTTGAGTTTGAGACGGTGGCGATACTTGAAGAGCAGATGACACGCTTCCCCGGAGTGACGTATCAGATGGAGCAGGTGCGTCAATACTGTGAAGGGCTGGTCGCCGAGTCATTCACCGGTTATGTGGGTGAGGTTTCCCAGCAGGATTTGAAAAGGGCGGGAGTGACCGATCTTCGCTTAGGGAGCATGATCGGGAAAAAAGGTCTTGAAAAGCAAAACGATCATCTTTTGCGGGGACGGGAGGGAACAGCCTACCTTGAAGTGGCCGCCTCGGGGCAGGTGCTTGGCCCGTTTGAAGGTAAGCAGGAGATGGCAGCCGTCTCGGGTGCTAATATCACTCTGACCATAGACATTGATTTGCAGCAGGCATGCGCCGCAGCTCTTGATACATTCTGCTGTGGAGCAGTGGTGGCTCTTGACCCCCGCAACGGTGAGGTGCTGGCAATGGCCTCTTATCCCGGTTACGATGCCAACATATTCTCGTCCGTTGTACCGGAGAGCCTCTGGCAGGCGATGTCCGGCGACACGACCCATCCCCTTCTCAACCGCCCGCTTAACGGCAAGTATCCTCCCGGCTCCACGGTCAAATTCGTGACCGTTGGTGCCGCTCTTGAAGAGGGCATCATCAATGAGAACACAACTCAGAAGCCGTGCACCGGTGGCTTCAGGTTCGGCAACCGGGTGTTTCACTGCTGGCAGCCCGGTGGCCACGGCAGTCTGACGGCCGTTCACTCTCTGGAACAATCATGCGACATATTCATGTACCAGCTCGGCCTGAAGCTGGGTATCGACAAGCTCAGCCGCTATTACGCCCGGTGTGGTTTTGGACGTCCTACCGGTATCGATTTACCCGGTGAGTCGCCGGGGCTGAATCCCAACAGCGTATACTACGACAAACGC
>Ga0209986_10003754_pt1 | contig 13164 bp, 12 predicted proteins | sample BlataG_FD_183168 | JGI IMG/M metagenome (GOLD analysis project Ga0209986, IMG submission 183168) | Deep subsurface microbial communities from Black Sea to uncover new lineages of life (NeLLi) - Black_00105 metaG (SPAdes) (version 2) | ecosystem: Environmental > Aquatic > Marine > Oceanic >...
TCGGCTTTAGCTGTGGCTGGTTCTCCCGGTTGGGGAATGATGAGTTCGGCAAGCAGATATTCAGGACCCTCAGAGGGGAAGGTATCGACGTATCCAGAACCGTATGGGATGCTGAGGCGCCGACGGGCGTGTTCTTCGTGGAGAAACACGGTGAAGGCGGCTTCAAGTGTCATTTCTATCGGAAGAATGCTGCTGCCAGCCGGCTGGCGCCGGAGGATATCGATGAGGAGTACATCAAGCAGGCGAAGATTGTCTGTCCGGAAGGGATTCTACCAGTAGTCAGCGACTCATCCCGCCGTGCCACCGAGGAGCTGTTTCGAATTGCCAGAGCGAACGGACAGACCATAGTGTTTGACCCCAACCTCCGTCTGACACTCCGCGATATCGGCAGCTCCCGTTCCATTCTTATTCCCATGATGCAACAGAGCACGTATGTGTTGCCGGGCGAGGAAGAACTGCTGCTGTTGATGGACTGCAGTGAGTTGACTCCGGCCATTGAGAAAGCCCGGTCACTGGGAATAGAGACCCTGATAATCAAGCGCGGAACCAAGGGAGCCACGCTGGTTACCAGGGACAAAGGTGCGGTAGACATTCCCGCTTTTCAACTGAAGAGCCCCGTCTGCAGCCATGGTGCCGGGGATGCTTTTGTTGCTGGATTTATTGCCGGCCTGCTGAAAGAGCAATCTCTGGAAGTGTGCACCCGCTGGGCGAACGCCATGGGAGCTTTTTCGGTTATGGGCGATGGCCCGTATCAGAACTTGCCCAACTGGGAGGATTTCCAGGTGTTTCTGGCGGGGGAATCGGATATTATTCGCTGACGGGCAACCGGAAGAACGAAGTAAGGAGAGTCGGACATGAAGGCGAAGGATTTCAAGGGTATCATCCCACCAATAATGACCGCGTTCACCAGGGATGGCGAAGTGTACGAGAAGGGCACCAGAGAGATAATCGAGTTCCTGGTCCCTCATGTCCAGGGATTATACCCCTGCGGGAGCTATGGCAGCGGGCCGATGATGTTGATTGAGGAGCGCAAGAAGGTGGCCGAGATAATGGTAGACCAGGTCAGAGGCAGGGTGGCCATAATTGTCCACGTGGGGACTGCGGACACCAGGACTACGGTGGAGCTGGCCAGGCACGCGGAGGCGATTGGGGCCCAGGCGGTGGGAGCGGTCACCCCCTACTACAACAAGTACAGTGAGGAGGACATCTTCACGCACTTCCAGCAACTTATAAAGGCGGTGAATATCCCGGTATTTCTTTACAATAATCCGGTGCTTTCAGGGAACCCCATTCCTCTGGGTCTCCTGCCCAGGCTGGCGAAGGAGGGACTGGCGGGGATAAAGGATAGCACCTTCAGCATGGAGAACTACTATCACTCACAGATAGCGCTGAAGGACTTCCCTGAGATGAACCTGATCATCGGGACAGAAGCTCTGCTGGTGGCGGCGTTCGATGCCGGGGCACAGGCGGCGGTTACCGGCCTGGGGAACGTGTATCCCGACCTGGTGCAGAGGCTGTACAGGGACTATTTGGGTGGGGATAGGGAGAGGATAATGAAGACCCAGGAAGAGGTCCTCAGAGTAAGGCAAATCACCAAATATGGGCCTACCGTGCCCACCTGCCATGCCATTCTCAACCTGCGAGGAGTTGATTCAGGCTATCCAAGGTTGCCTCTCCTGCCGGTGTCGGCGGAAACTGTGAAGCGAGTTGAAGAAGCCCTGAAGGCGATGGGGCAACTGTGATGCGGGCCGGATCCCGGCATGCGGGTATACGAGCTACATGAGTGGGCGGTGACCCCTGCCCGGGCCAGGGAAATCCAGTCGAGCCTGGCCAAAGAGGTAGTGGGTCAAGGTGGCCCTGTCGATCCCAAGCTCATAGCCGGTGTTGACATATCAGCTCCTAGCCCCCGGGGCATGGCGCAGGCAGCAGTGGTGGTTCTGAACTACCCCGCACTGGACGTGGTGGAGGTGAGGGTGGCTAGAGATAAGCCCATGCTCCCGTACATACCGGGGCTGCTGTCTTTTCGCGAATGCCCGTTGATTCTGGCTGCCTGCAAGATGCTGGACAGCACTCCCGACCTGATTCTGGTCGATGGACAGGGTGTGGCGCATCCCAGGAGACTGGGGCTGGCCTCTCATCTGGGGCTCTTTCTTGATGTGCCTACTGTGGGATGTGCCAAGTCCATACTCTGCGGCAGCCACCAGCCCTTAGGAGAAGAGCCCGGCTCTAGTGCCGAACTGGTTGACGATGGCGAGGTTGTCGGGGCGGCCCTGAGAACCAGGGCAGGGGTGAAACCGATATATGTCTCCGTAGGCCACAGGATTGACCTTGCCTCGGCTTTGCATTGGGTGCTAGAGTGTTGCCGTGGCTATCGTCTTCCCCAGCCTAGCAGACTGGCTCACCTTGCTGCCGGTGGCAGGCTGGGAGCCGCGCCAGATTGACAAGGGAGATTGTTTGTCTCATATGAGGAGGAGCCTCGAATGCAAGAACAGAAAGACAGCCTAGAAGCCCTGCGCCGCGGAATCTCAGATATAATGGTGCATCTTTGACATATCCGGCCAGGAAGAAGAGATCCGCAGCATAGAGGCAGAGTCAGCCGACCCTGACTTGTGGCGCGACCAGGCCAGAGCCCGGGCTATCATGCGCCAGCTTGGAGCCAAGAGAGACCTGGTCCAGACCTGGCGTGGGCTGGAGCGGGAGGTCGCCGACCTCTACGACATGGCTGCTCTGGCCATTGAAGAGGGCGACCATTCCCTTGAGGAGGAACTGGAGCAGGAGCTACAGAGGCTGAGCGCCGAGTTGGAACGGCTGGAGACGCGGCTGGTTCTCAGCGGAGACTACGATGATAGGAACGCCATGCTGGCTTTTCATGCCGGTGCCGGTGGCACGGAGTCGCAGGACTGGGCCAACATGCTGCTCAGGATGTACCTCCAGTGGGCGGAGCGGCGCGGCTATGACACGGAGCTTCTGGATGTGTCCCCGGGAGAGGAAGCCGGCATCAAGAGCGCCTTTGTGGCGGTGAAGGGGGACCACGCCTATGGCTATCTCAGGGGAGAGCACGGCGTTCACAGGTTGGTGCGGCTGTCTCCCTTCGATGCCGATCATGCCCGGCACACGTCCTTTGCCTTGCTGGAGGTTCTGCCCGAAGCTGAAGGCGAGCTGGACATAACGATCAACCAGGAGGACCTGAAAGTGGATACCTTCAGGTCCAGTGGGCCGGGGGGACAGCATATGCAGAAGACCAGCAGCGCTGTCAGGGTGACTCATATTCCGACGGGGCTGATCGCGGTATGCGAGAGCCAGAGGTCTCAGCATCAGAACAAGGAGGCCGCTTTGAGAATCCTCCACGCCCGCCTCCTTGAGCTGGAGCGCGTCAGGAAGGAAAAAGAGGAAGCCAGGATCAAGGGAGAGCGCATTGAGGCAGGCTGGGGCAATCAGATCAGAAGCTATGTCCTGCATCCGTACAAGATGGTGAAGGACCACCGTAGCGGCTTCGAAGTGGGCAACGCCGAGGCCGTACTGGAGGGTGAACTGGATGGGTTCATCAACGCCTATCTGCGTTCCATGGTAGGGGCACGCAAGTGATCAGGCGCGTCGCGGTTGTAGCTCTGTTCCTTGTCCTGCTGCTGTCTCCTTGCTCTGTGGGTGCCGATGACGGTATCACTATTGTCGACAGCAGTGTGGAGACGGATTTCCCCGCCGTGCTGACCTTCGTCCTTGAAGCGGAGAGCCAGGCGGACATTGTCGATGCCCGTATCCACTATCAGGTGGACAAGATGAACTACGCACAGGTAACCAGTGAAGCCTGGGCCGATTTTGCCCCGGAGACGAGGGTGAAGACGAGCTGGACGTGGGATATGAGGAAGGGCAGCTTGCCTCCGGGGGCCTCGATAACGTACTGGTGGACGGTTGAAGATGCCGCGGGCAACAGCGTCGAGACCCCTCCGGCGGTGCTGCGCTTTGACGATAATCGTTATGAATGGCGGAGCGTGGCCAATGATGCCCTCACCCTGTTCTGGTACGAAGGCGATGATTCGTTTGCCGGGGAGCTGATGACGGCCTGTGAGGGAGGGCTCAGCAGACTGACCCGGGAGGTCGGCACCTATCCGGAGAAGCTCATCCGGATATACGTGTATGCCTCGGCTGGCGACCTGCAGGGCGCCATGATCTTTCCCCAGGAGTGGACCGGAGGCACCGCCTTCACCGAGTTCGGCATAGTGGCCATAGGGATCTCTCCAGATCAGCTCGATTGGGGTAAGAGGGCTATGGTTCATGAGTTGACGCATCTGGTTGTTCACCAGGCAATCTTCAGCCCCTACGGTGAGCTTCCCACCTGGCTTGACGAAGGGCTGGCCATGTATAACGAGGGCGAACTGTCCCCATCTTTCCAGGCATGGCTGGACAGGGCTATCTCCGAGGGCAGGCTCATCTCGGCACGCAGCCTGTGCAGCCCCTTTTCCGCCGATCCGGAAAAGGCATACCTCTCCTATGCTCAGAGCTACAGCCTGGTGGCATATCTTCTCGACGGCTACGGCCAGGAGAGGATGCTGAGGCTGCTGACTCTTTTCAAGGATGGCAGTAGCTATGATGAGGCCATGACGCAGGTCTACGGTTTTGACATAGATGAGCTTGACCGCCGCTGGCGGGAGGAGTCGGCAGGCCTCAGTGTCATTGTGGAGAGCCAGGTGGAACCAGCTCAGAGGATATGGCATCCCGCCCTGGTAGCCGTGCTATCCGCGCTGGCGACTTTGCTGGCCCTCGGGAGTGGTCTGGCGCTGGAGGAATGGGACCGGCGGCGGTGGCAGAAAACACGAACTGACTGACCTGTGGGTGAACATAGAGAAAATCATGGTTGTGTGGTAAGAGCATCTGATGAGAAGTAGCTGGAGACTCACATTACTGCCTCTCCTTGTCTGTATTCTGCTGCTGCCGCTGTCCGCGGGTTGTCAGCTAGCCGGGCCAGCTTCGTCCAGCGAGGGAGTCCTCAATCTCTGGGATACCGGCCCGATGACGCTTGACCCCGCGGTCTCTGCCGAAATGACGTCGCACGCCTACGTCATGCATATCTTCAGCGGCCTGGTTCGGCTGGACGATGAGCTGGAGGTGGCTCCCGATATCGCCGAAAGATGGCAGAGGAGCAGCGACGGCAAAAGTTACACTTTCTATCTCCGCCGCGGGGTGAGGTTCCATGATGGCAGTGAGGTCAACGCCAGGGACTTCAAGTACTCCTGGGAGCGGGCCTGTACCCCCGACACCGGCTCGCAGACGGCGGCCACCTACCTGGGCGATATCGTGGGTGTGAGGGAAATGCTGGCCGGCGCGGCGGAGGAGATCTCCGGACTCAAGGTCATCGACGACCATACCCTGGAAGTGAAGATAGATGCTCCCAAGGCCTACTTTCTCCTCAAGCTGACTTATCCCACCGCCTTCGTTGTTGACCGGGCTGACGTGGAGGCCGGGGAGGACTGGTGGCAGCAGCCGAACGGGACAGGGCCCTTCAGGCTGGAGAAGTGGCAGAGAGGCCAGTCTCTGGTGTTACAGCGCAACGAGCACTACTACGGCGAGGCAGCCAGGGTGGAGCAGGTTGTCTTTCATCTGCTGGCTGGCATGCCTATCGCTATGTACGAGAAGGGCGAGATCGATGTCACTCCAATATCGAGAAGCTACATAGACTGGGCCAGCGATGAGACCAATCCGCTGCATCGGGAGCTGGTGCTGGCGCCGGAGCTAAGCCTGTACTACGTCGGCTTTGATACCGCCGCGGCGCCGTTCGATGACGTCAACGTGCGCCGGGGATTCTGCTGTGCGGTGGACAGGAAGCGGATTGTCAGCCTGATATTCAGGGACATGATGACTGCGGCCGAGGGGATTCTGCCGCCGGGCATGCCCGGCTACAACGAGGACCTGCGGGGGCTTGACTATGATACGGCGAGGGCCAGGGAGTTTATTGCTGCCTCGAGCTACGGAGACGTGGCCGAGCTGCCACCGATCGCCGTCACCATCTCGGGCTACGGCAACAACATTCCCGGGTATCTGGGCGCCATCATTGAGGAGTGGCGGCGGAATCTTGGAGTGGAGGTATCGGTAAGGCAACTGGACCCCGAGGACTTCCTGTACAACATGAGACGGGAAAAGGATGAGATGTTCGTATCCGGGTGGGTGGCAGACTACCCCGACCCGCACAACTTCCTGGACAACCTGTTTTATACCGGAAGTGAACATAACATCTCAGACTACAGCAATCCAGAGCTGGACAGCTTGCTGGAGAAGGCAGCCATCGAGCAGGATGAGGCTGCCCGCCTGGCCATGTACCAACAGGCCGAGCAAGAGATAGTCAACGAAGCCCCCTGCCTACCCCTGTGCTTCACCACCAGCTACATGCTGGTGAAGCCCTATGTCCACGACTATGAGGTCAGCCCGCTGGGCATTCCTGACCTGAGCAAGGTATACGTAACAGAGCACTAGCCCGCCGCGCGGCCTAGGCTGTACGGAGCCGGTTCCAGAGCTCGGTGACTCTGGACTCGAGTTCGGTCAGCGTCCCGTCATTGTAGATTGTGTCGTCGGCGTGCTCCGCCTTCTGCTCGGCGGACATCTGAGATTCCAGGCGAGCCAGAATCTGATCATGTTCCATACCGTGCTTTCCTCTCAGCCTTCGGATAGCCACAGCTTTCGGGGCTGTTACCAGCCAGACTCTGTCCACCAGGTCGGTCCACCCTGCTTCGATGAGCAGGGTGGCTTCCAGGGCCACCGCCGCGGCTCCCCGGAGGCGGAAGTCTTCGATTGTCTGCCGGGCCAGGCGGTATGTCTCGGGGTGGACTATACGGTTCAGTTGGGCCAGAGCGAGGGGGTGGGAAAAGACGAGCTGCCCCAGTTTGCGGCGGTCAACCTCTCCGCCGGGCCCGAGTATGTCCCTGCCGAAGGCATCTATGACCTCTTGCCACGTCCGGCTGTGCGGCCGGTAAGCCTCGTGTGCCAGCCTGTCGGCGTCGATAACGGCGGAGCCCAGGCCGGCCAGAACCCGGCATACTGTGCTCTTGCCGCTGCCGAAGTTGCCGGTTACTCCGATGACGATCATCTCTGCTGAATTATAGTATGTGGGCATCGCCGGTGCACCATAAAATCGGGGCAAACCGTGGTGGTATAATGGTCTGGTGGTGGAAAGGGAAGCGCTGCTCTATGAAAAGCTGTCCGGCGGCAGGGTGAGGTGCCATGTTTGCCAGTGGAGATGTGCCATCAATCCCGGCAGGGTGGGTGTTTGCCGCATGCGCGTCAATTGCGACGGCGTTCTTTACATAACAAACTACGGAGAGGTGTCATCGATAGCGGCCGACCCTATTGAGAAGAAACCGTTGTTCCATTTCCATCCCGGCACGAACGCCTTCTCCCTGGGTAGCTGGGGATGCAACTTCCACTGCCAGGATTGCCAGAACTGGGAGATCGCCTGCGTGGATATCCCGGCTGGCTCGCGGTATCTGTCTCCTGAGAGAGAGATAGAGCTGGCACAGGAGCACCGTTGTGCCGGGATCGCCTGGACGTATAACGAGCCCACCATATCGTTCGAGTATACGCTGGACTCGGCCAGGCTGGCCAGGGAGAACGGCCTTTACACCGCCTACGTCACCAACGGCTATATCACTCCCGAGGCCCTGGATACCATAGGGCCCTATCTCGATGCCTGGAGGGTGGACGTCAAGGGCTTCAGCGATGATTTCTACCGCAGCCTGGCCAAGATATCCCGGTGGCGGGGTGTGCTGGAGATGGCCAGACGGGCCAAAGAGAGATGGAATATGCACGTTGAGGTGGTAACAAACATCATTCCCACCATGAACGACGACGAGGAGCAGCTCGGCGGTATTGCCGCCTGGATCCGGGACAGCCTGAGCGAGCTCACTCCCTGGCATGTGACCCGCTTCTACCCCATGCGCAAGCTGAGCTATCTGTCTCCCACCCCGGTGTCCACTCTGGAGAAGGCCTACGATATTGGGAAGAAGTCAGGGCTGAAGTTCGTCTATCTGGGGAACGTCCCGGGGCACGAGCACGAGAACACCGTGTGTTATTCCTGTGGCAGGGTGAACGTCCGGCGGGTCGGCTACGATACCCAGGTATTGGGGCTTGATGGGTCGAGGTGCAAGTTCTGCGGCGCCGAGCTCAATTTCAGAGGGACGGTGGACGAAAGGAGCTGATTATGGCAGAAGAGAGTCATGCGGTGGTGAAGCTGGCCAGGGACACGGTGGAAGGCTATGTCCGGGAGAAGGCGACGCCTCAGCCGAAGGAGTTGACCCCCGGGATGAGGGCGAGGGCAGGCGTCTTCGTTTCTCTGCACAAACACGGCGAGTTGAGGGGCTGCATCGGCACGTTTGAGCCCACCCAGGCCAACGTGGCGGAGGAAATCATAGCCAACGCTGTCAGCTCGGCTACCAGGGACCCTCGTTTCCCGCCGGTTGCCCCCTCCGAGCTCGATGACCTGGAGTACAGCGTGGACATCCTCACGCAGCCCGAGCCGGTGGAAGATGAGAGCCAGCTCGATGCCAGGCGATACGGCGTGATTGTGGAGAGCGGTTTCAGGCGGGGGCTGTTGCTGCCGGACCTGGAGGGGGTGGACAGCGTTGAGAGGCAAATCGAGATCTGCCGGCTGAAGGCGGGGATATCTCCTGATGAGCCGGTCAAGCTCTACCGCTTTGAAGTCAAGCGGTTCAGGTAGCCGGCGGGGCTATATGGAAATAGCGGCCTGGGGCATGTCATAATAGGCTGTCATGATTGCCGGCACGCTATGATGTGTTGCCAGCGAAAGGAGAGCCGTTTTGCCCAAGTTCTTGCTGACTCCCAGAGACACCAAGTTCTACGACCTGTTTGAGCAGGACACCGCCAACCTGGTGGAGGCTGCGGAAAAGCTGCTCGACCTTTTCAACAACTATGAAGAGGTTGAGGCGAAAGCGAAGTATCTCAAGGAACTGGAGACGAGGGGCGATACGTTCACTCACCAGATATTGCAGCGTTTGCACAGCACCTTCGTCACGCCGATAGACAGGGAGGATATCGCTCTCCTGGCGCATGCCCTGGATGACGTCCTGGACTTCATCGAGGCTGCCGGCAGGACAGCTTTTCTTTACCGTGTTACCCGGCCTACGGAAAGGTCGCTGCAGCTGGCTTCGATTGTGGCCAGGGTGGCTCACAAACTGAACGACGTAGTGCCCCGCCTGCGTCGCCGCGACCAGTTTCCCCGGATTCTGGAGGAGTGTGTGGAGATGAACAGCCTGGAGAACGAGGCTGATGACGTGCATCATGCGGCCCAGGCTGAGCTGTTTGACCATTGCGTGGACGCATGCGAGATAATCAAGTGGCGCGAGATCTACCAGCACCTCGAGGACGCTACTGACTCGGGCGAGGATGTGGCCAATGTCCTTGAGGGTATCGTGCTGAAGAATGCCTGATTCCCTGGCGCTGCTGGTTCTGGTGATCGCCACGGCCATCGGTTTCGGCGTAGCGAACGGTGCTAACGACGCCGCCAACGCCATCGCCGCGGTAATCGGTACCCGCGCTCTCTCTCCCCGGGCTGCCATTATAATGGCAGCCGTTTTTAATTTCGCCGGAGCGGCCACGGGCACCGCGGTGGCCACGACCATTGGCAAGGGGATCGTAGACTCCGAGTTCCTGACCATGAGCATCGTGCTGGCCGGAGCTGGGGCAATCGTCATCTGGGCGGTTGCGGCCACGCGCTATGGGATGCCGATAAGCCTTACTCATGGACTGGTAGCGGGGTTGGTGGGGGCGGGCATCGCCACGGGCGGCAGCGAGATCATCGTCTGGAGGGTTCTGGGCAGGGTGCTGTCTGCTGTCGGCATTGCCCCTCTGCTGGGCCTCGGCGGAGGTTTCCTGGTTATGGTGGCTTTGCTGTGGCTGCTGCGAAAAGCGGCGCCGGAAAGGATAAGAGCCGTCTTCACCAACTTGCAGGTGGCGACGGCGGCCTTGCTGGCCTACAGTCACGGCAAGAACGACGGACAGATGCCCATCGGCTTGATCTCCATGGCCTTGATGGTGTATTACGGCTATGGCGAGTTCCGCATTCCTTTCTGGGCTGTGGTGGTTTCGGCAGCGTCGATAAGCTTCGGCACCTTCATAGGCGGCTGGCGGGTCATCAGAACCCTGGGACTGAGGATGACCACCCTGCGTCCCGTTCATGGATTCGCTGCCCAGGCGTCGGCCGCTACTGTCATCGAGGTAGCCTCACATCTGGGCATTCCGGTGAGCACCACGCACTGCATCAGCACGGCAATCATGGGGGTGGGTGCTACCAGGCGCCTTTCAGCAGTGAGATGGGGGATAGCCGGGAACATCCTGGTGGTCTGGCTGTTGACCTTTCCCGCCTGTGGCGCTCTGGGCTGGCTTCTGGCCTTGGTGCTGAGGGTTATCTCCTGAAGATGTGACCAGTATGGCTGAGCAGAAGCTGTAGAGACATGTCTGAAAGCCTTGCCCTTCTGATCGGGCTAATCGCCCTGGCCGTCGCCTTCGGCGTTGCCAATGGCTTCAACGATGCCGCCAATGCCATCGCTACCGTAATTGGCACTCGTGTTCTCTCCCCCCGGGCGGCTCTGGTTATGGCTTCATTTTTCAGCTTCGTTGGGGCAGCTACAGGTACGGCGGTGGCCATTACCATTGGCCAAGGGATTATCGCTCCGCAGGCCCTGACAATGGGTATTGTGCTGGCGGGAACTGTGCCGGCCGTGATCTGGACCTTCGCGGCCACACACTACGGCATGCCAGTCAGCACGACCCACGGCCTGGTGGGAGGACTGGTGGGCGCCGGCATGGCCACGGGAGGTGGCGAAGCCATAGTGTGGAACGTGCTGGCGAGGGTGATTTCCGCTGTGGGCATTGCCCCTCTCCTGGGCCTCGTCGCCGGTTTCTCCATGATGGTGGCCATATCGTGGCTATTTCGGAAAAGCTCACCCGATAGAGCGCGAGGCATTTTCGGCAACCTGCAAATCCTCTCCGCAGCCTTCCTGGCCTACAGTCATGGCAAGAACAACGGGCAGATGCCCATGGGCCTGATGGCCATGGCCCTGATGGCTTACACGGGAAGTTGCGAATGCGTTATTCCCTTCTGGACAGTCCTGGCTTCGGGGGCCTCAATCAGCTTTGGAATTGCCGCCGGGGGATGGCGGGTCATCAGGACGCTGGGACTGCGGATGACCACCCTGCGTCCGGTTCACGGGTTTGCCGCTGAGACATCGGCAGCTACCATCGTCGAGGTGGCCTCGCACCTGGGTATTCCGGTGAGCACCACGCACTGCATCAGCACGGCAATCATGGGAGTGGGTGCCACCAGGCGGCTTTCGGCTGTGAGGTGGGGGATAGCCGGGAACATCCTGGTGGCCTGGCTGTTGACCTTTCCCGCCTGTGCCGTCCTGGGCTGGCTGCTGGCCTCGCTGCTGAAGGTAATTTCTTAGAGGGTGGGCAGCTCCCGGCCCAGGTCGGATAGCGCGTCGATCTTCTTGCGTGTTTCCTCTATCTGGTCCCTGTGTTCCTCTCCGTACAGGGTAGCTCTCTCGTAGAACTCCTTTACCTTGGGCACGAAGGAGAGCTGGGATAGTATCAGGGTAATGTCAACGAAGTGCCTCTCTCCGGGGAAGTCTCCGCCGCGGACCACGGCGCTGGGGGCGATCTCGCTGATGTAATCGCTTACGCCCTTGACCATATCCATGTTCATCTCCTTGGCCGGGCCGGACATGATATATATGGCGTAGGAGGCATCCTTGGGGCTACAGGTAATGGAGAGGTCGCCTATGGTAGCGTCCAGTGCCTGTGCGCCTCTGAAGCTCTCCACGGCCTTGTCGCGGAAGTGCTTCTTCCGTATCTCCCAGGGAAAGCGGAAAGCAGGAAGCTCGGTCCTGCCCATACCGATGGTGGTCCAGCCTTGCAGGGAGGCTATCAGGTCCCCGGCATCGATCGTCCTGGCCCCCACGTACTTGCGCTTGGTTACCTCACCAGCGCACATCAGGTCGTAGAAGGGCTCAACCATCAGCCGGTTTATCCTTTCCATGTTGTTGATCAGGCTGGCGTCCTTTCTTACATATCTCTGGTTGTCGGCCAGGAAGACCGCGTCCACTGTCTCGAAGGTGGACTTGAGGCAGGTAGCCGAGTTATACATGCTCCTGGCCTCGCTGTACTGCTCGTGCTCGAAGGGCAGGACAACCAGGGCATAGACCGGCTTGTTCATATACCTTTCCTTGATCATCTTGGCGATGACCGGCAGGCCGCCCGAGCCGGTGCCGCCGGCGGAGCCGGCCACAAGGAGAAAGGCATGGGTCTCATAGAACTGCGATTCGGACTTCATGGCGTCCATGACCTTGTCGCCGTCCTCCTTGGCCAGTTGAGCGCCCAGTTCGTTTATCTTGCCCACGCCGTGTCCCAGGGTCTGGCGAAGGCCGATGAGTATGCGGTGGCGGAAGTCCTTCTTGATGAACCTCAGGCCGGTCAGGTCGGCCTGGTCGGTGTTCATGGCTAAGACCACAGGGGCTATGGTCGCCTTGCGCTCAGCCTGCGCCTTGAGGTTCAGCCTGGCGAAATTATCGGCGATGCGGCAGCCGCACTGCCCTAGTCCAACAACTGCTAGTTTCATTTTTCCTCCTGTATACTAGTCTGTCTGTCTTTCTTTCTTTCTGTCAGGGGGACTGCCTTCGCCCCATCTCCCGTCTTCCCGGTGGAAGGCGCGGCAGTCCCCAAGCTACCTAGTCGTATGACGTTCCTCTTCGGGCGAGGAGGAAAATGAGGCCGCCGATCAGCACTGCTGCCGCAGCCACTATGGCAATGAAGGCCCACAGAGGCAGGTAACCCGCCTTGAAGGAGTAGGGAGCGGTCCAGCCGCTATCGTTCATGGCTCCGTCGACGGTTTTCACCCTCCAGTAGTAGGTGCCGTAGGGCAGCGCCTCCATGTCCGTCAGCGTGTAGCTCATCTCAGGGCCGGTGGTGGATACCAGCAGCGCCTGGGCCTCGGTCAGGCCGACTTTGGCTATCAGCACCTGGGCGAAATCGGGGCTGGTTCCCACCTGGAGGTTGTAGGTGACGCCGCTGGGGTCAATGACGGCTTTCCATTGCAGGGTGGGCTTCACCTTGGTGAAGTGGCCGATCCTGGAGTCGTTGGGAGGCGCGGTGAGTATGGGTTTG
>Ga0209986_10003755_pt1 | contig 13164 bp, 8 predicted proteins | sample BlataG_FD_183168 | JGI IMG/M metagenome (GOLD analysis project Ga0209986, IMG submission 183168) | Deep subsurface microbial communities from Black Sea to uncover new lineages of life (NeLLi) - Black_00105 metaG (SPAdes) (version 2) | ecosystem: Environmental > Aquatic > Marine > Oceanic >...
TCAACGATTACCCGCATCATCCCCATGAGCAGAGCAACGTCTGTACCGGGCTTATGCCGAAGCCAAAGGTCGGCAAAGCGACAGAGGTCGATCTCCCTGGGATTGGCGACAACAAGCTTGCCCCCTGCCCTTACTGCTCTTATTATCTCGAGCCCGATCACAGGATGGGCTTCCGTGGTATTGGTGCCGATGGCCAAGACACAGGCAGCGTTGCCGATCTCGCTGATGGAGTTAGTCATTGCCCCACTGCCGAAGCTCTGCACCAGCCCGGCCACGGTGGGAGCATGACACAGCCGGGCACAGTGGTCAATGCTGTTTGTGCCCAGCACCGCTCGGGCGAATTTCTGTATGACATAGTTTTCTTCATTGGTGCACTTGGCTGAGGCGATGACGCCTACTTCATCTGGCGTATAACTCCTCAATTTGCTGGCCACCAAGTCCAGTGCTTCATCCCATGAGGCCTCCTCTAACTCTCCATTCCTTCTTATCAAGGGAGCGGTCAGTCTCTCAGGATGATGTACGAACCCGGCGATGCCAAACCGGCCTTTGACACAGGCCTGCCCGTGATTAGCTGCACCATCCGCATCAGGTCTGGATGCTATTATCTGCTCATCCTTGACCTCAAGCTTCAGTTGACAGCCGACCCCACAGTAGGGGCAGATCGTGGTAACTACACGGTCGGGTTTCCCCAACCGGCAGGTAGCCAAATCCGAAAGGGCGCCTGTGGGGCAGGAATCAACGCAGGCAGCGCAGAACTTGCAGTCAACCTCGCGAAGAGTCCGCCCTTCCAGGGGAGCAATAACATGGCACTGGAGACACCGTTGAGCTTCAGCAACTGCTGTCTCCCGGGTCAAGCCCTGCTCGACCTCGACAAGGCTGTTAACACGTACTTCAGGCGGAAGGTGAGATAGCGTAGCCAATCTTTCGGGCCTGGTTGGATCTTCCAACCAGGCAGTCGCCTCCTCAGCAGGAACAAGGTGTTCCCTGATATCTCCTTTGCCGCCAAGATAACGGTCAATGGACTGAGCCGCCTTCCTTCCGGCAGCAATGGCATTGATGACGAGGGCCGGACCGGTCACACAATCGCCTCCCGCAAAGACGCCCTCCCGACCTACACCCAGGTCCTCATTGACCTTCAGTACATTTCCCCGCCCTAGTTCGGCCTGAAAGCCGGCAGGAACCTCCGGTCGTTCGCCAATGGCTGCAATCAAGGTGTCAAGCTCGGTAGCAAACTCAGTTCCCTTGACAGGGACAGGCCGGCATCTGCCGCTGGCATCAGGCTCCCCCAGCTCCATACGAATCAACTCCAGCCTCAGCCTATCATCCTTCCTCAAAATCCTGGAAGGAGCACGGAGGAAGATGATCTCAGCTCCCTCCTCCAACGCCTGTTCCACCTCTTCCCATTGCGCTGGCATCTCATTCTTGGTCCTGCGATAGAAGATCGTTACCCTTCTGGCGCCAAGCCGTAGAGCGGCCCGTGCAGAGTCCACGGCGACGTTCCCACCGCCGATCACCCCTACCCTGTTTCCTATCTCCAGCTTCTCTCCGAGGTTGAAGCGCCTGAGAAAATCCACACAGCCAATTACCCCAGGCAGGTTCTCGCCCTCAACCCCCAACTTCATCTCTTCGTGAGCTCCAATGGCCAGAAAAACTGCCTGATATCCTTGATCAAAGAGATAGTCCAAGGACTCAACCCGAGTGTTCAATCGGATTTCGACACCGCTCGCCTCGATTTCCCGAATTTCATCGCGCAGTATGCTCCGTGGCAAACGATACTCCGGGATCCCGACCCTCATCATGCCACCCGGTTCGGGGAGAGCCTCGAATATGGTGACCTTGTGTCCAAGCTTGGCCAGATAGTAGGCACAGGTTAACCCTGCCGGTCCTGCCCCCACCACTGCTACACTTTTGCCGGTGGGTGGAAGAAACTTGGCTCGCTGCTTCCAGCTATCATCACCATTATCAGCAGCGAAGCGCTTAAGCATTCTTATCTGTAACGCCTTATCTACATCCTGTCCACGCCGGCATTCCTCCTGGCATGGGGCAGCACATACTCTGCCCAATACGGCAGGAAAAGGAACCTTCTCCCTTATCACTGCCAAGGCCTGGCTGGGCCTTCCTCCTGCAATAAGACGAATATAACGAGGAACGTCTATACCAGCAGGGCAAGCCTTGTAACACGGAAAGGCGATCTCAATGACGCCATTGCCTCTTATCTCGTCACAGACCCGAAGACAGCGGTGGCACAAAATGCAGAAGCTAGAATCACGGGAGAAGAAGGGATTATCCTCCGAAGTAGGCAAAGCTCTAGAAACATGGACAGGTATCTCTTCCGGACCAACATAGTCGATGGCCCTCTGAAGCTCGCAGTCCCTTTCTCCAAGGCAGATATCGGCGGGCTGCCTACGCAAAATAGCAGCCATATGCCTGCGCCTTAGCTCTCGCACCGCAGGTGTGTCGGTGCTGACCATCATCCCTTCACTGGCGGTGGACATGCAGGAAAGGACGATAGTACCGTTGGCCTCCACTACACAAAGCTGACAGGCTTGGTCAGGCATTACCTGAGGAAGTGGCTTCAGACCGGGATAGTAGCAGAGACTGGGAATGTAAGTACCTGCACCCCTGGCGGCCTCCAATATCGTCTGCCCCTGTCTGGCCTCTACGACTTTGCCATCAATATTCAATGTGATCATGCTTTGCCCAACCATTGCCAACTCCTTTCGCAAGCTTCTTTCGGCATGCTCAACCTCCTGATTGTCATGTCCGGAACGGTTAAGTGGAGGTGATCTCTTTAACCAACTTCCAGATGATGGTCTCACTCACCACCGCTACATCCTCCGTGGAAAGATAATCAGCAACATTGGCATCGAACAGCACATTACCATTTGGCGCCAGCTCATCATCCCCTCTCCATAACACCAAGGTTACGGGCACACGGGGAAAGGCGCTGATCGTCACCGATACGTCTCCATAGCCTGCCTCACGGCCCCCCAACTTCGCTGCCGCGTTTATCAGTGCCTCGGGATTCAGGCCAAAATGCTTTGCCAGGGGATTTATCACTCTCTGTGCAAACGCCGGGAAATAGCCCATGCCCCCCGGCACCTGTTTGTAGGTAATCAATTTGCCGGATGCCGGCGTGCCCTCTACTGAAGTGAAATAGTGAAGTATCAGGATCTTATCCTTCAGCGGAACCTCCGTCTGGCTGTCCTGCAACGAAATCTCGACATCAGGAAGCGTGATATGATATGGCTGATTCAAGTAATCAACGATTATCTTATCGGCACCAATGTAGCGCGCACCGCTTTTGCGGCACTGCTCTTCCAGATCACCGATTTTGGACAACTGCTCCCGAGCGAGCCTGTAGGAAAGATCATAGCCCTGCTGACGGGAACCTGGTGATGGAGAACGGCTGCTGTTCATCATGTGTCAAATCTGGGGCGCGGCATAAGACCCGCTGCCTCCACTATCTCGGGAACAATCTCCTCCCACTCAATAGCCATGAGGTGAATGCCCGCCACACCTTCGATTTCACGCACCTGATTTATAATGTCGACGCAGAGCTTGATGCCCTCCCTGGACACCTGCTCCTTAGTTACTCCTTGAAGCCGCTCAATGACCCCATCCGGCACGTCCATTCCCGGAACTCTGGTCTTCATGTATCTTGCAGCACCCATCGACTTTATGGGGGCAACCCCGGCCAGTATCTTCACCCGCTGATGCAATCCCCTCTCACGCACTCCCTTCATCCACTCAGTGAATTTATCCACGTTATAGACAATCTGAGTCTGTATGAAATCGGCGCCCGCTGCTACCTTCTTGGCAAGACGTGGCACCCTGAACTCAAAGGGGTCGGCAAAGGGGTTCTCAGCGGCACCGATGAAGAGGCGAGGCGCAACTGCCATTTCCTCGCCACACTGCAGCTTTCTTTCGTCTCGCATATCCTTGACTATCTTGATCAGTTGAATGGAATCGACATCATAGACACCTTTGGCCGCAGGATGATCACCGAACTTCTGGTGGTCGCCCGTGAGACACAACATGTTGTTTATGCCCAGTGCCGCAATACCCAATACGTCCATCTGAAGGGCAATGCGGTTCCGGTCACGACAGGTCATCTGGACGACATGATCTAATCCCTCCTCCTTACCGATGAGGCAAGCTGCCCAAGACGCCATACGCACTACAGCAGTCTGTCCATCGGTGACATTGACGGCATCTACGTAACCCTTAAGTATCCTGGCTTTTCGTCTGATCACCTCCGGATCAGCGCTTTGTGGCGGTCCCAATTCCCCTGTGACAGCAAACTGCCCGGTCTCAAGCACCCGTTCTAGATTGCTTTTCGTCTTCATTACGCCTCCAATTGGTTCTCCAACGACGGCTTCCACTGAAGTCCCCCTGCCGATGGTTACGAGGCAGGGCTCACATTCCAGTTCTTTGGTGCCCCAAGCCTTTCTAATGTGTCGAGCCGCCCCAGCCTGACAAGGCGATCGACAATCTGTTGCCAGACGCAAGGTATATCTGGATCAACCTCACACTTGCCCTGCTGTGAACCGCCGCAGGGACCGTTAAGAAGGTGCTTGGAACACAAAGCAACGGGACATATTCCTCCGGTATAGTTGAGATAGCATTCACCGCATTGCTCACAGTTGTATTCCTTGGCAGTAAGTCCCTGGAAACCATTCAGATAAAGAGTGTCGCAACCTGTGTAGACTGTCCTATCCTCCAAAAGCGAGGAAACAACTTGAGCTCCTACACCACAGGAGAAAACAAGGACCACTTCCGCCTTCTCTACCTGACTGGCATACGCTCTGATGTATTCCTGAGCAAATTCCCTATGACACAGATAATCCAGAGATGCCCTTTCAACAACCTCTTCCTTGAGGTCCCCTATGAACTCCTCAGCGGCCTCCACCGGATAATGAACATCCCGGCAGCCCAGACACTCAAGGATGAAAATCCTCTTTGAGGAAATCAGCGGGAGTATCTCCTCCTTAGGCTTTATTTGCACTACGAGCATACGCCTTCTCCTGTCTAATGAAACTCAAAAGGGCTATTTTGGCAGCACATATGTATTCACAGCATCCGCATTCTACGCATTCCTCTACCTTGTGCTCAATTGCCTTGCCCAGGTCGCCCTTCTTCCCATAATAGCCATAAAAAAGAGGATAAAGCTGCATGGGACAGACTTCCGCACAACGACCGCATTTTATGCAATCCCTTTCCTCAGAAACCGCCACAGGATACTTCCTCAGGACAGTCAGCCCTGTAGTCCCCTTCACAACAGCCGAGTCCAAACTCGCCTGGGGAATTCCCATTATCTGACCGCCCATTTTCACATCGCATTGCTGCAGAACTCCGTCCACACTACCAGCAGAACAATACTCGATGATATCCTTGATTGGAGTCCCAATCCTAACCAAGTAGTTTCCAGGTCTGGTCAAGCCTTCTCCAGATACGGTGATGACCCTCTGAAACAGGGGAAGCCCCTTGGCCACTGCCTCATAAATGGCAAAAAGCGTACCGACATTTGAAACTATCACTCCCACATCGAAAGGAAGCCCCTTGGGAGGGGGCGGAACCTCTCTGTCCACAACTCTCTTGATCAGCGCTCTTTCCGCACCTTGAGGGTATTTAGTCTTCAGACAAACCAGTTGCACCCACGGAGATTTAGCTGCCAACCTGCTTAAAGCTGCTATAGCTTCAGGTTTGTTCTCCTCGACTCCCACAAACACCCTTTCGACACCCAGAATCTTCCGGACTATCCTTATCCCGGCAAGAATCGCCTCAGGATGCTCAATCATAAGCCTGTTGTCAGTGTTCAGATAAGGCTCGCATTCACATCCGTTTACGAGCAGAGTATCTACGGCCTTAGGAGGAGAGAACTTCACATGTGTTGGAAACATGGCTCCGCCCAGACCCACTATCCCGCTTTCCTTTATTATCTCCAGCAGAGTCTCTTTCGGTAGTTCTTCAAAATCCTCACGAGGTTGAATCCCAGGATCAAACTCGTTCTTTCCGTCGTTTTCTATTGCTATAGCCAGTTCGTTTCTTGGCGCTGCGGGATAAGGTCGCTCTTCCATAGATATAACCTTCCCGCTGATGCTCGAGTGAATGGAGGCGGAAACGAAACCGTCAGCCTCTCCAACCTTCTGGCCGACCAGGACCCTCTCACCTACTTCAACCAAAGGTTTGGCCCTTCTGCCGGCGTGTTGGCAGAGGAAAATGACCGCCACTCGGGGTTCCGGGAAATTCTGTATCTTTTTGTCCGCGGTTGCTTCCTTCTTCTCCAGAGGATGAATGCCTCCGTAGAATCCCTCGCCTCTCAGCATTTGATTCTGCAACGATAGATCGCTTCTAAGCTTCCACGACGGCCTCGAGTGGTCTCTTGGACGAACACATTCTGAGGAGAGTTGCTCCCCTCTCTTCTTGAGTCGCTCGTGAATCCTCACCCAGGCGCAATCAACACTTGAATTCACCTCACACTTTCCGTTCGTTGCTCCGCCGCAAGGGCCGTTTAACAGACCCTTGGCGCAATTGGTGATAGGACAAATCCCTCCCGTCAAATTCAGATAGCACTGGCCGCAGGCGGCACATTTCTCTTCCTCCAAAGAGATACCATGATAGCCAACCTCAGTGGGATAATTGAGGCTGTGCGGCACCGAATCAGCCAGGGCGTAGACAGGTGTCCTCTCAAACAGCCTGGCCACAAACTGAACCCCCAAACCGCAAGAAATCACGCCTATGCTCTCGCAACCGGAAAAATCTAAGCTCGAAATCCTCTTCTTAGACAGAAACTCGTTGCACAGGAAATCAATCCTTACATTGCCCGCAGTCTTGTTGCTCTCGTCTCCCAGAACCTCCACCAGATGTGCATACTGTTCTTCGCCCTCCTCCTCAAATCTCTTGTAGCATTTTCCACATGACAAGACGAACATACGATTTGCTTGTCCAAAAACCTCCCTGATCTCCGGGTCAGGTTTCAGTCTGAATTTTGTGTAGTCCATCAGGGCCACTTGCATGTCTTGAGAACCTCAGCGTTAGCTCGACTCGAGGGGTTCCGCCTGGCTGCGGCAGGCCACCAATAGTTTCAGGTTTTGGCTTCGCTGCCCACCGTCTAGTGAATCGCCCTATTCTAAATCATCAGACATCCAATTCACAAGCTCTGGTAGTTCAGTCCGTGACATCAAAGAGACAAGTTGTCAGCTATCTCTTTCACCTTCAACGGAAGCTGAGACTCCGCAGGAAGCGCCACAACAGGCTTCCCCCTCATCTCCAGATCCGACATGTCAGGTTCTTCTGGAATCAAGGCCAGGACCTCAAGACCGGACTCCTCGATCGCCTTCTTTATCTCTGGAGATAATTCGCCCTTGACACGATTGATGATAAGCCCGGCCTTGCCCACATTCGATCTCAGTTCCTCAATCAATTTCCTCATGCGACCTGCCGCAGTAATACCCCTTATCGTGGGATCGGACATAATCAGCAAGACATCGATATCCCTGGTTGTTTGGCGGCTGATGTGTTCCAGCCCCGCTTCGCAGTCCATCACGATATAGTCGTACTTATAATCCTGTACCAGCTTATCCAGGGAATCACGCAGAAATCGATTGGAGGCGCAATAGCAGCCGGGCCCTTCCGGACGCCCCATGGCCAGAAGGTCAAATCCTTTGGACTCGGTCAGAGATCCCACTATCTTGCTATACAGATATTCCTGCTTGGGGAGGGTGGGACTAAGGTGACCCCTGGAGACATCTTCAGTCATTTTCTCCCGTATTGTGCCTATAGTCTGACTATCATCCAGAGGTACCCCCAGCGCCTGGTTAAGGTTGGTGCTGGGGTCTGCGTCCAAGGCCAAAACCAACCCCTTCTGAGAAAGCAATCTGATGAGCAAAGCGGCTACCGTAGTCTTACCTACGCCTCCTTTCCCCGCCATGGCAATTGTCTTGGTCATTTCTTGCCTCTCCTTTCAGATAACTCCGGTGTAGGCAGTGAGCTAACAGGTGATAGCTTCACCACCGCATTATACTCAGGAGGACAAGCCTCCAGGCATGTGCCACACTTGGAACACTTCTCTTGATCTATGACCTTAACCTCTCCTTTGCCTCCCTTGATTGCCTCCGTGGGACAGGTGAGGACACAATGCTCACAGGCTCTATCACACCGGTCCGGAACAATGTAGTAAAGAATGAGTTCAGTACACACCTTCGCAGAACAGAACTTCTCCTCAATATGAGCCTCATATTCGTCCCGGAAATAGCGGAGGGTGGTAAGAACAGGATTGGGAGCTGTCTTCCCTAACCCGCAAAGTGAACCTGCCTTGACGTCCTCAGCTAATGCGAGCAGAAGGTCAATATCCCTGAGTCTGCCCCGGCCGGCCGTGATGTCCTCCAAAATGCGTAGCATTTGCAGAGTCCCCAGGCGGCACATAGTGCATTTCCCGCAGGACTCCCTGGTAGAGAAATCGAGAAAGAACCTGGCAGCATCGACGGCGCAGTTATCCTCATCCATAACAATCATACCTCCTGAGCCCATCATCGAGCCGGCCTCTCGAAGCGAATCATAATCGATAGGGATATCAAGCAGAGTCTCGGGAAGGCAGCCACCTGAGGGTCCTCCTATCTGTACCGCCTTGAACTGTTTATCCTTGGTGATTCCACCACCGATGTCATAAACAAGCTGGCGAAGCGTTGTTCCCATAGGCACTTCGGCCAGGCCCGAATTAACCACCTTGCCTGCCAGGGTAAACACCGCCGTGCCTTTGCTCCCTTCAGTGCCGATGGAGGTGAACCAGTCCGCCCCGCGCTCGATAATGGAAGGCACATAGGCAAAGGTTTTCACATTGTTTAGCAGTGTCGGTTTGCTCCACAAGCCCGCCTCGGCGAGGCGAGGAGGCCTTGTCCTGGGTTCACTTCTCCTGCCTTCCATAGCCGCCACCAACGCCGTTGCTTCCCCCGAGACGAAGGCACCGGCCCCTGCCGCTATGCCGATATGGAAATCAAAGCCACTACCCAGAATACTATCTCCCAGCAGACTCAACTCCCTCGCCTGCTTGAGGGCACTTCGGATTCGCTCAATGGCTAAAGGATACTCAGCACGGACATAGATATAGCCTTGCTCGGCACCTACGGCGTAACCGGCAATCATCATACCCTCGATAACCTGATGCGGGTCGCTTTCCAAGACGACCCGGTCCATAAAGGCACCGGGGTCTCCCTCATCGGCATTGCATATGACGTATTTTGGCCTGCCCTTGGCCTTACGGCATACCTCCCATTTACGATGGGTGGGAAACCCAGCCCCTCCCCGCCCGCGCAGTCCAGATTTCCTCAGTTCCTCAATAACCGCGTCAGGCGACATTTTCAGCGCCTTTGCCAGACCGCTGTAACCGCCATTGGCGACGTAGTGATATATATTCTCAGGGTCGATGTAGCCACAGCGGCCCAGTATGAAACGAAGCTCATGCTCAAACCTGGGAAGCTCGGGAATGTAGGCTGCTTCCCCAGCCCCTCCTTCAAGGGTGCCTAAGGCCAGCTCAAGGCAAAGGTCATCGCCCATAATGTAGCCTTCCACAAGGCGGGGCACCATAGCAGGAGTTACATTGGCATACGCCACGCGCATAGATTCGGGCTTAGAGATGATCACCAGGGGCTCAGCGTGGCAGAGACCTATGCAACCAACCTGGATAATTCGGGCCTGCAGGCTTTGCCGTGATAGCTCCTTATCAAAAGCATCAATCACGTCCAGGGCACCGGCGGCCCTACCACAGGTAGCAGTGCCTACCAGAACGTAGGCGCTGTTCTGCAGGGCTTCCCATTCGGACTTCGCCTTGTCGCTGATTGCCCGGAAAGTCATCTTAGACAATATTATGACTCAGAGGTAGACGTGCAGAATAATGGTCTTCATGCCTTGAATCGTCGTCTTGCTTCTTAGGTCCTGGCCCCTGTCCTTCACTCATTCTTTGAGCTCTCCCTGAGGCATCTGCTTATAGGGTACTAGAGCCTCCTCCACCTTGAAAGGCGTCATCTTGGGATGAATTCTGTCCTTAATCACTATCACGGGAGCCAGCATGCAACAGCCAATACAGGCGACCCTTGCAAGGCTGAAGCTACCATCACCGTTAGTCTCTCCCACTTTGATGTCTAGCTCGCGCTCCAGGGCCTCGAGAATCAGTTTGCCCCCTGCCAGATGACAGGCAGTCCCCGTGCAGACCGTGGTGTGGCATCTTCCTAGCGGAACAAAGCGAAACTGATTATAGAAGGTAGCGACCCCCCAAACCTCAACCTCTGCCATCCCCAAGAAATCGGCGATTTCTTGCATCGCTTTCTTGGGCAGATACCCCAGCCTTGCCTGGAGTTCCTGCAGTAGCGGAATTAAGTTCCTCTTCTCTCGTTTATGATGGCCTAGGATCTCAGCTATTGCTTGATCAGGCTGCTCCTCTGAAATCATGCCTCCGACAGACGCAATGCTATCCCTTGAGTTGCTTGGAAAGTGCGGGCAGAAAGGCTCCGATACCGGTCGTCTCCCGGGGACCGATTATTACCTCCCACTTAAGCTCCAGAGCATCTTCGAGTTCACCCTTGATTCTGGCCACCTTGCCCGGAATCACCAGCTTTCTATGTTTCACCTTACCCTCGATGCCGCATTTCTTGATGAACGCACCTACCGAATCGCCGCTGAACTTACCTGCTGCCCAGGCAGTGAGAACACCAAGCCCTTCCGCATCCTTTACACAAATGTAGGCGGGCACCTTGGTAGCCTCAACAGCCGATGAGACAAGGAAGTAAGTCAAAGCCCAGTTTGAAGTGATCAGCACGGGCGAAGATTCATCAGGTTCTCCCACTTCATAATACTTCTCCTCCACTGCCATTGGAAAACGAGGATCGGTATAGATGTTAAGCCGCTGAACCAGAAGAGGAAGTAGAGAATACCGATCGAAATCAGACAAGACGATAATACTGGCCCATTTGATTACCAAGGCCGAGCCCACCAGCATTTCCCTTAGTTTGTCTTTGGCCATGAAGCAAGGAAAGGCAATAGTGGGATAGCCAAGAGGTCTGAAACCCTGCTTTAGCGCTGCCTTTCGGATGAAAGTCTGATCTCTTACTGCCTCTAGCAAGTTCTTAGAACCCGGGTCTAGAACCACTTCCTCAATCCCGGCATCTTTTAACCTGGTAGTGAGAGGCACAAGTCCCTCAACGCTACTGGCACGAACGCCGACAGGAGTAGGAGTAGCCTTAATCTTGGGGATGGCCTCCTCGATGTTCTCGCTGGTTATGGGGTAAAGGAGGGGATGTCTATCCGCACAGATATCACGCGCCGCAAACAGGGCGTTCATGTCCTCCGAGACCAAGACCAATCCCAGGTCTGTTGAATCATAGACTTTCTTCACCAGAGCCAGAAACTTGGCCTTGTCCCCTGATTGAAAATGAAGTGCTAAGAGGTCTGCCTTTAGATTTACGCCAACCCAGGGGAACTGCAATTCCTTTATCTTCTTGATTTTCTCCTCGACTCCGGCATTGTCGTCCTTGTCTGAGATAAGGAGGGCAATGCCTGGTGAATGGACAAAAGTCTTCTCATGCCGATATATTACTTCTTCGTTTCCGATTTTGACGGCGTTCTCCCCAGAGCCCACAGTGACAAGCTTTATCGGTGGCGCCAGGGCATCCAGCAACTTGTCTTTCACTTCCTCGGAGAGGTAAGGACATTTATCAACAGTAGCTCCACCCGACGCTAATTTCATGGCAAAGGCAAAGCAAGTAGGGAAGCCACAGTCCTTACATGGTTTCCTCCCGGGAAGCATCTTTACAATTCCAGAACCTGCAATTGGCATGACAAATCCTCCTTTGACGAAATCCCCAGATCTCTGTAGCTGCCTGATTTGCCAGGATCCTCTTGTCATTGCGGGCACCTGAAAGGTGCGCGGCAATCTCAGTCCTCAACAGTCCCGGCCAAGACTGCTTCATCCCGATAAATCGGGACTCGCAATGACAGAAAAGGCTAGCCCAGCAAACTGGGCAACTACATTTCCAAACAGCCTCTTACGATGGAAGCTCTACTTCCCCTTTTAGCCAGGGATGCCCCACCTTCTCCAGGAACTCCAAGAGCTCGTCGACATTCTGCACATCTTCCTCTGTCGCTATCTTATCGTAGAGTCCTTTCGCCTCCAGGGCATCCTTGAACCTCTCCTTCAGATCCTTGGGCAGCCACACGATTCGGGACAGGCCGCCATCCGCCTGGATGAACTTCGGAGACCTCAACTGCTCCAGTCCGGTGCCCAATCTTCCCTCTATTTGCTTACCTCCGGAAGTCTCGCCGGCCATGTGGGAAAATGTTTCTCCAATTACAGTTTCGCCCTTGAAGTCTCTGTTCACTACCCCAAAGGCATCCGCTTCAGGAATGTAATACACGATTGCTTCGAAACAGCCGCAGGATGTATGGGGGTGCTCAAATGCGCTATAGAGATAAACTCTATCATAGTTTCCCAGAGACTTTTCAGCTTCAATTGCATTCGCTCCTGAATATTCCCCTTTTATAGCATCTATAAGCTCCCCCTTTGGTATGGCAAATATGGGCCCATCAGGGTCAATCTTGGCAGCAGCTCTGCCGTCAAACCAGTTTATCGCTCCACAGTTGGCGATTCTATTTGGAGTTATGATAGAGATATGGGTTGGGGCGAAGCTCTGGCATAGAACGCAGCCGTAGAAAGTATCCACATCCTCATCATTCAATGTCCTTGCCCGCTCATCTCTGGCGCTGTAAACTTCTAAAGCGTGGGGAAGAAGCTCCTCTATCTTTTTTTCGTCGGTGATAATAGTGACCTGGATGCTCTCGATGATTGACATCTCCGATGTATAAAGCAAGATATAAATCTCTCCCAATTCCCGCAGGGAAGTAAAGCCCTTCTTATAGCAGTCTTTACTTATCCTCATCCATACATCCTGCCTCTGATTCATATGATACCAGCCCTCAATCATATTGGTGAACATATGAATTCTTCTCTCGATGATTGCTTCGGCATCCTTGTCCAATTCCCCTCCGGCAACATCTATCAGAACGGCAATAGGGTAGCTACCACCGCCCTTCTCTTCATCGTAAGGCTCCAAATCCCCTATGTCCGGGCCGATGATCTCCACCTTCTCATTCTCTATCTCATCAGGGCTCTTG
>Ga0209986_10003756_pt1 | contig 13163 bp, 10 predicted proteins | sample BlataG_FD_183168 | JGI IMG/M metagenome (GOLD analysis project Ga0209986, IMG submission 183168) | Deep subsurface microbial communities from Black Sea to uncover new lineages of life (NeLLi) - Black_00105 metaG (SPAdes) (version 2) | ecosystem: Environmental > Aquatic > Marine > Oceanic >...
GTAAATCCAATGATGGAGTTTAAAGGCGTTCGTAACTCATGACTCATACTAGCTAGAAACATACTTTTTATGCGGTCGAGGTCTTTTAGTTTGATATTCGCATATTTTAATTCTTTAGTTCGCTCAGCAACTTTTATTTCCAGCTCGTTGTGTGCCTTTTGCAATTCGGCGGTTCTTGATTTTACTGCTCGATTCAGAATAAAACTTGCGGAAATGAACGTAATTAGCAATCCAATTGTAAAAATGAGGGAAAGTATAAGCCATTCAGGAAGTATAATTGCTTCATGACCATAAATATATTTATCAATTATTATAAAATAAAGAGAGTTAGGATCTTCTTTCAATTTAAGCAATTGCTCATCGATTCTAGGGATTAAAATTTGATTCAATTCAGCATTTTGTGGGAAAGCAAACATAAGTTTTCTTGGATTAAACATAATTGGGGTTTTTTCAACGTAATAATCATTTTCGTTCAAAAGCCCAAATAATCTATTAACAACGCCAACCTCAGCACCTCCTTCGTCTAATATCTCAAAAACCTGGTAATAATTTTCTAATTCAATAAATGTGCAATCAATGCCCCACTTATTAACAAGGCTTTTAATACCTCCTTCTCCTTCAGTATGAATACTTCCTTCCATTACGGCAATCTTCTTATTTTCTAAATCGTCGATGGATTCAATATTTGAACCCTTTTTTCTATAAATTATCCCCCAATTTGAAAGTATTTCCACGTTATTAAAGTCGTATTTTTCAGCCCTCTCGTCTGAGTAGGCGACATCAACCATTATGTCTATCGTATTATTCTCCAATCGATCTAAACATTCAGTCCAGGTACCTTTAACATATTCTATTGTCCAGCCTTCTTGTACTGCGATATATCCTAAAAGGTCGGGAAACAATCCAATAACATTGCCTTGATCATCTTCATAAATCTTTGGTGGATTATCATATTGCCCTACGCGTATAACTAAATTACCATCAGTCGATGGTGAGGGATTAAAATTAGTAGCTACTAAAAGAATTATTACTATCCCTGCCGTTATTGTTAGAGAGAGGCTTAATGATATTTTATATCTTCTTTTCATAAAACTTCATAATTCAATTATTTTGAAAAATTTTATATTATTTAATACGGTTTGTTTATTATTTTTCTTATATATACTCCAATTACTACCGATATCGCAATTATTGCTGTAACTATCAGTACTATATAAAATACGAATGTTTCTGGAGGTTGTTCTGAAACAATATCTAATATGTCATCTTCCATCTCGTTCAATGCTGTATCAACATCTTTAATATTACTTAATATATTGTTAAAATTGTCAGCAATTACTGAAGATATTAAAGCATATTTTGGATGTGCTGGCCTTGCGAATGTTCTACTAAATTGATTTTTCCAGTTTTTTATCCATTCAAATCCTATTGGTGGATTATCATATACTGATTTTAAAGCAGGGAAATTTGAAACATTTGTAAGTTCAAATTCCTGTGCTAATGTGTCACCAAGAAATCTTGTGAGGTTCCATGCTGCATCCTTATTTTGACTAAATTTTGAAATTGCTAAAATAGAACCACCTATACAGGATGATTTTTCATCTGCTGCACCTGTAGCTGTTGGGAGGGGAACAACTCCAAAGGACATGTTATTATTTATAGAATCCATATAGGCAAAAGTCCATTGTCGCATGAAAATAGAATTACCTGCAAGCCAACGACTCACGGAAGATCCTTCATCATCAACAAGACCTGAACGAGGAATGATGTAAGGAGTACCCTGTGTACCTGTATATTGTGGAGGAATTAATGCTTGGATAAATTTCATTGCCTTTTTAATATTAGCATTATTAATATTAATTATCCCTTCGCTAGTTATTAAATTTGTGGCACCAAAACTGCTTGCCCATTCAAAAAAGTTGACAACGCCACCTTCATAGACATCCAATTGGCAAATATACCCTACTAAATTAGTATTTTTCAATTTACCACTAACATTGTTAAGTATATAATTTGCTGTAACATTTAATTCCTCCCAAGTATCGAAATCGGCTTCACTAAAACCATGTTCCTCTATAATATCCTTTCTATAATATAGAATACCTAAATTCATAAAATAGGGATATGCATATGGTATTCCTTTATATTTGCAAGAATATACCATACTATCGACATAATTATTTAATTCATCGGGGTCTAGACGCGAATCAAGTCTTTCAATCCAACCGTTTTCTGAAAATTGAGAAAGCCAAATTGTATCAAGTCCAATGACATCAAATTCAGAAGATTCAATAAGCATCTGTTGTATTAAAAATGTAAGTTGATCATCAGCTCGGGTTCCAGAAGCCACTACTTCTACACTATTCACACCTGAACCTAATGGACCTGCCAGGAAATCATCAATTACACCAATAATAGCTGGAGCCTGCTGATCTGATACAATTATTTTCAAATTAATTTGTGATGGATTTGGTATACTTCCTGCCTTTACTGGAAACATAAATAATGAAGTAGTCATAAACAACAATAATCCTATAAAGAGAGTTAAAACCTTATGATTAAGAATTTTTTTCATTTTTATATAATACAGAGAAATAGAAATACCCCCTTTTTTCATGATCAAAAACCCTTATTTATTATTATATATTATTCAAGTAATTTATTGACCAATTCCCGAAATTCTCTTACCCTTATTGGTTTTGATAAATATTCATTAAAACCCGCTGTTAATATATTTTCTTTATCACCTTTCATAGCAAACGACGTTACTGCTACAATTGGAATGTTCTTAAATCTCTCGATTTTTCGGAGTTCAATACATATTTTTATACCATTCATTATTGGAAGATTAATATCTAAAATAATTAGATCAGGATTACCCGATTTTATTAATTCTAATCCTGAATCTCCACGCATTTCAGTATAAATTTCAATATCTTGTATTGATTTTAAAATTGTTTTGAATAATATCAAATTTTTTTCATTATCTTCAATAATATAAACTTTTTTTGTCATTATTCATAAACCAACAAAATTTAATAATAAATTAATCTTTAAAATCTTGAACACTATTTTAGCTTTAAAAAGCATTATATTAAAGGATTATTTTCTAATAAAAAATATCATTTTAGTTATAAATAAAAATTCTTTTTATTATATTGATGATAAATATCACTACATATAATTTAATTATTTACTAACTTGTAAATAATTTTGAGTAATTTTATCTTTAAGGTATTTAATCTTAAAATTGTAATATGTATTTCTGAGAAATTTAAGGTAATTTAATTGATTTCGTTAGTGGAAAAAAAATGAGTAAAAAAATAATTTTTATTGGTCCTCCTGGGGCTGGAAAAACAACCCTTAAGAAAGTATTTTTCGAAGGAGAATCTCCTACTAAACTAATAGAATATGCTTTGAAACCAACTCACGGATATGAGTCTTCAATACTGAAATTAAGTAAAAATGTTGGTGTTTTTGATTTAGCTGGGCAAGAAAATAAGCTCTGGCTTGAAACTGAAAAGAAATCTATTTTTTATGATACTAAAGTAATTCTAATAGTTTTTGATATTATGACATCAATCGATAATATTTTGGATTTTATAAGAAAAATTATTAAAATTCGTGATAATTTAACTCCTTCTTCAATAATATATATTTTTCTTCATAAAATAGACCTTGTATCAAAAAAAAAAATAAGAGAATTAAACTCTAAAATAAAATTCGCTTTAATTAAAGAAACCCAAATTAACGTTGTTTTTACTAGTATAAAAAAAGAATATTTTACTCAAACTTATTCGTTTTTTATTGATATTTTAAAATCCTGCCTTCTTGATGAATATTATCGAGAAAAAATAGATTTCAATTTCATAAAAGAAGCAATAAGGCTGTTATATCCTTTAGATCAAGAACAAGTTATATCTAAAAAAGACTTGCAAGTAAAGTTAAATCGTTCGGAAGAATTTGTAAATGATCTAATAGAACATTTAGTTCGCAATGATCATATTTATGAGAAAGATAAAAAAGAAATTAGCCTTACTGAAAAAGGCAAAAAACATTTTAACGAAATTTTAAAAAATTTTTCTTTAGAAGAAATAGTTAAATTTGAAGAGAATTTTCAATTAACGGAAATTCCTAGTAAAGAAAAAAGCCCATCATTTATAGGATACTTTATTTCAGATAAATATGGTATTAATTTTGTAATAGTAGAATTATACGACGGTATTATTGATTTTTACATAAAAAAAGATATTGAAGCAGAAAATGAAAAAGTACCATTTGACCTTGATTTAGTTTCTTGCTTTGTTAGTGCTTTAGATACTTTCTCTATGGAAATTAATATTCAAGATTTATCTGGTGTAGTATTTAAGGGAGCTAATTTAAAGTTACAAATTTTTAGTTTTGACAAATATAATGTAACTTTCTTCACAAATCCTTATGTTAATATAGATTCTATTGAAAATAAGATTAGAGATTATTTCAATTCTCTTTTTATTAAATATAATAAAGAATTTAATATGGTTAGTCAAACAGGAGATACGAATATTTTATTTCATTTAAGTAAAACTGAAAGGCAATGGTTAGTTGAATTAAACAAATCATATGATTTACTGTTAAAGAATCTAGAATTTTATGATTTGGCTAATATTAAAACACTTAATAATCAATTGGAGGAATTATATGTCCAAGTTTCTGAGAATCTTGAAAAAATTAGACAACTAAAAATGAATTTAATGAAAGCAGTACTTGAAGATAATTTCGAAGAAATTACATTAATAGATAATGAAGTTCAAAATATGCAATTAGATTTTAAATCTTAATTATTAGAAATATCCGGTTTTTTTCCTAAATCTTTTGGAATGGTAAAAGTAAATGTCGTGTCTCTTCCTAAAACACTGAAAATATTATTATTTTCGAATAATCACACTATTTTCAGCAAATATTTCTTTATTGGTTGAAAACCAATTTTTATTTTCCGTGCCAGCTAAATCAAAAATTTCAGTATTCAGTGGTCATATAATTTTTTTTTTAATCCATAAATATCACTATTAAAAAATAACTTGATAGAGATAGAAAAAATAATTATCGTAGAAAATTGCTACTTTAATTATTCAGTAGTTTGTGAAAAGTGTTTATTAAGGGTTTCTATTATCTCTTTACAAGAATCTAACATCAATTTCAAATATTCTATAACATTTTCCTCAGAGATTTTTCCATATTCCTTTTTTTCCTCTAAAAGAATCTCGCAAAAACCTTGAATTGTATTAATTCCACTGCGAACTTGGAGATTATATGATTCTAAAGGCAATATCTCAAACTTTTTTATATAAATGTTATTAATTTCTGTGGAAAAATTTTTAAAAACATTTTCGTCATCTAATAAAATTTTATCGCTTCCAATTTTATGAAATATCATTTCGATTCGTTTGAAATGAAGTATCGGAATTTGTGGATATCCACTATGTCGAAGTAATATTATGGCATATAGTTGTTGTCCTCCTCGAGCCGTTTCGTCTCTTATTTCTATCTTACATACTTGAGCATAAAACTGATTAAAATCTAAATTCACATATTTACTATTGGTGTTTAAAGCGTCTCTTAAAAGGGTAGCAATAAATTTTTCGTTTTTAAATTTTATCGATGAAAATAAAGGTCTTGGACCTAAAATCTGGTCATATTTTCCTACAATAATTATGAATGGATATCTATTCAACTCTTCTTTAAAATGTTCGTATAATTCTTGCATTATATATCCTAATTATTTATCTATTCTTATTTCTTAAATCTTTTTTTCATTAATTAGCTTAAAAGACAATTTTATCTTTCACTATTTTATCTTTCAATTTATATAAAAACTTTTAGAATGTTTATGATTAATTTTAGCAATTTACGAAATTAGTTAGGATATTTTTAATTAAAAATATTTTCATATAAACATAAAATTTTAATTTGGAAACAAAAAGTCATAATTTGAAAAATAATTTATTAAATTATTAATTATTTTCATTTTTAGAAAGAAAATGGAGAAAAAGGATGAGTGAAAAAATTGTATTCGTTGGACCACCTAAAGCTGGAAAAACAACTCTTAGGAAAATATTTTTCGAAGGAGAGAATCCAACTAAATTGTTAGAATATGCTTTAAAACCAACTCATGGAATAGAATCAATTATTATAAAATTAAGTAAAGAAATTGGAGTTTTTGATTTAGCTGGGCAAGAAAATCAATATTGGCTTGAAACTGAAAAAAAAACCATTTTTTATAATACTAAAGTAATTCTATTGGTAATTGATGTTACTACACCAATCGACGATATTTTGGATTTTATAAGAAAAATCATAAAAATCCGTAATGATTTAACTCCATCCTCAGTAATATATGTATTAATACATAAAATAGATTTGGTTAAAAAAAATAAATTAAGAGAATTAAATTCAAGAATAAAATTTGCTTTAATTAAGGAAACTCAAATAAATGTATATTTCACTAGTATAAAAAAAGAATATTTTACTCAAACCTTTTCATTCTTTATAGATATATTAAAAACTTGTCTTGCTGATGAGATTGATCATGATAAAATAGATTTTAATTTCTTAAAAGAAGTTATGTGTTTGCTATTTCCAATAGATCAAGAAACAGTTATATCTAGAAAGGATTTACAAGTAAAGTTAAATCGTTCGAAACCAACCATCGATTCTATGATTGAACATTTAATTCGCAAAGGTCATGTTATTGAAAAGGGTAAAAAAAAAATTAGTTTGACTGATAAAGGCAAAAAACATTTTAAAGAGATTTTGTATAATTTTTCAATGGAAAATTTCGTTGAAATTGAAAAGAATTTTAAATTAACAAAAACTCCCAGTGAAGTTAAGGTCCCACCATTTATAGGATTCTTTATTTCAGATAAATGTGGAATAAATTATGTAACAGTTGAATTAGATGAGGCTGCAATTAATTTTTTTTTAGGTAGGGACTTTAAGGAAAAAGTTAAAAAACAAGATTTTGACCTTGACCTGATTTCTGGTTTTGTTAGTGCCTTAGAAAGTTTCTCTCATGAAATTAATATTCAAGATTTAACTGGCCTAGAATTAAAGGGAACTAATTTAAAAATGCAAATTTTGAGTTTTGATGATTATAATGTAACTTTTTTTACAAATCCTAAAGTTAACATGAAACCTCTTGAAAATAAGATTAGGGAATATTTTAATCTTCTTTTTAAAAAATATAGAAAACAATTTGATAAGGTTAATCAAACAGGAAACACGAGTATTCTTGCACATCTAAGTAAAAGTGAAAGGGAATGGCTGAAAGAATTAAATAAATCATATGAAGATAGGTTAAAGAATTTAGAATTTTACGATATGAATTATATTGATACACTCAATAATCAATTAGACGAATTCTACAATGAGATAAATCTTAAAGCTTCTGAAAAACTTGAAAAACTTGAAAAACTTAAAAAATTAAAAGCGGATTTAATGAAGGGAGTAGCTGAAGATAATTTTGATGATATTAAATCAATATCTAAGAAAGCTCAGGAGTTAGGATTAAAATTAACTTAGAATGGATCTTTAACAATTTTTATAATATTAAAAAATTCTAATTTTTTTTTCAGAATAATTTCCAATTTTTTTTAAAAATTCGCTAGTTATTGGATATCGTGTCAAATCTGCATAAGGTAAATAATGAGAATTTAAAAAGATACTTTGAAAATTAGGTTGAACTGCTAATTCAATATACTCAATTTTTTTAGAGATCTCCTCGGCTAGCTTCCTCATTTTTTTTGAAACTAAACACATTCGAGAGCCAGTACCGGCAGCATTTCCTATTCTTTTTACTTTATTAAGAGAAATCTCTGGGTAAATCCCTATTAATAAAATTTAATCAATATTATTATAGATATTTATTAACCAACTTCCTAAATTCTCTTACCCTTATTGGCTTTGATGTGTATTCATTAAAACCCGCTGCTAAAATACGTTCTTTATCGCCTTTCATAGCAAATGAAGTAACTGCAATAATTGGAATGTTCTTAAATTTCTCTATTTTTCGAAGTTTGCTACCTATTTCTATTCCATTCATTACTGGAAGATTAATATCTAAAATGATTAGATCTGGATTACCCGATTTTATTAATTCCAATCCTGTATCTCCCCGAATTTCAGAATAAATTTCGACATCTGGCATTGTTTTAAAAATTGCTATAAATAATTTCATATTTTTTTTATCATCTTCAATAATATAAACTCTTTTAGTCACAAATCCTATACCTCTTAAACCTTTTATATTTAAAAATAAATCGAAATTTTAAAGACTTGAATGTTAAGACCTCAAAAAATAGTATTGGATTAAATTATTATCTTTTTTATGTATTTAATATTTATAAAATTATTTTTTATTTGTTTATAACATAACATTATATAATTGAGATTAATTTATTTGCTTATTTGAAAGTAGAATAACATTCTTAGAAATAATATAAAGACTTTATGTAATAACTATGGGACTCGCAATTTTTAGCTGGGATTAAAAAATGGGGTCAATTGCATTTTAATTTTTATAAATATACTATTCTTTTCCTCCTAAATCTTTTGGAATAGTAAAAGTAAATGTTGTGCCTACTCCTAAATTACTGGAGAAAGTTATTTCCCCCCCATGCAAATTCACTAGTTTTTTAGTTAAAGGCAATCCAAGACCAGTTCCTGAAGTAGATTGTACATATGGCGAATCAATTCTCCTAAATTCTTTAAAAATCAAATCAAAATCTTTAAGTGCAACCCCTATGCCTGTGTCTTTTACTTTAAACACCCAATAATCATCATTCTCCTGAATTATAAGGAAAATTTCTCCCTGTATGGTAAATTTTATTGCATTACTCAGCAAATTATAAAGTATCTCTTTAAATCTAATAGGATCTACATAAATTTCTTTTTCAGTTTTTAATCCTTTTACCTTAAAATTTAATCCTTTTTTAGAATATAAAGGTCTTATTGTTGAACTAATTTGATTTATTAAATTATTCAATGAAACCCTAGTAATATTTAATGTTATTTGTCCAGCTTCTATTTTTGAAATATCCAAAATACGATTTATCAAATCTAATAAATGATCGGAAGAAGATAGAATATCTTCAAGAAATTCGAATTGTTTCTCGTTTATTTGACCATATGATTGTTCTAAAAGTATGTCAGAAAATCCAATAATGGCGTTTAAGGGAGTCCTTAACTCGTGGGACATATTTGCTAAAAACTCTGTTTTGAATTGCGAACCTTTTATAATTTGATCAAGAAGGCGTTCCTTTAGCTCCAAAACTACTTCCAATTCCTTTGTTCTTATTTTTACTTCATTCTCTAATTTTTCAGTAAATTTTTTCCTTAGAGCTTCTGCTTTTTTCCTTTCAGTTATATCATGAGTTAAACCAGAAAAACCAACTATTCTTCCCTGAGAATTATGTTTTAAATAAATTGAGCTTTCAATAAATCGTTTCTTCCTGTCATTTCTTAAAAATTGAGTTTCAAATAAAGATCCTTGAGGAATCTCATTTTTATAGACTTGATTGAATTTTTTAAACACAGCTTTTATCGTCTTCTTATCTAATAAAAAAATCTTTTGATAATTCTTTCCTAATAAATCATCCTTTGTATATCCTAGATATTCGGAAAGATAATTATTTAAAAAAGTAAAATTTCCCTTGAGATCTACTTCAAAATACCCATCTTTAATATTTTCAATCATGTTATGATATTTTTCTTTAGTTTTTTTTAATTTTTCCTCCGCCTTCTTACGTTCAGTGAGTTCCTGCTGAAGTTGTTCATTAACCGTTTTTAGTTCAATTGTGCGTTCTTCTACTAGTTCATCCAACTTTGAATAAGCTCTTTTAATGTTTTCATTTGTAGCTGCCCAAAAAGCTTCATCTCTTTCTATTTTTTTTAAAAGACCTTTGTATTTTATAAATAATCTGGCTAGGTCTTCGTCGGTCAGATCATCTTTGTTAGGAAGTGTTTTACAGTTCAATAAATATTCCAAATTCATTTAATTTCTCCATACAAAATATAATACCAATATAATCAATGGAATTCTATATTGAAATAGTGTTCATCCCCATCATTATTCACATCAATATAATCGAGGTCTCCCGGAGCGGACATACCCCCAATAATCACACCTCGCTCCATGTTCTTATTAAATGGAGTTGTACTATGAATTAAAGCTTTGCCCAGGTCTTTTTCAAGTTTTACCAATTTGAAACTTCCTACGAGTTCCTCAGGACCTTTAACTACACTTGCATATCCCTGTGAGCCACTCTGAAAACGTAAAAAATCTACCCCTCCGTCAATGATTTGCTTACCTGGCCCAAATTTATACCAGATTAGCATCATTTCCATGCCCACTCTTTCTAGAATAGGCTCTACGTTTTCATAAGTCTCTATCACGATTCTCTCAAGATCTCTTAAAATCTCAAAGGAATACCATTTGTTAACCTCTATATCCTTAATTAGATAGTTTGCTTTGGAACCACCCACAATATTCAAATTGATACATGCTTGACCAAAACCTAAGATCGTTGCACCAAAAACTTCCAGTTCCTTTTTTTTTTCACTACTCATTTTTTTTCCCTCTTAATTACTAGCATCTTATTTCTTTCTCTTAATTTTTATTATAAACTACTTTTTTCCATATTTTTAGATTTATTTTAAATTTTTAATAGAAGTTGATAATTGTTATTATTCACTTTTTCTTTTAGGAATTCTGAAATAAAAATTAGTATCTTTTCCAAGTTCTAAATCAACCTATATTAGCCCTCCATAACGTTGTATAATTTTTTTTATTCATCTTTTTGCCATAAAATAGAATGAATAATTTATGGTGTCATACACCATGTTATTTCCATATCTCAATAATTAATTTCAAATAATTAATTGTCTTTTTGAATTAATTTCTATAAGTGATAAGGTTATTTTTAATTAAAAATATTGCCGATTAAAAATAAAATTTTATTCATGTGTAAAATAGATTATAATTATAAAAATTAATTGTCAAAGTGGATAATTTGTAATTTTTCTTATGATTTTAAATCTTTTTCAAAAAATTTTAATTTTTTTTTCAGAATAATTTCCTATTTTTTTTAAAATTTCGCTAGTTATTGGATATCTTGCTAAATCTGCATAAGGTAAATAATGAGAATTTAAGAAAATACTTTGAAAATTAGGTTGAACTGCTAATTCAATATACTCAATTTTTTTGGAGATCTCCTCGGCTAGCTTTCTCATTGTTTTTGAGACTAAACACATTCGAGAGCCAGTACCGGCAGCATTTCCTATTCTTTTTACCTTATCAAGAGAAATCTCTGGGTAAATCCCTATCATCCTTGCATTTTCTATATCAATATGCGTCCCAAATGCTCCTGCAATAAACAAATTATCAATATCATCATCCTTTACCCCGAATTTTTGCATCAATATTTCTGTTCCAGTATGCATTGCTGCTTTGGCTAAAATTATTTCTCCAATATCTTTTTGACTTATAGTTATATCTCTCTTTGAGGAAGAATCTCTTCCCCATACAAGTACATATTCATATCCATTATCACCTTGTCTTATTCTATCTGATTCAAGATTCTTATTTATTTTTCCTCTTAAATCGATTATTTTTGTTTTTAGCATTTCTGCAGGAATATCAACAATTGCTGAGCCACAAATGCCTCGAGGTTTGACATTATCAATTGTATGATAAGTAGGTTCTAATGTTTCAGGATTAATTTTTATTTTTTCAATTGCACCATTTGCAGCACGCATACCAAATTTAATATGTGCCCCTTCAAAAGCGGGACCTGAAGCACAAGCACAAGCTAAAATACGTTCTTTATTACCAAGAACTACTTCAGTGTTTGTACCTATATCTAAAGCCATACATAATTCATCACGCTTATATATTTCAGAGGCTAGTATCACGCCGATTGTATCAGCACCTACAAAGCCTGCTACAACGGGAAGTGTATAAATTTTTCCGAATCTATTAAATTTCATTCCAATTTTATCACTTTTAATACTTAAGCCGTTTCTTACAACCGGGATATAGGGGGAATAACCTAATTGCTTTGCATCTAAGTTTAGGAAAAGATGATGCATACAAGTGTTTCCGACTGCTGTCATCTCATAAATATTTTCTAGATCAATTGTAACTCTGTTAGTTAAGTCAATTAAAAGTTCATTGAGACCCTTAATAACAACATCATGCATTTGCTGAGGGTCTTTATGTGCTATTCTTGAAATTACATCCTCTCCAAAGCGAATTTGTGGGTTCATCAAACCTCCAGCTGCTAAAACTTCTCCATTAGTTAAATCTATGAGATAACCAGCTAATTTAGTTGTTCCTATATCTATAGAATAGCCAAATATTTTTTCAGTAGTATCTCCTGGTTCTATTGTTATAATTTCTGAATTATTCCAAATGCACACGGTAAATTTATAATTATCTTCTCGAATTACCGTGCCAAGGGATTTTAATGCATCAAAATTAAATTTTAATTTTGAAATTCCAAATTTTTTTAGAATATAATCATTTAAACGATCAATATCTGACTTGGGTTCATCTAATGTAGGTTTTTCAAGCTGTATAAATATTTTTTTTATTAACGGTTCTATTTTTACCGGTGTTTTAATCCCTTCAATTTGCAATTTTTGTTTTCCAGTTCGACTTGCTTCAGGAATTCTTATTACTAAATTATCAAATACTTTAATTTGACAAGCTAATCGATAATTTTCATCAATTTGATCTTTTGTTAAAAATTCCTTCTCATTTTCAGTTAAAGATCCTTTTATTCCTCCCTTTTCAATGATAATTTTGCATTTTCCACATGTTCCTTTACCACCACAAAGAGAAACAAGATCAATCCCGGTTAAATTAATTGCTTCAAGAACCGAAATTCCTTGTTCTACATTAATTCTCCTTCCATCAGGTTGAAAACGTATTTCAAATTGTGTCATTTTGAATAATCTACTTTTTTAAGTGAAATAATAAAATGAAAAATATAATTAAATTCATTTGTATTGAAATAAAATCGTTTTTATTTAAATTAATTCTCTAAAAAATCTTGAGAATTTTTGTACAATTAAATTTTTTTCTCTATCAAATGCAGGTTCGTGTTCCATATTATCAATAATTA
>Ga0209986_10003758_pt1 | contig 13161 bp, 12 predicted proteins | sample BlataG_FD_183168 | JGI IMG/M metagenome (GOLD analysis project Ga0209986, IMG submission 183168) | Deep subsurface microbial communities from Black Sea to uncover new lineages of life (NeLLi) - Black_00105 metaG (SPAdes) (version 2) | ecosystem: Environmental > Aquatic > Marine > Oceanic >...
CACGAAGCTGGAAACGGCGGATACATCGGAAGTCACTGTCCTAAACAATTACGCGCCTCCTCTCTACTCGGCGAGAGGCTCGGTTTTGTCAGGCTACTCCTTAAGAATTATGGTATGCGTCCCCGGAATTCCCTGAATTCGCACGCGAACTGCCGCTGGGCGCTACGTGGCTTTGGGAGGTGTTTAACGCTGCCTTCTTGACGAAAAGGAGATCGAGCCGTCCAGTGTCACTTCCAGCTTCACGGAGTCCTGCGTGAACCGCCTGATTCCCACAACCTCTCCATCCGAGTACTCTGCTTCACGGACGAACTCCTGCACATAGGACAGCTTGCATCCTGGGCCCACGTCGAGCTTCAGCGCTGCATTGCCTTGCGCGGACAGCGGGATGGTGATGACGGTCGAAAGCGAGAGCTTCACCCACGTCTCGGCGATCTTCTCTGTGCCGAAATCCAAACTGTCCAAAACTCGCCAATTGGGGGTGACTGCGGCACCGAAACCGAGGGCCGGATGGATCAGTGAAGTCGTGAGCCCAGGCGAAGTTAGCCCTAGACCCTCCAGCGGAACACGGAATCCCAGCCCCATAGTCATGTTCTCGTCAAATCCCCGGCTGAGCATGGGGCAGATCTGGATAAAGACAAAGTCGAAGACGCCCCGCCACATCAGCTTGCTCTCATCGGCAAGCGAAGACGACACCTCGGTACCAATCCCGATCGACAGACCTTCTGATGCAAGTTGATCAAGCAGGTCCGAAAAGGGCCCCATGGCAATCGAGACTCCGTGGCTCACAGCACGCAGTCCTGTGTTCAACCAAGCCTGAGGACTCCGTTCGACGACGAGTCGTGCGACCTGCGTCTCTGCATTGCCCGCCTGGTCGATGGCCCTAGCCGAGACCGCATGCGTACTTCCGAGTTCGCATTCGCTCGTGTCGAGGAATTCCCCATTAACAACGGCCGCCGGAGCTTCCACGTAGTACGAAATCACAACCTCGGAATCCGGGGTCTTCGCGCCTAGCCAGAACCCGTCTGATGGAAGGACTCGAATCGCAGGGTCACTCGGCAGATCCCAGTGCAGCTCCGGGTACGTGTTGTCCACCCAAACCTTGACGGACTCCGCAGAGCACAGACCGTTGATGTCGCAAGCCGTGATCAGCAAATCGTGCCAGCCGTCTTCCAGCCTTTGCTCTTCCGGTCCTTCCCGCAGCGCGGAAGCGAGTAGCTCGGCGTTCACGTCGCCCTGCCAGCCACCTTCGAGTGTGAACCCCAGGTCACCGCTGGGCAGTCTCTGCTCCAAGGCCTCCCCTGCAAGCTCTTCAATAGGCGCGTTGTCCACGCAGAGTTCCAGTTTCGCTAGGTGCGGGTCAAAGATCGTAGGAAAGAATATCGATTGACCGTTCACCTTCGCGCCATCGCGAAAGCCAAGTGAGTCGATGATCGGCGGCGTGTTGTCAACCAGAAAGTTCGTCGTAACGCTATCGACTTGCTCTTCAGTTCCGCGAATAACCGCTGCAATGCGCAATTCGTGGTATCCATCTTCCAGGTAGGTGGGGTCCAGGCAATCGAGTGTCCACCGAGCGCCGTCGACGTAGTAGAGGAATTCATATCCTTGGATCACCTCGTCCGTCCGCAAGTCGATGAGTTCATGGATAGGCCTGCTCGCAGTGAGCTCCTGTGGTACGACAAGCGAGCAATCGATTACATCGAAAGCGACCGAATCCTGTTGCACGTTTCTGCTGCCGGACATCAGAGTGACCGTGACCGTATGCCGTCCAATCTGGGGTGCTCCATTTTCGTCCACCAACGACAAGGAAATCGGGAAGACAGGGGAGGCCATCTGCTCGCCGCTCTCTTGAACTGCCCGGACTAGCCGTCCGTGCTCGTCACCGGGTGCCTTGTGATGGACTTCGTAGCCGTTGTAGGGCCCCCCTGAAGCCTTGCCTTCAATGGAGATCTCTCTGTTCAGAACGACGCTTCCTGCAGCGGGAGCCGTAATCTCCAACCGAACGTCGGTCTTGAGGTAGTCCCGGTACGCGATGTAAATTGCCAGCACTGCAAGCACGAGAAGGGCAATGTCTCGCATCACGGTCAGCCCCTTACCAACTCGACGGAGATTGTGCCGAAGCCTCTTGCTGGAAGCCAATTGGCGGTTGAATCGGGCTAGTCTTTTGAACACCCGGTAATCCCTATGACGATATCGTGACTGTTGAAGAGGACGGTTTGACCACGGCCTTCGTACGCCCACGTCGAGGCCACAAGTCCGCCCACACCCATTGTCTGGGTGCTAGGCTCCTCAGCGTGATAGGATCGCCCCCATGAGCTGATCACGTCTTCCTTGGTCATTCCCAAGATGACTCTTCCCTCGTTGATCGCCAGGTCGATCGCCAGCTGCAAGAACCCTCCGCTTTGAAAGAATAACAGGAAGGCCAGCGCCACTGCCACGAAAGCGGCAACGACAGCCAACTGCAACGTAGCCGTTTGATCATCCATATCTTACATCCCGACCAAATAATACACAGCTGCGCTCCTGGGATCAAGCGATATGGTGTTAGATTAGGTACTGATCTTGGTCCACACCTGTGCCTTCGTTCCGCCAGAACTCCTTGCCGTGCACATCACGTGCCTTCGCGTCGAGGTCGAACGCGGCGCGTAGCGTGACGGGAAGAGGGAATCGCCTCTCGCCGGCCTTGGCCGTGAAACTCAGAGCGTAGGCCACGAACTGAAATAGGGTTTGATGTTATGAAAGCGCGCCGTTTCTGATGAGTGTCTCTCAGTTTTCCTCCTTGGTAGTCTAAGGCCACAAACCTCATCTCAGGCTGCTCCTTGAGGAATCGTGGCATGCGGCACCAGAATTTCCCTGTGACGAAATCCTAAGATCGAAGGTCTGACCCTGAAGGTTTGACCCTGAAGGTTCTGACCCCGAAGGTTCTCCGAAGGTTCCGCGGGCTATCTACGGCGCGCCTCTCTGAACTCTGACATAGGATAGCGCATCGACAAGCAATCGCACGAGTATCAATCGTGTGAAAACCTGCTCGATTTCTGTCTGCAACATAGAGTGATACCCGTCCTTCGATAGCGCAGTGTGAAGTATCTCCGCTGCGGTTCGCGAGGGCTCTCCAAGGAAATGGAGCAGAGCGGCAGGCGAGCTCCGATCAGAGAACTCATCAGCGACTGCTGCCATCCATTCGTCCACACCATGATCGGCAAAGGGTGTCTGTGAGCTTACGTGCTCAATGACTTCAGGCAGCGTTTCGCGGATGTAATAACAGAAGCCATATAGGTTGAGCCAATCGACCAAGGCATGCACAGCCTTCTCCAGACGAGCGTATCTGCCCCGCCTTTCGTCTTCGTCGACGTTCAAGATGAGGCGAGCCGGCATTGGCGTGAGTTCTGGTGCAGGACCTTCTTTCCATCGCTTCTCTAGCGGATACTCAACAAGCCTTCGGAACAAGTCAGGACCCTCGTAGGAATAGGAAAGGACAACCGAGTACCGAAGAGCACCGAACAAGGTTACGTCGCAGACGGCACTGTGCAGTGCATGACTGCACCGCAGCGTCAACGAGTGCTGAATGCATTGCCGAGCCGACTCATCCAACTCCTGCGGGATCGCAGGCTGGCACAGGCGGGGATGATTGGGATGCACTCCGTACCGTACGAATCGAGTGACAGGCGCGAAATCTCCACCACGTAGGTAACGCCGATCAAGCTGCGTTGCCAGATAGTGAAGTGCCATCTTCGCTATGGCACGGCCCTGCTTGCTGTAGTCATACTCCGCGATGCTTTCAAACGGCTTCCACTCACGCCGGACCGGCGCTTCAACGCGACTCTCAGCGATCGTTGGGGGGTGCCCAGCCAGTCTTGTCTGCTTGGCTACGACATGGGCAATCGCTTCTTGAGCTGCTTCTACTGTGGGTGCTCCGGCTTTGAAGTAGAAGCACTTCCCATCTTGCTTGCTTTCAACGTTGCGCCACTTCGGCCGCAGAATGCCGCCTCGTCCTACCGTCAGCACGGTGCCGTCCTCTGCCACTACTTCATAGCTCGGAACAGATCCGCTTTGCCCTTCCAGGTCAAACCAGCTACGGGCGACCAGGCTCAGGTGCCAATCTGTGATGTAGGGGTCAACATGCGCCCCGAAGTAAGAGTTGCAGTCCTGACAGATGATCCCAGGATTAGTGTAGTGCCCGCCGATCGCATACGGGACGACGTGCTCCTTCGAGAGTGGCTTCCCGGGCCCGCAGTAGATGCAGGTCTCTTGGTTCCCCATAGCACCTCGTGTCACAGCTCGCCTCGGAAGGCGCGCTGGACGAGGGAGTCGAAAAGCTGACCACTTGTCGTGTATGTAGTCACTGCCCCGGATCTCAAGCTGCGATACTTCACCAAGAGCCCGTGCACACGGGTCTGCATCGGCAGAGGGGGAGTAGCGAGGGAGATTCGCTTGATGTCATGGGTCGTCAGGTTCTGCCAGATCGCCCCCGCCTTTCGTTGTTCGTGGGTGGCCTTCAGAAAATGGAGCGCAAGCAAGAAGTAGTCCGCTTCGACCACGCTTTCATCGAGATCTAGAAAGCCTACGAACCCATCATGAATACAGGCATCACTCTGCAGTCTGGCCACGACTCCGACATCGCCACTCACTACCATTACGACAGTTCCCTTTGGTACTGGACGGCTTAGTCTCGCACCAGCCTCTGTGAGACTGTCAATCCTTGGGGTGACTAGCCAGCCATCCCGGGTGATATCTGCCACCATCAACCGCGGCACAGGACCGTCATAATACCGAGGATCTCCCTTCGGTCTTGGCGACGAGCCTCGAACGACTTGGCAGAGGGTTCCGACTTCTCGCGATTCCCACCCTTTCGGATTGGTGACGGGGTCGCCGAACATGTCGAGGAAGGCGGAGCGGAGGAATTGGTCGGCGAGGTCGAGGGTCTGCTGGCGCTTGCGGCGGACGGCGTCGGCCTTGTCGAGGATGGCGGCGATCCGCCGCTGTTCGCGGAGGGGAGGAAGAGGGATCTTGAACTGCTTGAAGAACGCTGACGGTACACGACGCTGTCCTGCAGAACCTGTCATCCGCCTTTCCGCGGCTTGCCGGAACATGGGGTTCCACACCATGTGGAATAGGTAGCGACCATCAATCTCAGTTCCCGGCCTGAGGACGTGAAACTCAGTCGATCCAAAGCCAACAGTATGCGGAAGACCAACGGCCTGTGCCGCTTTCCCGTTCTCCATGCAAGGCGTGATCTTGGCGACGAGTACGTCACCTTCCTCAAAGTATGTGTATCCCTTCAGCACGTCGCCAAGCAGACGCTCCTCAACGCTTGAGATCGTGCCGGACTCTTCAACTGCTGCCATACGGAGAAAAGAAACAGGCAACCCCTGGTGCTCACGAAGGGTTTTCGGTATGCGAGGATTCACTTCGCATACCGAGGAAATGGAAGCGAGCTTCCTCATCCCAGCATCCCCTCCAGCTCATCAAGATCCGAACGGATCTCGTCTTCGAGGTCGCGAAGCCGCTGGAGGATGACCTTCGGCGGGTCGTATTCGACCTCTTCATACTCGATCTCCTTGTAGCGGTTGATCGAGAGGTCGTAGCCGTTCTCGATGATCTCCTCCACCGGCACGTAGAACGCCTTCGCCTTCCGATCTTCGAAGCCCTTCAGGGCAGCTGCTTGCCCGTGGTCCCACGCCTTCCACTGCGCAACCACGTCGGGAATGTCGTTCGCCTCGACCTTCTCTCGCTTGTCGTCGAGCGAGTAGCCATCAGCCTGCATGTCGTAGAACCAGACCCGTTCCGTCCTGCCGCCCTTGACGAAAACCAGGACCGCCGTGCTGACCCCGGCGTACGGCCTGAATACGCCGGACGGCATCGAGATCACTGCTTGGAGTTCGCACTCCTCGAGGAGCATCTTCCGCAGCGCCTTGTGTGCGTTGCTCGATCCGAACAGCACACCGTCGGGGACGATGACGCCGGCGCGTCCGCCGACGTCGAGCAGGTTCATCATCCGGTTGACGAACAACAGCTCCGTCTTCGTCGTCTTGAGGCTGAGTTCCTCGTGGATGTCGCCCTTGTCGATGCTGCCCTTGAACGGCGGATTGGCGAGGACGACGTTGTACGCGTCCTTCTCCTTGTAGCGCTTGGAGAGCGTGTCGGCGTAGCCGAGGTTCGGATGGTCGATCCCGTGAAGGAGCAGGTTCATCGCGCCGATGCGGACCATCGTCGTGTCGAAGTCGAAGCCGAAGAGCGATTTCTCACGCAGTTCCCGCCACAGGTCGGCGTTGGTCAACCGATCGCCGACTAGGCCTCGTTCGAGTCCGTTCTCGTCGACCTCCCGTTGTTCCTCGCTGGTGTACGCGGTGACGATGTGCTGATAGGCGCCGAGGAGGAATCCGCCGGTGCCGCAGGCGGGATCGCAGATTCGATCGCCGAGTTTAGGATCGACGAGGCAACACATCATCTGGATGATGTGCCGCGGCGTGCGGAACTGGCCGTTCTTACCGGCGGACGCAATCTCGGAGAGCAGGTACTCGTACAGGTCGCCCTGGGTGTCTTGGAACGTCTGTCCCTCTTTTCGTTCGCGTTCGATCTCGGTGTAGATCTCGTCGATGATTCCCGTTGCCTCGACAAGCAGTGACGCCTTGGGGAGGATGAAGACGGCGTCCTGCATCGCGCGGGCGAACGGCTGCTCTTCGCCGCCGAGCAACTTGATAAATGGGAAGACGCGATCGCGCACCACACGCAGCATCTCCTCGGCAGGCAGGTGGCGGAACTGGCTCCAGCGGAGCTCGTTCTTGTCGATCTCGACGTTGTCGAGACCGGTGAACGTGCCCTCGAAGAGCGATGTGTGCTCGCGCTCGGCGAACTCGGCGCGCCCCTGCTCTTCCCGGTCCATCGCATCGAGCCGCCGCATGAACAGGAGATAGCTGATCTGCTCGATGGCGGTCAGCGGATTGGCGATCCCGCCCGACCAGAACCTGTCCCACAGGGCGTCGACCTTGGAGCGAATCGTTGTCGAAAGCATCAGGACTCCCCTCTCACTGGTTGATCTTCTCCCATTTCGCCCCTCTTCCTTTGCCATGAAGCACGACGAGGCCTTCGTCACGCATCTGGTTCAGCACGACGCGGATCATGTCGCGGCTGACAGTTGGGCAATCACGCTCAATATCAGAGATCGCGAACTCCCCCAATCTGCGCATCACGGCTGATCGAACTCGCTCAGTCTTCGATCCCCGCGCTGTCTGAATGGTTCCGACACGTTCTGCGAATTCCTTGTACGCTGCGATTAGCACGCCCCAGCTATAGTTGAGCCACGGATGCGGATCATGCTTTCCCTGATGCCAGTTCTTCGAGCTGGCTTCGAGCGTTTCGTAATAGGTCTGTTTCGATTGCTCAATGACGCGCTCCAGGCTGATGTATCGGCCTACTTCGTAGCCGAAGTGGTAGAGCAGCAATAGCATGAGGAGGCGGGAACAGCGGCCGTTGCCGTCTTCAAACGGGTGAATGCAGAGGAAGTCCAGGGTAGCGAGAGGAATGACGACGAGTGGTTCCCGTCTGTCGTGATGGATCGCCATGTCGTATGCGTTCACGAATTGCGCGACTGCGGACGGAGTCTCGGCCGCGGGTGTTGGTCGGAAACGGACACGCTCTGTGCCGTCGTATCGCTCCAGGATCACGTTGTCCACACGTTTCCAGCGTCCACCCAGCTCGGCTGTGTACCGATTGATCATGTCGTGGAAATGCAGAAGCGTGTTCGCGTTGACTGGGAACCGCTCGCTGTGCCCGTGAAGTTCCTCGAGAGCATCACGGTAGCCCGCGATTTCCTCTTCGGATCGACCAGCAGGCGCTGTTGGCTTCAGAACCAGTGCCTCGATCCGATCAGGGGCAGCCGTGATGCCTTCAAGGCGGTTCGATGAGATCACGGACTCGATCATGGCTGCGGTTCGCAAATCTTCGAGGATCTGCGGCGTTTGTTGCGTGTAGAGTTGCTGCTTCCCGCGATACTCGCCAATGGCTTGAATGGCGCTCGCTTGTTTGGCCGTGAACGAGATATTGTCAAGGTAGACGGGCGTCAGCGAGTGCATTAGGCCCCTCTCCGAAACACGTAACGAATTGTCAGAATGTGGTAATGCCGAGTATTCATTACGCGATTAGTATGGCGGCGGGAATGCGTAATGTCAAGTCCCATATTACCACCTTTAGCGGTGCATTACGCATTTCCATCACGCGTCTCGAACCAGCTCGCGCGCGAGACTGAGGATCTCCTCGATCTCGGCATCGCTGAACAGCCCCTGGATTCCGCTCGGATGGAGACGCGTGAACGGTTCGTCGACGAGATCCCTCTTCTCCAGGTGCCTCCTCTGGAGAACGAAGGTACGAAGCGTCTGGAGGAAGAGAATCTGCCGTCGTGTCAGATCAGTGTGTGTCGTAATGAACGTGTCGAAGCGCACGGTAACGGTCTCCTCCCAAGATGCGACGTACTCCAACCCGAGAACGTGGCGGATGAGCTGGAGAAAGTGGGCGGTCCGGTTGTCGTAGATCTGCTGAAGCCGCTCTTCGGTGACCTGAAGCTCGCTCGATTCGAGCAGTTCCGCCAATTCATGGATCTCATCGGCACTCAGCGCCTGCCCGTCACGAAGCTTCTGGAGCACGGGATTGGCTTCGACGAGATCACGGATGAAGCTCTCGATCCGCTCGCGATACGCCGCGATGCTGATGCGCCCGAGGTCGCCGCCGAGATCGATCTTCTCCTTGATGACCGTAAGATCCTGCAGGTTGAGCCTCATCATCGGCGTCTTGGAGATCGTCCGATACTCCATTAGTGGGGCCAGCCGTGTAGCGAGATTGCGGAGATCCGCGTCGCTAGGCTTGGTCCACCACTCGTCCTCCAGCGAGGCTTCGATCACGTCCCGCTCGCGCTCCACGACGTTCACGGTCATGGGAAGCTCGTCGATTTGGGATCGGATGCTCTCGCGAATGGCATCGGTACGATCCTGTTCACCGGCGATTCGCGAGGTGGAGTACTCAACGACGTCGATCTCGAACCGAAGGCTCTTGAGATGGTCGCCGGTCCGTGCTCGTAGAACCGATGCAATCGTCGTTCTCAGGAAGGCGAGATCGTCCCGATCGAGGCGTCGCCAGAAGGCGTTATCCTGCACGCGGGACAGGTCGGCGGAGGCCTGCTGAACGATGATGTTGCGCTGCGGCAGGGTCGCTAGATCATCTCGCAAGTCGCCACACGTTGCCTCGACGATGTCGCCGGCTCCGGTAGCGAGGGCTGCTTCCAGTTGATCGAGTCGCGCGCGGAACAGCCGAACCGGAGCGGAGACCGCTACCTGGGGTTCTCTTCCGGTGGGATGCATGTCGAAGTAGTCGAAGTTGGCCCAGCAGTCGATGATCAGGAAGCGGTCCTTCTCCGGGCACCACGGCTTCCGTTGCCCCAGTTCGTCGAGGAGGACACGCGTGCCGCGGCCGATCATCTGCCAGAACTTGACGTAGGAGTAGACCGGCTTGGCGAAGACGAGATTGACGACCTCGCGAATGTCTACACCGGTGTCGAGCATATCAACCGAGATCGCGACGCGAGGCATGTCTCGGTTCTTGAACTGGTCGAGCAGACCGCCCTTGCCGTGAACGCGCGAATCCTCGGAGACGAGAACCCGCGCCAGCTTTCCCTTGTGCTCGGGGTAGAACTCGTCGAACAGTCTCTGAAGCCGCCGGGCGTGCCCGATGGAGATCGCGAAGAGGATGCTCTTGCCGGGAAGCGTGCCGGATGGGTCCTTGATCGACTCCTCCATGAACTCGCGGACGATCAGGCCGTTGGTGCCCGAGTTGGTGATCTTCCGCTCGAGTTCGGTGCCGTCGAAGTCGATATCCTCGAGGTCCTTGCCCTCGGCGATCAGCTTCCGCTGTTCTTGAGGGTTCAAGACCTTGCCGTGGATCCCCTCTAGCTGAAACTTTGAACGGACCTTGAGAACCTCATGCTCACACAGGTACGGCGGAACGTGATCGATGGCCTCCTCATACGAGTACGCGAACGATGGGTCGTGCCGCTCGCAATCGAACAGTTCGAAGGTGTCGTGATCGACCCAATCGGTCGGAGTCGCCGTGAGTCCGATCTTGATCGCCGAGAAATACTTCAAAACGGCCTCGTAGACGTTGTAGATGCTCCGGTGGCTCTCGTCTGCGATCACGACGTCGAAGAAGAACGGAGAGACGTACGAGTCAGGGGTCGTGCCCTTCTCGATCAGATTGAGCATCGTCGGATAGGTTGCCACGTAGATGCGTCGATTCTTCGGGAGGCCCTCGTCGCCCTTCTCCGGCCACCGCGGTTCCGCAGAGACGTGCTCTTTGAATGCATCGAGTGCCTGCTCCTGCAATGCGATTCGATCGACGAGGAAGAGGACGCGTTTCGCCCAATGGGCGCGTCGTAGGACGTCGGTCAAGGCAATCGCGGTGCGCGTCTTGCCCGTGCCTGTGGCCATGACCATCAGGAACTTGCGCCGCCTTGCCTCCAGCTCCTCGAGGATCGTCCGGATCGCGAGGATCTGGTAGTCCCGACCAGCGATGTCGTGGTTGATCAGCTCGATGGAGAGTGACTTGCGCTGCCCGCTGCGCTGACGCATCCATTCAAGATCGTCCCGCGTCGGGAACCCAGCAATTTCCTCTGGCGGGTAGAAGTCGGATTCCCATAAGAAGTGCTCATGCCCGTTGGTGTAGAAGACGAACGGAAGCTTGACGCTGTGATAGTCGCGCAGCTGTTCCGCGTACTGCAGCGCCTGCTCTTTCCCCAGCTCGGCATCTTTCGAAGTGCGCTTGGCTTCCACAACAGCAGCCGGATTGCCATGGAGCAGAAGACCGTAGTCCGAAAAGCAGCTGTCTCCTTCTCCATACGTAACACCTGGTGACGCAACGCGTTCGGCAAGATGAATCTCTAGCTCCTCAACGACTTGGGAGTGGTCCTTGAGGTTCCATCCGGCAAGTTCGAGACGCTTGTCAATCAGCTGTGCGCGGGTTTGGGCTTCGGTCAGATCCAATTGCTCCCCTTTGGCTGAACTCTACAGCGGTTCCACATTACCTGCGGAGGCAAATACGGACTACATAGCCGCCCGCCACAACATCTCTTCGAAACCCAGCGTCGCGCCGTTGTTGGTTCTCCTTCCTGCCATCTCTTACTGCTCCTTTGCCACCTACGAATAAAGACAAACCGCCCCGTGGGCACTTAACCCCAGGGCGGAAACTCCGCTTGACAACCCGTACACAAACGCCGTTTTCACAGTCTCGTCGATCCTCGTTGATGCGTGTTTTCGTATCAACTACATAATACTAGCGTGATCGGTCCTTCCCGGCAAATGCGGCTGAATGGAGGCTAATTCATAACTCCCAAGGGATTGGAGGTTTTCAAGCCTGCCTGTGACCTCAAGCTCACCTCCATCTTTCCATCTCAATCAACATCAGTCTAAGAAACGAGAATAAATGGGGGAACAAGCCTTCACCGCTTAGCCTAAAGCTTGAACAACGGATCGATGAATTCGTGTCTGGCCTGGGTTTCGCTGTACGCGCCGGAACAATAAACGTCGCGATTCTCGCGAAACCGCTCGACAAGCTTCTTGATCTCCTTTGGCGCGGTCATTCTCTCACCTGGCTATCAATCTTGAGATCGCAATCTGCGACCTCAAGATGATCCTCATCCTCGCCGCCAGCGGCTTCGCTTTCGTCCTCTTCATCGGCTGATTCAACGTTCATTCAAGCCTTTCACTCCGCCACTGAACGCCCAGTTCGGTAGTCGTGTACCTTTGCTTGCTGCTTCGCGGTTTGTCGGGGACGGTCCTGGCTAGAAGACCTGCCTCCAAGAGTGGGTTCAAGCAGTTTGTCTGGAAGGTTCTCCAGTGTCGAAGACCCAATAGAGTCATGATCTCGGAAGAGCGCCGCGGCTCCTGACAGTACGCGAGAACTTCTGCGGTGACTTCTGCGCTGACTTCTGCGGTTGGCCGGGGCGCGGGAGCCGTAGGGCGTCGTCCACGGACTGCGTCCGTCGTCCTACGTCTTGAGGTATCGCTTGAGGTCTCGGTAGAAGTTCTCGTGGCCGCCAAGCGCGAGGAGCGTGACCGTCTCCTCTGGTTCGTCGACCAGGTAGGCAATCAGGTAGAGCCGGCCGGCGAGCCTGAACGTGTGGACGAACACGCCACGCAGGTCGCTTCGCTTCTGTTCCCGGGCCAGGGGATTCTCGCAGATCAAATCCACCTGCCGATCGACCTCAGCGCGTAACGTGGCCGGAAGCTTCTTCTTCGTTTTGTTGAACTTGGGAAACGCGCGAGAGGTGAATGCCACGGTGTGCCTAGCCGTACTCGTACGGCTCGACCTCGCCGCGCGCCACACCCTCAAGTGCTTCGAGGATGTCTGCCCTGAACTGTGGATGGAGCTCGGTGTACTGGCTGACGAACTGCTCGATGGCCATTCGGACGACGTTGCTCGGCGTTCGCCGTTCGAGTCTGGCGATCTCGTCGATCTTCTCGCGAAGCTCCTTTGGCACCTTCGCGGATACGGTTGTCGTGCTCATCTCGACCTCCGGTCAACCATAGCATACATTGTCTACTAAGTCTATCCCTCGAGGCCGCGCGCTCCGCGTGGGCGCCTCTTGACCCAGCGAGCCCCTGGTCCGCGCCCGTGAAACTCTATCACTCCCTTGTCTCGGAGTTCGCGCAAGATCCGGCGTACCCACTCGTGGCTCACACCCGGACACTCCGCTTCAATGTCCGCTGCCCGAAACGGCCCGAGTGTGCGCTCGACAGCATTTCGAATTCGCGCGGCCTTTGCTCCCTTTCCGGTCCGAATGGCTCCGACGCGGTTCTCAAATTCTCTGTACGCGGCGAGCAGCACGCCCCAGAAGTAGCTCATCCAAGGGAAGGCGTCGTGCTCTCCCTCGTGCCAGCCCTGCGAGCAGCGCTGAAGCGTGTCGTAGTAACTCTCTTGTGTCTGCTCGAAGACACGTTCCAGGCTGATGTAACGTCCAACGTCATATCCATGATGATACAACAGGAGAACCGTCAGCAGTCGGGAACAGCGTCCGTTTCCATCCTCGAAGGGGTGAACGCAAAGGAAGTCGAGAATTGTCAGGGGCATGACAATAAGGGGTTCCCGACCGTCTCGATAGACGGCATCGTGGTAGCGATCGAC
>Ga0209986_10003759_pt1 | contig 13160 bp, 10 predicted proteins | sample BlataG_FD_183168 | JGI IMG/M metagenome (GOLD analysis project Ga0209986, IMG submission 183168) | Deep subsurface microbial communities from Black Sea to uncover new lineages of life (NeLLi) - Black_00105 metaG (SPAdes) (version 2) | ecosystem: Environmental > Aquatic > Marine > Oceanic >...
TTGGAAATATCGGTATTAAACAATTAGAAACTACTGCTGGTGGTACATTAGGTATTCTTCCATCTGGTAAATTAACATCTAATGATACTTCTGATATAAGATTAAAAGAAAATATCTCACCATTAAGTAACTCTTTATCGACTATATTAAAATTAAGTGGTGTTACCTTTAACTGGAAAGACAGAGAAAGTGGTGGTAATGAAATAGCTTTAGGGTTCATCGCACAAGATGTACAAAAAGTAGATAGTAGATTAATTAGTGTAAGTAATAATAACGATTACTTAGGTGTTAGAGATAGGTATATTACACCATTAATAGTAGAGTCAATAAAAGAAATACACAATAACCCATCAATACCAAACTATACACCAACATCGTCAAACGATAGTTACGGAAATATAGGTAACGTAACTTCAGATGATGATTATTTATACATTAAAACTAACAATGGGTGGAAACGAACATCCCTACAATCATTTTAAATAGATGAGTAATATATATCAACATAACTTCGATAACTGTATGAAAATGAGATTAAGTAACAGTGATTACTGGGACTTATTTCTTTGTTATGATTGTACCGATGAACAAGACAATAATCAGATATTAGATGATTGCGTATTAGTTGACATTGATATAAATAATGATAATTCATATTCAGGTGATACATTATATAGTTTAACAACATGGACAGGTGCAACTATTAACGGTAGTGGTGTAACTTTAAATGATATAGGTTTAACAGGAATTGATAATGGTTTTATCGAATACGAATGTTCAGCGTCAACAAGTGGTCAAACTTTCTTATCTGCGTTTACTGGTTCTACATTAGTATTAACATCTGCAGATACAAGATTCTCAATGACAAGAGTTACTGGATGTACCTATGATTATCCGATAGATATCTTAACAGGATCTAGTGAGGGTAGGTACGCACAACTTTGTGGTGGATTTTATCAAGGATTTTTTAAATTATCAGATATAACTTATTTTGAAGAAATTACTGATAATAAGTTCACTTGGCCTTTAGAATGGTTTTATTGTCCGCCAGTTTGTACTGGAACTACATCAGGTTCTACCACAGGTACAACTACAGGATCAACATCGGGTTCTACGGATTGTTGTGTTAATCCTGATAAATCATACCAATGTTATTTAGATACTAAACCTACACCTTGGAATTATCAGATATTACCAGAAAGATTAGGAGGTATGGGTGGTGAGTACAAACCTTGTTTAGATGGTTGGACTGCGACTTTTTTGTTAAATAAGAGTTCACAATCTTGTACGGGTAACACATTAAATAATTTATACCCAAATAACAAAGGGTTCTTCTTTTATATGGGTACAAGGGCGGAGAACAAATTTTGGGATTTATTTAGTGGTGAGACAGGTTATACTACGTCATCAGGATATCCTTTACCACCACCTAAAGTTACTACTACAGGTTTAACTGATAACCCATTTTTAGTTTACCAACCTGGAGGATGTTGTTGTTTTAGTGGTGTTACTACAGAAACTACACAAGAGAAAGATAGGAACGCAGATATAGTAAACAATGTATTAGGGTTTAGAATTAAAGATGATGGTAGTATTGGTTATAGAACTATTGTAATGACAGGTGTGTGTTCTGCAGTTACTGCAACAACAGTCGTAGATTGTAATTCACAATGTGGTTGTGGTTGTAGTAGTAATACGGGATCAACTAGTGGATATACAACCGCAACAACAGTTACTGAAGAATACATTACAGGTACCAGTATTAACGAATGTTATAGTATGAGCGGTTTGGTACAAACAGATGTATGGACACACATTAGTATAAGATATAAACCTTATGAGTTCTTTGAAGATTGTGAACTGGAATATATTGGTAGAAGAAAAGGTTCTTTATCCATTTATGTTGATGGTTATCTAAAATGGACACTAGAAGATTTTGATGAATTTATATTTAGAGAGTTAGATGAATATAGAGAAAAACAAGAAGGTGTACCATTTAACTATAGTTTTGGTGGGGGAACACAAGGTTTAATTGAAACTAATACTGTTAATGGTCCAGATATTAAAGATGAAAATTTAGTTGTTGAGGATAACTTTGCAGGTACCTTTGAGGGTGGTGTTTCTAAATTTAAATTATATGGATGTGCATTAGATGTGACAACAATAAGACAAGAAATTAATAATCCTTAATATTTATAAAATATGGAATTCTTTATAAACAAAAATAGTACATTACCAAAGTTAAAAATGGAATTAGTTAATGATGGTAGAAATGATTTTCGTAATTTCTACGAAAAAATACAAAATGCTACAATAACCTTTACAATGTACGATGTTGAAACTAAAGTTAAGAGAATTGCCTGTTCTACTGCAAATATTGAAATGGCAACGTCAAATGATTGTGAAAATACTGAAATACCAACATATTACATAGTTTACCAATTTTCAGAGTTACAAACAAGTAGAGTAGGTAGATATAATGGTTATTTTACTATAACGTTTTTAGATGGGACAGGTACTCTAATTGCACCTATTAGAGATGAACTCTATATTAATGTCCTAAATAATTGATAAAACAAAATATTTTTACTATATTTGTATCTAATATACAATAACAAAATAATTATGCCTGCATCCGTAGAAGAAATTAGGGACTATTTAGAAGGATATGACGAACAAAAATATATAGTAGGTATTGAATCCTCTTATAGAGATAATAAAATTCACCTAATAGTACACGATCCAGAAAATGGTAAATCCATAGAAAAACATAAACTGAAACCTTTTTTATGGATGAAAACTCCTGATATGACTAAATTCTATGAAGGTGATAGAAGAGAGTTAAAAAGAAAAATGAGGGAATATAAGATAAAATTTATCCCTCTATCTACAAATGATGAAAATGGTGAAAACGTTTCTCGTTTAGAAAATGGTTATAAATTTTTAGTTCAATGTAGGGGAACGTATGGTGATTTACTAAATTTCTTTAAAAAGGGTGGAATGGGTGTCTATGATGAGGAACATAGAAATAATTTCTTAGCTATAAGTCCAACAGAACAATTTTTAATACAAACAGGTAAAAGGTTGTTTAAAGGTATGGAAGAATATAGTGAAGTTCATAGACTTTCATTTGACTTAGAGACAACAGGTTTAGACCCACACGTATGTAGAATATTTCAGATAGGTGTAAAAGATAATAGAGGTTTTCAACATGTACTATCAATAGATGGTGATAATGATGATGACTTAGACGCTAGAGAAGGTGAAGCGATAACTACATTCTTTAAAATTATAAATCATTTAAAACCATCAATTATTTCGGGTTATAACTCAGAAAACTTTGACTGGTATTTCTTTGTAGTAAGATGTGAAAAGTTAGGTATTAATTTACCAAAGATTGCGAAGACTTTAGGTCCAATACCATTTTATAGGAAAACACAAACACTTAAGATGGGTCCAGAGATGGAATACTATGAACAAACACACATGTGGGGATATAACATTATGGATGTTTATCACGCAGTTCGTAGAGCACAAGCAATTAACTCTTCAATAAAACAAGCAAGTCTAAAATATATTACAAAATATTCTAACGCGGCGAAACCTAATAGAGTTTACGTACAAGGTGATAAAATAGGTAAAACCTACGCAGATAAAGAAAACGAATACTGGTTTAAGGAAGAGGACGGTTCTTGGGGGTTAATGGATACTCTAATAGAAAAGGAAAAAACATTATTATCAGATAAGACTATAGATCAAGTACTCGAAATGGGTGGACTTATCAGAGTTTCGGGTGCATATATTGTGGAAAGATATCTAATAGACGATTTATGGGAGACTGAAAAGGTAGATGATATATTTAATCAGGCAACATACCTTTTATCTAAAGTATTACCAACCTCATTTATGAGGTCTTCTACTATGGGTACTGCGGCGACTTGGAAATTACTTATGTTAGGTTGGTACTATAGAAATGGTACTGCAATTCCTCATACGTTAGAGAATAGAAGATTTATCGGTGGACTATCTCGTTTATTAGAAGTGGGTTATAGTCAAAATGTTGTTAAGTTTGACTTTGCGTCTCTGTATCCTTCAATACAATTAACACATGATGTATTTACTGATTGTGATGTAATGGGTGCGATGAGGGGATTATTACAATATAACTATGATTATCGTAATAAGTATAAAGAACTCAAAAAAGAATATGGAGAAAAAGGTAATAAAGAAAAATCAGAGTATTATGATAAAAAACAATTACCATTAAAAATACTTAATAATGGTATGTTCGGTTCCATATCTGCACCAAACGTTTTTCCTTGGGGTGATACAGATATGGGGGAAAAGATTACTTGTACAGGTAGACAATATCTTAGACATATGATTAGATTTTTCGATTCTAAGGGATTTAGACCTTTAGTGGGTGATACTGATGGGTTTAACTTTTCAGTTCCTAATGATGTAGATAAATACGTTTATACTTCTAATGGTACACACAGGTTTAATAAGTTAGGTAAAACATATAAAGGTATGAATGCAGTTGTCGCAGAATACAATGATAAATATATGAAAGGTGTAATGGGGTTAGATGTAGATGAGATTTGTGAAGCAACGATAAATATCGCTAGAAAGAATTACGCAGATTTAATAGATGGTAAAGTTAAATTAGTGGGTAACTCAATTAAATCTAAAAAAATGCCAACATATATTGCAGAATTTTTAGATAATGGTATTAAATTATTATTAAATGGTGATGGGCATAGTTTTGTAAATGAATACTATGAAACTGTAGAGATGATTTACAATCAAGAAATACCATTGTCAAAGATTGCAAACAAATCTAGAGTTAGAATTAGTTTAAGTGACTATAAGAAGAAAATGAAGACTAAGAATAAGTCTGGTGGTGCTATGGCGAGACAAGCTCATATGGAACTTATTATGAGTGAGGATTTAAATGTAGATTTAGGTGATACTATATATTATGTCAATACAGGTGCGAAGAAATCACATGGTGATGTACAAAAGAAAACAAAAAAGAACCCAAAATATGATTCACAACAATTAAAAATGATATGGGCAGATAGGGGTGAAACACCAAAAGATACGATACTTAGTGAAGAAATAATACTTAACTGTAAACACATACCTAACAATATTATAGAAAACGATCCAGAAGCTACAGGTGAATATAATATAGATAGATATTTAGACGCTTTTAATAAAAGAGTTAAACCATTATTAGTTTGTTTCGATCCTTCATTAAGGGATGATATTTTAATTTCTAATCCTTCCGATAGAAAATATTATACTCGTCAAGAATTAGAATTAACATCAGGACAACCATTTAAAGATGGGGATCAAGATAAGTTAGATGAATTGTTAACTATTACTGATGAGGAATTAGAATTTTGGGAAAAAATAGGTGTTTCTCCAACATACATGTTCGAAGATTATGGAATAGATGATGAATTCTCATATGACATAAAAACCCAAAGGACGGTAACCTAATGATTTATTAAGATTTTCTGCTTCTAATCCTTTATTCTCTAACTGTTTAACATTACTTAGTCTTTCTAATCTTAGGTCTAATTGTTCTAACAATTTAAGTTGTTCTTCTTTACCTTCACTAAGTAAACTATCATAGTCCATAGTTAATTCAGCGTCAGGTACTTTTAATGCACCTTGAAATTTACCTCTAACCCTACCTAAAGCTTCTTTAAATAAAGACGTAAGGTATCTTCTTATCCACACTCTTGTTGGTTCATTTAATTGTGAGTATTGTATCTTAGATAAAGGTACGTCATTAGGTAATTTAATAATGTCAGGATTATCTGCTAAACATTCATCTCTATTTTCGTCTGTAACATCGTAATAATGGTACCATACTTTCGTACCTGCAAGTCCAACTTGTCCACCGACTAAACCACCTCCAGCAAAAGACAATCTACTTCCTGGTATAGGCATAAGGTGTAATAATCTAGTACCATTAGGTCCTGCGGTTACTTTGTAAGATAATTCACTTCTTAATAATTTAGATTTAAGACTAAAATCTTGTGCCCTTAACAATACATCGAATGCTGGTGCCACATAAAATCCACCATTTCCTAATCCACCACCTTGTCCCCATCCTGCATATGGTACTTGTCCGAATCCACCACCAAACCCATAATCACCAAAACCAGCAAATGAATAAAGTGCGTGATCGGTAGAGTTAGGTGTTATCCAAAGTATTTCATTTATTTCTCTACCTTTAGGTATCTGATAAACTTGCTGATTTGCAATTATAGTAACATAATCCTTTTTGAGTTCCCAAGGTCCTCTTGTTTGTAAACCGACTTGTTTAGAATAAGCATATGAAAAGTTACTTTCAAAATCCAAAGATCTAGTAGTTAATGCAAATGCGATATCTACTTTACTAGCATCTTTATCTAATAAAGATGACCATTGATTTTCGATTAACCAATCTTGTACTCTTTGAGCATAATCCTCAACGGCAGTTTCCAAAAGAGAGTTCATTTGATCCCAATCCAACTCTATTTTTCTAATTGGTGCACCTAACCTATGTTTAATTTGTGTAAATAAATCTTCTTTTAAATTATCGTTTAAAGAATTTGGCATAATCTATTGTTTATTTATAAATATTGCAATATTTATTAAATGATGAAAAATGTGATTAAAAAAATATTAAAAGAGGAAACTAATAGAATAGGTTTTAATGGAACCGATGTTTATGAAACACAAGATGAGATTGCGTTAGGTTTATCTTATAAAGCAATGCAACATTTAATAGATGCACTTAGAGATATTGAATCAGCGTTAGAAAACGTAGATGATAAAAATATGGAAAAGATTTTAAATAGTATACGAATGTCTTTGTTGAGTGATGGTGGTAGACAAGAAGGTTTTGCTGCAGAACACGATACCGAATATGATAACATTATAAACGTTTTAGGGGATATGATAGACGGTAAAAAACAAGATAACGTTAATTTTAATCTAAATGGTCCTGGTCCTAAAGCACCTGAAGGTGTCGCTTAACCAAATCTACTGCTTCATTAATAGTATTAAATGATCTATCAGGTACAAACGCAGTTTTACCTATCATAATTGCAGGTAAAAATTCATTATCTACTTTTTTAGAAAATTTTTCATATAACTCTTCATGTTTATCAACATCTAATTCGATAAAATCAATATTACTTTCTTTTAATTGTTCTTTTAAGTTGTCACAATGTGGACAACCTTCCATTGAGAATATTTTAACTTTCATTGTCTATTTTATTTAAAAATTCATTTATTATCTCATCTTCCCCCATTATGGTTCCGATAACTTTCTTTTTTTCATTTAGTATGTTCCATACCAATGTATCAATAGTATCATCCATTAACATATAATAAATATTAACAGTTTCACTTTGTCCAATTCTATATGCTCTATCTTCCGCTTGTTCGTGATTTCCTGGAACCCAATCTAATGAATTCATAATAACGATTTCTGCTTTAGTTAAAGTTAAACCTACTCCCGCAGCTTTAATTTGTCCAATAAATACTTGACAACTATCGTCTTCTTGAAACCTATCTACTGATTGTTGTTTCTGTTTATCTGACATACCACCTCTAACACAAACACATTTATCACCAAAGTGTCTAATAAAGGCATCCATCTCATCGTTGAAATTACAAAATATAATCGTTTTTTTATTTAATTCTAAAGCTTCTTCTGTTTTTTCTATAGTATATGGTACAGTTTCCATCGCAATAAAAGTTCTTAAAAGAGTCATTTCTACTAAATCTTTAGCTGGGTTACCTTTTTTACCATCTAACTTACGTTGTTCTAAATACTCATTCCAAACATTTTTATAACCATCAACATTTTCTAATTCTAAATAAACAGGTGTAATTAATTTTTCAGGCAAATCTAACACATTTTCTTTTTTTCTTCTAAGAATGGTTCTTTTTGTCTTTGCCGATAGTTCATCTAAGTTAGATGCACCTTTTGTTACCCAAATATACCTACCACCTTTTTTAAATCTCATACCATCACAATATGTCTTTGCATAATGAACCCAATTGTTTGTAATTGGTGAGTCTATAATTGCCAATAGGTTATAATAATCCATAGGGCGATTAGCAATAGGTGTACCAGTTAATAACCATACTCTTTCACATCCAAAGTTTTTAGATAAGTCTTTTAAGATTGCACCCCTTTTACTTTTATGGTTTTTAACATAATGTGCTTCATCTAATATTAATAAATCGGGATTAAATTCTACAATGTCTCTCATCAGTTCCCAATCTTCATACTCTTTATTTCTTTCTGCAACAGTATGAAAGTTTTTTAAAATATCATAATTAACAATAGTAAACCTACTAGGACTCCAATGATTACCACTTATAATAGAAACATCGTCACAGAAGTTTTGAACTTCTCTCATCCAATTTATTTTAAGGGAAGAAGGACAAATTATTAAAACTCTTTCTGCGTTACATTCTAATGCAGCAACTATAGATTGGTATGTTTTACCCAACCCCATATCATCTGCCAATATACATTTTTTATTTTTTAAAAGAAACTTTATACCATCTTCTTGATGGTTAAACGCTTTCCACCCTCTTTTGTCTAACTCAGAATATTTATCAAAATCGATATTAACTTCTATATCTTCATAATGTATGTCATCTAATATTTGTGTTTTGGGGATCCAAATTAACTTTACATCTTTTTGATTTTTATATAGTTTACAGATTATGTGTATAGCTTTATCTGATTCAGCTAATAAAGTTTCTACAAATATTTTTTTAGGGGTAATTTTTAATTTATGTTCATTTTTTAATTCTTCAGAAAAATAATTAGTTAATTCAATTACTTTGTTAAGTTTCTTAGGTTCAACATTAAAATATTTCTTAACATATTTAGATTGACTATTAGTTAAAAAATATTTTTTTTCAGTCTGAAATTTTTTTTTCATATAGTTTATATAAGGGTTATTTCCCTCATATGTGACAAGCAAATCCTCACCGTCAAGATTTTTTATATCTTTAACATCCAACATAATTATAATTATAAGGATTTTTTTCCTAAAAATAAATATTTATCTATAAAAGAATTATGTCACAACAAAAAAGAGTCCCTATCGAAAGGTTAAATAAATTTTTTTCTGCGGAGGATTTTGAATTAGAGATTGGTTTCGGTAGAGAATGGTTAGAAGGTGATATTAATATTAAAGTCATTTTATATCAAGTTGATAGAGAACAAACCACCACTGATGATATCTATGGTGAAGCAGGGAAAGGTGAAATTAGTTTTAAACCTCCTGTGGAAATTCCTGTGAATTTTAGTTATTCGGCACCAACAAATAAAAACTATAATTCTGATGGTTCTTTAAGGTATTTAGAGCGTGGTAATATAACTATTGGTGTTTATCAAGATCAGTTAGATGAATTAGGTGTAGATATTAGTTATGGTGATTACATAGGTTACGCAGAAACTGAAACAAAAATAAAATACTTTACTGTTTCTAATGATGGTAGAATAAATGCAGATAATGCACATACAATAGTCGGTTATAAAGGATTTTATAGGACTATAACTTGTGTACCAACTGACTTAGATGAATTTGACGGAAGATAATTATGGGATTACCAAAGAACTATAGAAAAGATTTAAAAATAACTCCACACAAACAGGGGTTTGCACAAAGACAGAGTATATTAGACGATATTGCTAATAAGGGTACTTATCTACCCAAAGGTATCTTACATGAAGATATGGACGCTGAGATGATTAACTATGTAAATAACGATATAGATTTATCTTTAGCTGGTGAAAAAGTTCCTGTAATATTTTTAACAACACAAAGGTGGGCAGAGTTTTCAAAAACATGGCAATATTCTGATATCGATAAAAATATTAAATTACCTTTTATAACAATTGTTAGAAAACCCGATCCACAACAAGGTTCAAACTACGCAGGATCTTTTAATATTCCTGGTAGACCAACATTTACATATATGAAAATTCCTACATGGGATGGTAATAGAAAAGGTTATGATATCTATAAAATACCTCAACCAATTTCAGTAGACATAATGTATGAAGTAAGATTGTTTTGTAATAGGATGAGGGACTTAAATGTAATTAATAGAAAAATGTTAACTTCTTTTTCCTCATTAGAAAAATATATTAGAGTTAATGGACATCCTATTCCTTTAATATTAGATAGTATTGGGGATGAAAGTCAAATTACAAATTTAGATGAAAGAAAATATTATGTCCAATTGTTCACTATTAAGATGATGGGATATTTATTAGATGAAGAAGACTTTGTTGTTACACCTGCAGTTAGTAGAGGTATACAATTTTATGAAATTAGTGAAGAATTATATAGAGCACCTTATCAAATCAATGTTGACGATCAAAACAATACAATTTGTCTTAATGTTACATTTAATAGGGGAGTTAGTAGTGTGAATATACCTATAGAAATAGACGCAACTTATAACGATTTTAATTTTACTAATGGTAGTTCAGTAATATTCAAAGTTAACGGAGATACTAAAACAATACCATTTACTGTGAGTAATGGTGATGATTTATATATCAAAGTAAATAAAATTGATGGTAACTTACCATCTGATGTTGAGGTAACTGGGACGATATTATGAGTAGTTGTGACAATTCTAACATAAGAAAAAATTATATAGTAAGTGGTTCAGAACAAGATATATTAAGTGCTTGTACGGGATTCTATACTAACGACATTTATCCTTGTACTGGTAATACTATAATAGTACATAGTGATATATTATCTGCGAATACAATTAATTCATCTGTATTTTTAAGTGGTGGTACAAACCTATTAGATATTTTTGGTAGTATGGACACCAATACTTTTGTCACTGGGACTACTTTAAGTGGTAGTACTTTAATACTATATAGAAATGACGGTGTTGAATTGACTACCGATTTAAGTTCACTACCCATAACCGACTTAGGTAAAATATTATTTGTTTCTGAAACTGGTGATGATTCTACGGGTGTTAGAGGAGATATAAATAAACCATTCAGAAATATATATGGTGCCAAAAGTGCTGCAACATCGGGAGATACAGTTTATGTGTTTCCAGGAACTTGGACATATGACAATAGAGATTCTGCAGGTAAACCATTTAATGGTAATATAGAGACTTTAGTTAATTTATGGAAAGATGGTGTAGATTATTATTTTTCACCAAACTCAAAAGTTATATTTTTAAATCAAGGTGGTGTTTTAGGTTCTGGTGGTGGTGATAGGATGTATTTATTTAGACCACCCCTAACACAATACGAAACTTGTAATGTGTACGGTAAATTAAATTTTGAAACAAGTACTTTCTGTTGTAACAATAATGGTGGTTATTCATTATTATTTGATAGTGGTAATGAGGGTGTAATTTACAATGAAGGTTACTCATGTAATTTAGAGTTTAATACTGCAATATCAAACGCTAATCAGATAATGCAAATAGGGGTATCAACTTCAGCAACTTCTATAAGTTTTTTAAATATAGTTGGGGATACAATATCAGTCGATTTTGTAGAAGGGCAATCGGGTAATGGTGGTGCAATATCTATATTATCAGATGGTAGATTTGAGGGTACATTAAAAATTAATACCCTTAATAGTTGGTTATATGGTTTTTATAATAGAACATACACTACTTTTACTGATTCTTCTGATTTTAAACTTAGGATTGATGTTGATACCACAAACACCGATAGTTATGTGGTTAGAAATATTAATTTTAAAGGAGATAGTTTTTATAATATCGGAAATGTTTCAATGAATGAGGGATTTTATCTATGTCAGGGTACAACCAATGGTACAACTACACTTAATGCTAACATATTTAATATGAGTAATTCTACCTCATCCGCTTTCGATATAAACTCAACATTAGATAATACTACTATTTCTAATGGTAAAATTTTTACAAATTTAACCTCTGGTGGTGGTAGAAGAATTCTTTTATCTAGATCTAGTAATAATACAACTTTTTTTAACTCTAAAATAACTTATGATGGAGTTACCCCTACTACTCAAAAAATGTTTGATGTGTGGGGTGGTGTTTTAAATTTAGAGACAATTGTAAATGGTTCTTTTGCCAATAGAATAATTAATAATAGAAACGGTAGTGTGTTACTCTCTAATTGTAATTTTAATCCTACAGTTACGGGTAGTACTTTACTAGGTAATGATGTTACTACATCAACGGGAACCACATCAATTAGAAACTCAACTATTTTATTAGATAATTCAATAACTGATTTATGTGATGGACAATATTTAAATACTTACATTTTAAACTCGAATATTAAAAATAGTGGTACCTCAGATATATTTACTAATAGTACAAATACTGGACTATTACAGATTAATAATAGTAATTTAGTTACCAATGGTAGTAATACCATCAATATTAGTGGTAATTCACCATTAGTTGCAGGTAATTTAATTAGTAATACAACAGTAATTGCTACCAATATAAGTGGTATAATAACAGAATTAACAGAATTAGACATAGAATGAGTTTAAAACAAAATATATATGGTTCCTTATTTGTTAGTAACAATATAACAGGTAATACATTAAATTTATCCACTATAAATGAAAATAATTCACTAACACAATTATTAGTTAGAGACAATAGTAGTGGTGTAATAAATTATAGAGATGTTAGTTCAATTATAAGTGCAGCAACATCCGCAGACACATTTGTTACGGGATTCACATATGACAATTCTAATAATTTAACTATCACTATAAATGATGGTGTTGATTTAACTACCTCTATTAATATAATGTCTGCACTTACTGTTACATCATTATCTGGTGTAAGTACAATACAAGACGATGGTGGAGAATTAACTATTATTAGTGATGACTTTAAGATTAAAGGTGATGGTATTACTATACAAGATAATGGTGGGAATGATAAAATATCTATTGATACTACAATATCTACACCTGAATTATCAGGTGAAATATCTTTTAATGACAACCAAAATTTTAGTAGTAATGTTTTTGTTAGTAATGTTTTAACTGCAACAACAATATCAGCGACAACTTATTTTGGGGATGGATCGAATTTAACTGGGATATCTACTGATAATTTTTATG
>Ga0209986_10003760_pt1 | contig 13160 bp, 11 predicted proteins | sample BlataG_FD_183168 | JGI IMG/M metagenome (GOLD analysis project Ga0209986, IMG submission 183168) | Deep subsurface microbial communities from Black Sea to uncover new lineages of life (NeLLi) - Black_00105 metaG (SPAdes) (version 2) | ecosystem: Environmental > Aquatic > Marine > Oceanic >...
GCGCCGCCGAGGCGGCGAACATGGCCAAGTACGCGGCCGGGGAAGCGTCCACCCGGGCGGTGGATCAGGCTGTGCAATCCCACGGCGGAAACGGCCTGTCCCAGGAGTACGGGATCGCGGCCATGCTGACCGCGTCCCGGCTGGCCCGGATCGCTCCGGTGAGCCGCGAGATGGTGCTCAACTTCATCGCCCAGTCCTCGCTGGGCCTGCCGAGGTCGTACTGATGGCCGGCGACGTCGTCGACTACGCCGTCGACGGGCCGGTGGCGCGGCTGACGCTGAACTCCCCGCACAACCGCAACGCGATGTCCTCGGCATTGATCCGCGGGGTGCATGACGGGCTTCGCCGGGCGGTGGTCGACCCGGCCGTGCGGACGGTGGTGTTGGGCCACACCGGCAACACCTTCTGCGCCGGGGCTGACCTCTCCGAGACGGCCGGCGCGGATCCCGGGACCGCCATGGCAGCGCGCACCCTGGAGATGATCGCGCTGTTGCGCGCCGTCGTCGAGTGCCCGCTGCCGGTGATCGCAGCCGTGGACGGCCACGTCCGCGCGGGCGGGATGGGCCTGGTGGGCGCCTGCGATATCGCCATCGCCGGCCCGCGCAGTACGTTCGCGCTGACAGAGGTGCGCATCGGCGTCGCACCGGCGATGATCTCGCTGACCCTGCTGCCGAAGCTGGCGCCGCGGGCGGCTGCCCGCTATTACCTGACGGGTGAGACCTTCAACGCCGACCGTGCCGCCGAGATCGGCCTGCTGACCGAGGCCGCCGACGACGTCGAGGCCGCGGTGGATGCGGTGACGGCAGAACTGGCCAAGGGGTCGCCCCAGGGCCTGGCCGCGTCCAAGGCATTCACCACCGCGGCGGTGCTCGCCGGATTCGACCGGGACGCCGAACGCCTGGCCGCCGAGTCGGCCCGGTTGTTCGACTCCGCGGAAGCCCGCGAGGGGATGGCCGCCTTCCTGCAGAAGCGGCCGCCGCGCTGGGTCGGTTAGCGAGAGCCGCCAGCTTCGCGATCGATCAACGTCTCGAGCAGTGTGATGATCTGCTGTTGACCGACGGCGGCCATGCCGAACTTTTCCCGCATCTCCCCGCGCATGTCCACGACGTTTTCACGAAGGTCTACGAAGTCGGCGCGTAGGGAGTTGATACTGCCGACGGAGGCCTGCCGGAAATCCCGCAGTTCAGCGCGGATCTCGCCGACGTCGCGGTCGGCAGCGCCGGCCAGCACCCGCGCGGCGGCCGCGTCATGTTCGTTGGCCCGCAGACGTACCCCCAGCTCTCGCACTTGGTGCTCAAGCGCGATGACCCGCGTCTCAAGGTCCTCGGATTCCATGCAGCGATGGTATCGCCGCTGCGGCCGAGCCGCCCTCGTTGTCCACACCCACCGATAACGCGTGGATGACAGATACCCGCAACGCTTTCTGAGACGCCCGTCCGAGTCGTAGGCTGGGATCAACTATGAGCAATCCCTCGCCCCGCGATGCCGTGTCACGGGCTTCCGATGACGATCGCATTCGGGTCGCCCAGTTGCTCTCCGAGGCCGCCTCGCACGGCCGGTTGACGCTCGCCGAGTACGAGACCAGGTTGTCGAAGACCTATGCGGCGACCAACTATGACCAGTTGGAACGACTGACCGACGACCTGCCCGAGGCGATGGAGTTTCGCCGCGGCAAGAGCAGGCCGGCGCCGAAAACCATGCTGCTGGCCATCATGAGCGGCTTCGAACGCCGCGGCCGCTGGTACGTGCCGGGACGGATGACGACGTTCACATTGTTCGGCGGCGGCGTGGTCGATCTGCGCTACGCCGACTTCACCTCAGCCGATGTGGAGATCCACGCCTACTCGATCCTGGGGGGGCAGACCATCCTGCTGCCCCCCGAGGTCAACGTCGAGATCGACGGCCACGGCGTGATGGGCGGGTTCGACAGGGAGGCGCAGGGCAAGGGCGCCCCGGGTGCACCGAGGGTCAAGATCAAGGGATTTTCACTGTGGGGCGGCGTCGGCATCAAACGTCGCAAACGTACCGCCGCCGATTCGGACTGACTCAGACTTCCTCAGCTGTCACTGCCCCACCAAACACGTCGTCCCTCTCCCGATTCGGGAGAGGGACGACGTGTTTCGGTGCTGACTACTCAGCGCTGGACTCCGCCTTGTCGGCCGCACCCTTGTCGGCCGCACCCTTGTCGGCCGAGGTTGCGCCGACCGCGTCGGCCTTGGCCGCCTTCGAACCACCAAGGGCAGACGCGATCGACTTGGTCGCCCGTTCCACCGCACCACGGACCGCGCGGCGCGGCGCCTTGGCCGGCGCCTCCGCCGGCGCACTGTCGGCGACCTCGACAGCCACGATGTTCGTCGCGACATCATCGACCTCGGCAGGGGTCTCCACCGGCGTGACATCGACGGCCGGGGTGTCGACCGGAGCAGTATCGGCCGGTGCCTCGACATCAGCCACCTCAACCGCCGCCTCGACATCGGCGACCTCAACTGCCGCTTCGGTATCTACCGGTGCGGCCGGGGTATCGACCGGCGCGACATCAGCCGGAGCGTCGACCGCCGAGGCATCCTGAACCGCCACTGCCTCAGGCGCCGCCGAGGCGTCGGCCGGCGTGGACTCCGTCACCGCCGCCTCCTCCGGCGCCGACACCGCAGCGCTGGCCAGCACCGCAGCGTTCGCTTCTTCGACCGGCGGGCCGTACGGCGGGTAGGGGTTGCCGCCGGTGAGGATCACGTCGGTCGCGTAACGCAGCAGACCCGACAGACCGGCGAAATAGCCCCAGTCGCCGAAGAACTCGTCGGAGGTGTTCGGTCCCAAATAGGCCTGAATAGCGCCGTAGATGTACGGACCGAGGAACGGCACATTGTCCACGGCCAGTCTCGAGATCGTGTCCAGAATGTTGATGTAGGCGACGGACACGTTGTCCACACCCAAGAACGCCCGCCCGATCAGGGTGGCGATGGCGGGGTCGTACAACGGGCTGGCCGGATCGCCGAACGGCTGAGTGACCAGGTACTGCGTGCCAGAACCCAGGCCTGCCTCAAAGTAGTAGTTGATGGCCGAGATGCCCCACGGCGGGGTCGTGTACGGGTTGTAGTCAGGCTTGTCGGGGTCCGGTTGATAGGGCTTGGACGGATCCTGCAATATCCCGTTGACAGTGTCGATTCCCTGGCCGTTGCCATTGATCAGCGCATCGAGCGCAGCGTAGGCAACACCAGAGATTCCGGCCACCGAGCAGCTGAAGTCGCAGTTGGTGAACGGGCTGATGAACGCCGCGGCCCAGTCGATGTCCAGGGGCTGTTTCGGACTGATCGCGAAACCCCACCCCTCGAAGAAGATGTTGCTCCAGTCCTCGGGCGTGATCGACAGCAGGTCCGAAAACGTTGCGAGTTGGACCTTGGCGGCCGACAGTGCCGGAGGAGTCGGCGCCGACATGGACGGCGCGATGACGGGCGTGGCCGCGACGACGGCGGCAGCCGTGGCGAACGCCGCTCCCGCCTTAGTGAACGGATTGATGCGAGTCGCCATGGTGCCGGTTCCCCTCGGTCTGCTCGTCCACGTCTGACCGCGAACGTATCGGTTTGCTGAGGCCCATCCTCGATGGTCGCCCTCATACTACGGCGACGTTTGCCATCAGGCAAATCTCAGGGAGGCTTTTTGACATCCGTCAATTACGACGGTGACCGCAGCTGGAGCACCAACCTGGCATATTTGGTTGCTGGCTACCGTCCATCAGGAGATGCAGAACTTTTTCTCATGCTGCTCTCAGCTATCGAATGGCTTAAGAATGTTTGCCAGGATTTTACCAAAGGCATTACGCCATCGGCGAAAACATCCGCGGCCTCGTTAGCCGCCAGCAAACGCGAGCACTCGCCGCAACCCGTCGTGACCAGTTCGTAATCGCTGAGCCTCCGGCGACGAGCAATTCACCGACGGCCGCACCGAACCGCACCGGCCGACACACACCGGTTCGCCGGTCCGGACAAACCGGCGAAACCCGGGCCATCCGGACACACCGCGGCCGACCGGGCCTCGCACCCTGACGATGTGGTAGCTCGGCTCATCGCCGGCGGCGGCGGGACCGCAGGTAGTCCCCAACCACCGCGGCCCCGAGCCCGTCGAGGTCAGGCTCGACCACCCGGCCCTCGACCCGGCGGGCCACCTGGTCGATGAACCGGGCCAGACCCGGGTCGTCGCCGAGTCGGAAGATGGTCACCTGGGCTCCCAGCCGCGCCACCTCGTCGAAACCGCGAACGGTGTGGGCGATGGTGCGCGGGTGCGGCGGGTAGTCGAAGAAAACCTGGGTGCCGCGCCCGCCGTAGTCCTCGAGGTGCGCGGTCGGCTCACCGTCGGTGACGATCAGCACCACCGGTTGGGCGTTGGGGTGCCGGCGCAGATGCCGGCCGGCCAGCGCCAGACCATGGTGCAGGTTGGTGCCCTGCTCGTAGACGCCCTCCAGTCCGGTGAGCTCGGCGGCGCTGAGGGTGCGGGCATGCCGGCCGAAGGCGATGATCTGCAGGGCATCCGAGCGGAACCGGGTGCTCACCAGGTGGTGCAGCGCCAGTGCGGTGCGCTTCATCGGCAGCCACCGGTTCTCCATCACCATCGAGAACGAGGTATCCACCAGCAGGGCCACCGCCGCCTGGGTGCGGGTCTCGGTCTCGGACACCTCGACATCCTCGACGGCGATCCGGATGCCCTCGTCGGCCTCGCCGGAACCGGCCCGGCGCAGCACCGCATTCGTGATGGTGCGGGTGACGTTCCATGGCTCGGTATCGCCGAAGGCCCACTGCCGGGTGGCGCCGGTGAGTTCTCCCGCCGCCCCGGCCCGGCGGGTCTCGCGCTCACCGTGGCGACCGGAAAGCTGTTGGGCCACATCGCGAAGAGCGGCCCGGCCAAGCTGGCGCATGGCTTTCGGCGATAGCCGCCACTTCCCGTCCGAGCCACGGTCGAGGAAGCCCTGGTTCATCAGTGCGCGTTCCAACTCCGCCAGGGTGCGCGCATCGATCGCAGCCTGGTCACCGAGCTGACGGGCCAGCGCGTCGAGGTCGACATCGTCCATGGTGGCCCCCGCGTAGCTCTGCGACAGCTGCTCGGCGAGTTGCTCGAGTTCGGCGATATCGGCCAGTGCCTGTGCCCCCTGGCCCATGCCCAACGGGTTGTCCCCGGAGAACTCCGATGACCCGGTCCAGTCCTCACCGGGGCGGGCGGCCTGCAGGTGGGCGTCCAACCGGCCCAGCGCATTCATCAGCTGTGGCGAACCGAAAGCCTGCTGGGCCAGTGCATCCAACTCTGCGCGCTGCTCGGCGGACAGGCTGTTGCGAAACCGTTGGGCCGCCGCGGCCCGCTTGGCCAGCGAGTCCAGCAGTTCTTCGACGTTGCGCGGGTTCTCCGGGAAGTGCTGGCCGTGCTTGGCCATGAAGTTCTCGAAGTCCTCGGGTGTGTCCTGGCCCTTGGCGTGCTTGTCGAGCAGGTCGTTGAGGTCGTCGAGCATCTCGTTGACGGCCTGTCGGTCTTCGTCGGTGGCATTCTCCAGCGCCTGCTTCATCCCGGCGAAGCGCTGGTCGAGCATCTCCCGGCCGAGCAGGTCTTTGATCTGGTCGTACTTCTGCTTCGCCTCCTCGCTACGCCAGGTGTAGTCGCCCAGTTCCTGCACAGCCTTGGCCGGCGAGGGCGACAGCGACTCGATCTGCATCTCGGCGAAGCGGGCGTCGTCGTCCAGCGCCCTGGCGAGTTCCTTGCGTTCGGCCAGCACCGCCTCATCGAGCAGCTTCTTGATCTCCTGCAGCGTCCCGTCGAGGTTGTTGCGGGCCAACAGTTCCCGGCGGCGGCGGTTGGCCTCCGCGGCCAGCCGGTCGGCGCCCTTGATGTCCCCGGTCCCCCGGCGCAGCAGTTCGGCCAGGGCCCGGCGCGGCGAGGTGCCGGCCATGACGTCCTCGCCGATGGCCTCGAGCGCCTCGCGCAGATCGACCGGCGGGGCCAGCGGGTCGGGCCCGCCGGTGTAGGCGGAGTACCGGGCGGCGTGCCCGTGCGGGCGTTTACCCATAGACCGTTTCGCCCTCGCCGGTGGTCTTGTCGATCTTCTTGGCCAGATAGAGCGCCTCCAGCGCCAATTCCAGCGCGGCGGCCCGCTGTCCCTCGGTCTGCGCACCCAGCCGATCGGCGATGGTGTCGATCACCGGCAGATCGGGCAGCGCGGCCAGCACGTTCTTGGCCGACACCTGCTCCCCGGTCGTCACTGTCGCATCCGCGACGGCACCCACCAGCGGTGCCACATCGATGCCGCCGAGCGCCTTCTGTGCGGTGTCTGCGGTGGCGCGGCGCAGCAGGTGCTCCAGCACCGCGAGCTCGCGGCCCTCCTCCCCGGACTCGAATTCCAGCTTGCCGCGCAGCACATCGATCACCGTCCCGAGATCCACCACCCGGGCCACCGGGTCGTCCTCGCCGAGGACCGCGCCGCGGTGCCGCGCCGAGGCTGCAACCGTCTCGGCAGCCGCGATGGCGAACCGCGCCGACACCCCAGATCGCTGGTCCACCGAATGCGACTCGCGCAGGTAGCGGGCGAAGCGGGCGACAATCTGGAGCAGGTAAGCCGGGACCTCGGCGGTGAGGTGCGCCTCCTGGCCGATGACGTCGACCTCGGCGTCGAGTTCGCGGGGGTAGTGGGTGCGGATCTCGGCGCCGAAGCGGTCCTTGAGCGGGGTGATGATCCGGCCGCGGTTGGTGTAGTCCTCCGGGTTGGCGCTGGCCACCACCAGCACATCCAGCGGCAGCCGCAGCGTGTAGCCGCGAACCTGGATATCGCGCTCCTCCATCACGTTGAGCATCGACACCTGGATGCGCTCGGCGAGGTCGGGCAGCTCGTTGACCGCGACGATGCCGCGATGCGCCCGAGGGATCAGGCCGTAGGCGATGGTCTCCGGGTCGCCCAGGGTGCGGCCTTCGGCGACCTTGATCGGGTCGATGTCGCCGACCAGGTCGGCCACGCTGGTGTCGGGGGTGGCCAGCTTCTCGAAGTACCGCTCGCTGCGGTGCCGCCAGGCGACCGGCAGCTCCTCGCCGAGTTCGTCGGCCCGGCGGATCGACTCCGGGGTGATCGGCGAGTACGGATGCTCGCCGAGTTCGCCGCCGGCGATCACCGGTGTCCACTCGTCGAGCAGGTTGGCCAGCGACCTCAGCAGCCGGGTTTTACCCTGACCGCGCTCACCGAGCAGGACGAAATCGTGCCCAGCGATCAGCGCACGTTCCAACTGCGGCAGCACGGTGTCTTCGAAACCGAAGATGCCCGGCCACACTTCATCGCCGCCGGCCAGTGCGGCTAGCAGGTTCTCCCGCATCTCGGCTTTGACGGAACGCTCGCGGTGGCCGGAGGCCCGCAGGGCTCCGACGGTGGTGGGCAGATTCGAGGGCGGAGTCACGCCCTCCACGCTACGACGGCTGTCGAGTGAGCGCTGCCGAGGTCAGTGTTCCGTCACACCCCCGCCATCCCCGCGAGCAGACACTAACTGCCCCGAATCGCCGCGTGTCGCGAGCAGTTTGTGTCTCCTCGCGGCGGTAGGTCAGTGCGCGAAGTGCCGCGCCCCGGTGTGGTAGAGGGTGATTCCGGCGGCTGCAGCGGCCGCGGTCACCTCCTCATCGCGCACTGAGCCGCCGGGATGTACCACGGCTTTGACGCCGGCCGAGGTGAGGACTTCCAACCCGTCCGGGAACGGGAAGAACGCGTCCGAGGCTGCCACCGCGCCGCGGACCCGGTCACCACCGCGTTCCACCGCCAGCTTCGCGGCGTCCACCCGGTTCACCTGGCCCATGCCGACGCCCACCGTCGCTCCGTCGGCCGCGATGACGATGGCGTTGGATTTGACCGCCCGGCAGGTGCGCCAGGCGAATGCCAGGTCGGCCAGCGTGGCGTCATCGGCGGGTCCACCGGCGGCCAGTGTCCAGTTGGCCGGGTCGTCACCAGCTGCGTCGAGTCCGTCGCGTTCCTGCATCAGCAGACCGCCGGCGATCTGGCGGATCTCCACCCCGTCGATCGCCGGTTCGGAGGCCACCAGCACCCGGAGGTTCTTCTTGCGGGCCAGGATCGCCACCGCGCCCTCCTCATAGGCCGGCGCGACGATCACCTCGGTGAAGATCTCCGAGACCCGTTCGGCCATCTCGCAGGTGACCTCGGTGTTAGTGGCGATCACCCCACCGAAGGCGCTGAGCGGATCGCACTCATGTGCTTTGCGATGGGCATCGGCCACCGACACGCGCGAGATCGCGATACCGCACGGGTTGGCGTGCTTGATGATCGCTACGCAGATCTCCTCGTGGTCGAAGGCCGCCCGCCAGGCCGCATCCGCGTCGGTGAAGTTGTTGTAGCTCATTTCTTTTCCGTGCAGCTGCTGGGTCTGGGCCAGTCCGGGCCAGCCGGCATCGTCGCTGTAGAGGGCGGCCCGCTGGTGCGGGTTCTCGCCGTAGCGCAGCACCGAGGTGCGCCGCCAGTTGCGGCCCAGCCACGGCGGCAGCTCCGCGGGCGCTTCACCATCCTTCGGGCTCTCGTCCGGGCCGTGCTCCGGTGCCAGCGTGGAGCCCATCCAACTGGCCACCGCGATGTCGTACTCGGCAGTGTGACGGAACGCCAGCGCCGCCAGTTTCTTCCGCTCATCGAGGGTGAACCCGCCGGAGCGGACAGCGGCGAGCACGCCGTCGTAACCCAGCGGCTCGACGACGACCGCGACGCTGGCATGGTTCTTGGCCGCCGCCCGCACCATCGAGGGACCGCCGATGTCGATCTGCTCCACGCACTCGTCGATCTCGGCCCCCGAGTCCACCGTCTCGCTGAACGGATACAAATTGACCACCACGAGGTCGAACGGCTCGATCTTCAGCTTCTCCAGCGCCGCGATGTGCTCGGGGTTGCGGGTATCGGCCAGCAGTCCGGCGTGGATGTGCGGGTGCAGGGTCTTCACCCGGCCATCGAGGACCTCCGGAAAACCGGTGACGAACTCCACCGGTGTCACCGGGATGCCCTTGTCGGCAATGGTTTTCGCCGTCGACCCGGTGGAGACGATATCGACGCCGGCGTCGTACAAGCCCTGGGCAAGCGGGATTAGGCCGCTCTTGTCGTACACGCTGATCAGGGCTCGCCGGATCGACTTCTTCCGCAGTGTCTGCGCCGTCATGCTTGCACCATTCCCAGGGTCGCCTTTCTGCCACTCCACACCACGCCGCGCTCCGCAAGCTCGGCAAGCACGTCCACCAGCAGCCGTCGCTCGATGACTTTAATGCGTTCGTGCAGGGTCTCTTCGGTGTCGTCGTCGTGTACCGCGACAGCCTCCTGTGCCAGGATCGGCCCGGTGTCCATCCCGGCATCGACTAGGTGGACGGTACAACCGGTGATCTTGACCCCGTAGTCCAGTGCGTCGGGCACGCCGTGTGCGCCGGGGAACGCCGGCAGCAACGCGGGATGTGTGTTGACCACCCGGCCGGGGAATCGGGAAAGGAACTCCGGCCCAAGGATTTTCATGAAGCCCGCCGACACGATGAGGTCTGGGGCGTGTTCGGCGGTCGCCGCGGTCAGCGCTGCATCCCAGCTCGATCGGTCCGGGTGGTCACCGAGGCGCACCTGATAAGACGGAAGTCCGTCGCCGGCCGCAATGCGAGCGGCTCGGCAGTCCCGGTCGACCCCGACGGCGACGACCCGAGCCGGATAGTCTCCAACCGCCGCGTCCAGCAGGGAACGGAGCAACGACCCGGTGCCCGAGGCCAGCACCACCAGTCGGGCCGGCGCACACGGCGGCACACGGATCGGATCGGGCACGGCGATGAGCCTAACCGGCGCCGTCAGTCTCGATATCGGCGTCGACGAACATCAGATCCTCGACGTCCTCGACCTCCGGCGCCGGTTTCACCGGGGGCGGCGGCGGTGCGGGGGCGGGCTCGGGCTCGGACTCGGGCTCGGACTCGATGTCGGTATCCGGCTCCGGTTCCACCTCGGCGGTCTCCCCCGGCCACTCGGGGTCCGATTCGTCGGGGTCTTCGGACACCGATGCACCCTCGGTGCCGGGATCGGAGTCCTCACCGACGTCGGTATCGACGTCGGCTGCCGGGACCGGCCGGACCACCGGAGCGGGCCGGCGGCTGATCCCGCCGGCCATCACCACTGTCACCGCGCCGATGCTGAAGAACCAGAAAAACGCCCCCGGGGCGAAGGTGGCCTGGTCCACACCGACATGCCCGAAGTTGCCCAACTGGCCGCTACCGGCCCAGGCCAGCAGCGCCAGGCCCGCCGCGGCGAGCAGCGATGCCACCGCCAGCTTGGCGAATGCCAGCGGCAGCGGCAGCGGCCGGCGCGCGCACTGCTGACCGATCGCCACCCCGGAGGCTGCGCCCACGATCAGCAACCCCACCCACACCGGCCCCAGCGGGGGTGTCGGAACCGCGGCGAGGATCGGCAGCGCCGGGATATCGCCGCCGAAGACCGTGAACGAACTGAATGTCGCAAAACCGATGTGGGCGCTGGAACCCACTGCCACCGCGGCGGCGCCGAGGACCACATTGGGCAGGTACAGCAGCGACAGCAGGCTCAGGCTGAGCTGGCCGAAGAACGAGTCGGTGATACCAAAGAGTTCGTGCATGGTGCTCCAGTGCACGACCAGCGACGCCGCGACCACCACTCCGGACAGCGAGACCAGCGCCGCCGCCCCGATCATCGCGGGTCGGACGGCGTCGGTCAGCCAGCCCGGCAGCCCCAGCGTCGGCAGCAGCCGGGCGCGCACCCGCCTGCCCACCCCGATCAGCGCGCCGAGCCCGTGCACGGCCAGAACAGCGCTGAATGCCGCCAGCGCGTTGGGCGTCTGCAACTCGGTGATCACCGATGCGGCGTCGTGGACCACCGCCAAGGCCAGCGCGGTGAGGAACAACGGACCGCCCAGCGCCGAGGCCACGATCCAGCGGATGACGAACCACGACCCCTGCGGCGGGGTGATCTGGGCGACGCTGCGCGCAGTCGCCCAGATCATCAAGGCCGCCGGAGCGAGTGGCAGCACGCCGATCTGCTGACCGCCGATCGAGATCGGCACCAGGTGCGCAGCCAGCCACACGCTGGCCACCGCGCCGAGTGTTCCGGTCAGCTCGCTGTTGGCGACGACCAGTTGTACGAGGACGACCGCGGCGATGACGACAAGGGCCACCAAAGACGGGCCGAAGGCGACCCGCACCAAGTCACGAGGCTGCGGGGAACCGGTTGCAGACGGAACCCTGTCCTCCATCCGTGTCACTGCTCAGGGGTGAACCGCTCGATCAGGACGTGGTCGAACCTGATGACGGCTCGGCGGACTGCTGCTGCGACCCGGCTGCTGACTGCGGCGGGTAGCTGGGGAAACCGGTCGGCGGCGTGTCCGGGGCACTGGTGTCCGGCTGGGCGTACCCGCCGGCGGGGTAGCCGCCCGGGTAGGGCGTCGGATAGCCCGGTCGCTGCGGGGCCACCTGACCGGCGGTCCCGGGCTGCTGACCGTAGTAGCCGGCCGGAGGCGGTCCGTACTGGCCGTATTGCGCGTACTGCGGTCGGGGCGCGGACGCCGTCAGCACTCCGGCCTCGAACAGCAGCGCGGCCACCGCCGCGACGGCCTGCAGGAGGGTGAACGCCAGGACCAGCCACAGCGCCCATCCGACGGAGAAACCGGTCGGCCTGTTGATGACCTGCCCGATGACGAGCAGCACCCCGAGGACTGCCGTCACCGCGACCATGGCGGCGTACGGCCGGGATTTGGGCAGCAGGCTCACCGCCGCCAGCAGCGAAGCCAACAGTGCGGCCACCGTCCAGTAGCTCAGACCGCTCGCGGTGAACTCGGCTCCGCCGAAGGGCCCGATGTCGGTATTGATGCTCAACAACGGGCCGAAGCTCGCCAGGTAGGCGACCAGACCCAGCAGCACCACACCCGCGGTCAGGTAGACCGGCGTTTTGGTGGGCCCGGCGGCGGGAGCCGGGTACGGCGGTCCCGCCGGGCCGCCGTAACCGCCGGATTGCTGCGGTGCCGGATAACCCGGGTTGGTGGGCGGATAGCTCATGGTCTCTCCTCACAGGTGGCGGAACCCACGCTAGCGCACAGCGTTGCGCCGACGGCCTACCGCGGGCGTGTCACCGCGCACCCTGCCGAGACTTCGCTTGTCACGCCGCCACACCGACCTGTCAGCACCGGCGGTCTCGGCACCGGACTTGTCCGGCAAGCTAGAACACGTTCTAATTCACCGCATGGATCACGGGCTCGTCCTCTTCACCAGCGACCGGGGAATCACCCCGGCGGCGGCTGCCAAGCTTGCCGACGACCACGGCTTCGCCACCTTCTACGTGCCCGAGCACACCCACATCCCGGTCAAACGGGAGGCCGCCCACCCCACCACCGGGGACGAGTCGCTGCCCGACGACCGATATATGCGCACCCTGGACCCCTGGGTGAGCCTGGCCACCGCAGCGGCCGTCACCTCTCGGGTGCGGCTGTCCACCGCTGTCGCCCTGCCCGTCGAACACGATCCGATCAGCCTCGCCAAAACCATTGCCACCCTGGATCATCTGTCCGGTGGCCGGGTCAGTGTAGGGGTCGGTTTCGGCTGGAACACCGACGAACTGGCCGACCACAATGTGCCCCCCGGCCGCCGGCGCACCATGCTGCGCGAGTACATCGAGGCGATGCGCGCGCTGTGGACCGAGGAAGAGGCCGCCTACGACGGCGAATTCGTGTCGTTCGGGCCCAGTTGGGCCTGGCCCAAGCCGGCTCAGTCGCATATTCCGGTTCTGGTCGGAGCGGCCGGGACCGAGAAGAACTTCACCTGGATAGCCCGCTCGGCCGATGGGTGGATCACCACACCCCGGGACTTCGATATCGACGCCCCGGTGCGGATGCTGCAGGACACCTGGGCCGCCGCCGGCCGCTCCGGCGCCCCGCAGATCGTGGCACTGGACTTCAAGCCGGTTGCCGAAAAGCTCGAGCACTGGGAGCGGATCGGCGTCACCGAGGTGCTGTTCGGCCTGCCGGACAAGCCGGAGGACGAAGTTGCGGCCTATGTCGAGCGGCTGGCCGGCAAGCTCGCTGCGCTGGCCTAGCGGGTTTCCCTTCCGCCGAGCAGACACAAACTCGCACGAAAAGCCCTCCTCGGGTGCGAGTTTGCGTCTGCTCGCGGGG
>Ga0209986_10003761_pt1 | contig 13155 bp, 20 predicted proteins | sample BlataG_FD_183168 | JGI IMG/M metagenome (GOLD analysis project Ga0209986, IMG submission 183168) | Deep subsurface microbial communities from Black Sea to uncover new lineages of life (NeLLi) - Black_00105 metaG (SPAdes) (version 2) | ecosystem: Environmental > Aquatic > Marine > Oceanic >...
CAGCGCAGCTTTCTATCAGGGAATTTTGGCACAATCGCCATGATCTTAAAAACTTCTTACAAAATGAAACCGCCGGTATCGGCCAGGCTGATAAAGGGATATCCTCTTGCCAGAGGCCTTGTCGGTCTCTGGCTATTCAATGAAGGCTCAGGCAATCAAGTCTTTGATTTGAGCGGGAATGGGAATACAGGGACTATATCATCAGGAATAGTTTGGGAACCAGGCAAATTCGGCTCGTGTCTGTATAATGATGCAAGTGGTAATCATGTTAATTGTGGGGACATGTCTCAAATTGAAGGTGTGGGAGCATTTTCAGTCAGCTTTTGGGCGATGCACAAAACCGGTGTAGTCCCAGCCACGCAATTTCTTATATCTAAATATGGTGATGGTGGCAATAGAACTTTTACGTTTTACACAAACGATGCGGAATATGTTTTATTCAAAGTATACAATTCGGCGGATGCCACAGATTATGCTCTTTGTCTTAATGTTTTCAAGACGGCTTATATGTGGCGGCATATTGTTGGAGTTTACGATGGGGCGAATATACGTGTTTATGTAGATGGTGTATTAGGCGGCACAGTTGGCGTTTTAACTGGTGTGACGAAAGCTACGACAGTCCCGATGGTTTTGCTCGCCGAAAATACATCCGGGCAAAACGACTTTGGTGGCTCGATAGACAATGTAATGGTATGGAATCGTGCCCTATCTGCTTCTGAAATAGCCTTACTCTACCGAGAGCCGTTTTGTATGTTTGACCGTCCGATGGACCCGCTATTTTCTATCACAGCAGCCCCGCCGGAAATCCAAGCTTTGTATATGGACCTGTCAACTCAACTCTGGACCATAAAACATTCGACAGGATTATTCACGAAATTATGAGGTGAAACAATGGCAAGAAGAAAAAGAAAACGTGCGACTGGCCGAAAGAGCAGCCGCAAAACTTACAAAAAGAAATCAGCAGCCAGGCGGGCCAAGCCCAAACGGGCATCAATCTATAAAGTCCGGGGCGGCTGGCGAATAAGTAAATCGCGGCGAAAACGCTAAAAGACCAAAAAGGTGTATTTATGAAAAAGATTGAATTGAAGTGGGCGATCCCTTGTATGATCACAATTCCGTTAACTATCATAATCGGCTGTAATGAGTTTTATCAGAAGGGCGATGAGATAGTCCGGGACGTGAACGCCGTAGCCGGCGGCGCTCAGGCGATATTGGAATCTCCGGCGGGGCCGATGTTGCCGCCGGACTGGAAGATATACGGAGCTATCGGCATCGCTTTAGTTAACGGTCTGGTCATCGGCTGGGAAGAATTTAGGAACAGAACCATGAAAAAAACCGCAAGGGCGATTGTCAAGGGCATTGAAAACACCGGTAATCCCGACAAGGCAACATCGGAGGTTAAAGCTAATATCGCAGAGGAGATGCGCAAACAGGGCGGTGATAAGTTTTATGCCAAAGCCAACAAAATTGTCGATAAGCTAAAAATTTCTTAAAAAATCTCAAAAAAAGTGTTGATAAGCGAAGAAATTGACGATATAATTCAGATATGTTTGATGCCGGTATAAAAAACAGACATATCTCAACGCGACGAACATCGTCTCCCTCCCTGCCTCTTGTGCCAGCATCAAGCATAGGGAGACGATGTGTTCTTCTTTTTTTGTTGTTGATTATGATTTTTATTAGTGGGTGTGAATCCGTGAAATTGGATGGGTTCTCTGTTGGAGTAATCTATTTGAATACGGATTTGACAACGAATTCTTCATTAACCGGGCAGCAATCCACGAAAGCTGATGGCATAATGCCTGTAGGCTTGCTTAATTTCAAATTCAAATGATATGATCACATTTAAAAGTATCACCGCGTTGTTAATGACGGCTGGCATTAGCCGGCTGAAACTCGACTTTGACGATGAGCGAAAATGCGTCAATGTTAAGTATATCTTCCGGGGAAATCCAGGCACCAAGCAAATCGCTTACCAGGAAATCATAGACAGCCTCGCCATAGGGCTGCCAGAGGCGCCGGAGCTAGCGCTAGTGGACGAAAGTAAATAATTAAAGTAATCATCGGGAGAAATTAAAATAAATGGCTTAAAACGGATATGAGAGGGAGTTTCGAATGAAACATAACATATATCAACGGACAATAACTCCTTTTCTCGCAAAGACTTATGTAAATATCTGATTGTTTAAATACATAAGTTCACGTCTTATAATGATTATTTTAGCAGAATTGAGGGATTTATGACTATCACGGAATTACTTATTGAAATGGGCGAGACTGCTAAAACTTAAATCGCTACGCAGGATAGGGCAACGCAGAGGTGCGACCTGAGCGGCGTAGTGGGGCGTAAGGCAGGCGGGTAGCCAAGTCAAATTAAGATTACGGCTACCTGTTCTGGCCTATCTGCCTTCGCCACTAAGGCGATAAACCTATTGAAAGGAGTCATGATGTCGAATTTTAACCAGGTTATTTTGATGGGGAACCTTACCAGGGACCCAAAGTTGTCATATACGCCGAATCAGACGGCGGTTGTGGAGTTTGGCCTGGCTGTCAATCGTAAGTGGAAAAAGGATGATGACTCGATTGGTGAGGAAGTTCTTTTTGTGGAGTGCCAAGTATTCGGGAAACGTGCTGAGGTTATCAGTAAGCATTTTGAGAAGGGCAGCCCGATTTTTGTCCAGGGAAGGCTTAAGCTCGAACGCTGGGAAAAGGACGATAAAACACATAGCCGGATTCGGGTAATAGTCTTGAATTTTGAGTTTGTCGGCGAAAAGCAAGGTGGCCGGAAAGATGGTCCATCGGCAACCGATGATGATATTCCGTTATAGAAATCTACTTTAATGCCTTGAATCCTTTCTAAGGGAGTCGGCTTGTTGTCGGCTCCCGGAAGGGTTTTAGAGCGAAAGGAGTAAAGGAAGTGATAGCTCAAAAGGAGTTGAAAACCGTGAACCCTGGTAATGTAATACCAGGGTCTCAGTCCCTAAAAGCAAATTCGACTGGTGTTCATTGGATACGTAATTCGTTTGATTTTAAGCAGTTAGATGCTGTTAGGGCAATGGTCGGTAATTTTTTCGGTGAGAGCGAAATCAGCTATATCGGCAGGCTTTCTTATTCTGCGCGTTATGCCTGGCGGTCTGAGGTGTCCTTGTGTTTTGACGAGGACCCTGAATTGAGAGAAAAAGCTCACAGGGGACGCATTACCCTTGACATTCCGGGTTCGGCTTGCGATGAGCTTACGGCTCCGGACTTGATTCTCTTGCTCGATTGTATTAAAGACCTTGAAGGCAGAGCTACCCGGATAGATGTTTTTTTCGATGATTACAATCATACTGTTTCTCTGGAAGAGTTACGGATTACTGTTGATAAAAAAGATTTTTCTGGTTTTCAGATAGCAAGTGTAAGCCATACTCTTAACCGAACCAAAAAAGAGAATGGCGGTTTGACTTATGATTCCGTTACCTTTGGTCGTAGAGGCTCAGCTGGTTCTGGTAAGTATCTTCGGATATACGATAAGAATCTTGAATCGAATGGAGAACAAAACTGCATAAGGTGGGAGGTTGAATTCACACAACATCATGCAGAGAAAGTCTTTAACATACTTTCGGGTACGTGCGGGAACCTGGATGTTTTTGCCGTTTCTTGCGGTGCTTTGATTGGTGGCATTATGAGATTTGTTCATCGCACCGGAGATAAAAATATTGGCAGGCTTGACGTTTATGACTGGTGGGAAGAAATCACAAAAAGCCTGGGCGTATTGTCTATCCGTATCGCAAAAAAAAAGAATACACTTGTGGGAATGATTGAATGGGCCAGAAGGCAGGTCTCACAAACTTTTGCTGTTATTGATATTTCTTTTAAAACAAGGCGTGACTTTTTTGATTTTATGCAGGACATGCTTAAAGAAGGTGAATCAAAAATGAGCGTTCATCAGCGTCAGGTTGCAGACCAAAACGCCAATAGTCTTATCTTTAATAATAAGTGCAATAGAGAAAAGAACGAAACTGCCTATCTTAACGCGATGTGTGTTCAGGTGGCTTAAAATTTTTGAATATGTTATGTCGCAGTTGCCAACACGCCTGGTTTGCCTGTTAAAGTGCTAGTCCCACTTGACACTCTCAAACAAAAGGTTATTGGCGCTGCGGCACCTTTATTCTGGAAAGATTTGAAGGAGCTTAATATGCTGGAAGAACCGAAACGAATAAATTGTCCTAATTGCCTGGGGCAAGCAATCAAAGAAGGCAACAAGATTATCTGTGAGACTTGCGATGCGACTTTCACTTATACGAAAACCGGCGGCGCTAAATTGAAGGAAATTGGCCGGTTGGATAATATCGAAAAACGTATGGATCGCATCGAAAGTCTTTTACCGGGCCAGGAACCGGAGCCAGAGCCGGACGATAAGCCGGAAGAACCTTCGATTTTAGGTGACTGAACAATGACAGAGCATTATGGAATCAGACTTTTGGCAAACGGCAATGGAATATTTGAAATATTTGAGAATAATACTCTTTTTATTTTTGATGGTAGAACCACATTTGCCTGGCAATGACATCCGGCTTTGGCTCGAAATTACAAAGGAATCGAAATGGCAAAGAAAGAAGTTAAGAAAAAAGTTGTCAAGAGTAAAAAGAAGCCTGCTAAAACTGTTAAGCCGAAAAAAACGACAGAGCCACAACCAACAAAGCCGGAAATAACTCCGTATCCGAAGGCAGGACCGAAAGTCCAGGAATTTGAGGACCTTCTCGATGCACGGCTTGCCGGCGATACTTCACCGGCGCCGAAGCGGGGACCTGGGCGTCCGCCGAAAGAAAAATCACAGGAGCCGGAGCAGCCGGAGCTTACGATTGATGTTGTTGCCGGCGTTATCAAAATACCATTTGAGCTTTGGGCGATTGGACAGGATGTAAAGCATCTGGCGCTTACAGAAGATGAAGCCAAGCGTATGGCAGAGCCGGCAATGCAGTTGCTCGAATATTATTTGCCAAAAATACCGGTGATAGCCTATGCCTGGATTAGTATGTCGGTCAGCACTTTTTGGGTAATGCGAACGCGGCTGCTCTTGATACAAGAGATAAAAAAACAGCGTCAAAAACAACAGCCGGCCAGACCGCCGGAACCGGCACAGCCGGGCGTAACAACAACATTCCCGTCAGAGACAAAAACGGAAAAAGTATAAAATGGTTATTGCTGAATATGGTTGAGAAAAAAATCATCCTGATTTTCGGCAAGCGCGGCAGCGGTAAATCTTATCTTACTAAAAAGATAATCGAGAACGAGCCGCGGCTTGTTGTCTTTGATACTTTAGGTGAATACGAAAATGGTGTGATTTTTGGCAGAGAAAATTATGAGGAATGCCTGGAATTTTGGCGGAGAGTTTATCGAGGCCGATTCAGATTGATTTATCGGCCAATAAGACCAACTATTGAAATCGAACAAATCTGCGAGCTTGTTTATATGCTTGGTAATTGCTGTTTTTTAGTTGAGGAAATTGAATGTTATTGTAGCGCATACCAGATTAGCGATAATTTTGCTAAGATTGTCCAGCTTGGCCGGCATAAGAACATTACCTTGATTGGTATTTCGCAGCGGCCTTATGGTATTCACCGGTTACTCACAAGCCAGGCGAAGGAAATTTACATTTTTAACACGAACGAACCTAGGGACCGGGAATATCTGCGGACCTTGCTTGGACAGGAGATCGAGCCAAAGCTCGATGCTCTTAAGCAATACGAATATGTCCATTGGAAAGATGGCAAAGAAGGACTTGAAATCGGAAAGGCTTAATGATGGAAATCGAAAGAAGTAAAATGTATGAAGAAAAAATCAAAGAACGGCAAAAAATTAGGGCGGAAATCACCAAAAAACATGTTAGCAATCAGGCGGAAGCGGCTTTTTTTTGGCTTATAAGCGAGTCCCTGGACGATTACCTCGAATATTGCATCGAGACCGGTAAAGTCCTGATGGGAATCCTTAAAGATATTTAAGGCAAAATCATAATATTTAATTTGGGATAAAATAAAAAAATTTTTGCGTTACGCAAAAGCAGGATAATGAGTCTCTCGATGTAAAATGAATAACGATGAGATATTGGAGTTACGAAAAACAATGTCATTGGTGCGGTAAGGAATTTCGCTCTAAAAACCCTAAAGCGCGTTATTGCCCAGGGAATAAGTGCAAACAGGCACATTATCGAGCGTATAAAAAGTACGTTACGGCAACGTGCACCAGGCTATTGTCTAACCGTAACGCTGGCAAAAAGCAAACTAAAAAAAAGTTATTGACAAAAAGGAGGTGAATTTATGAAATGATTCCATAACATAGATACCAAAATACCCGAAATTTCAATTTTTGTAAGCGTCCTGGCAGCAGATAGATTGCCTGGACGCTTTTTTTATCTGTTGCCAGGGACGCGGATTAGGAGATTCGATTATGGCAGCATTCAAACTACCGACCTTTAACCAGCTAATCACACTGGCGATTGCCCTGGTGATTCTCTTTTTGATTGTGGGCTTTGCTCCCGAAAACGTCAAAAAGTTTTTCAGGGTTTAATGTCCCTTTGAGGGAAAACAAACAACAACTCTTTTTAAGGGACAAAACAAATGAAAATTTTAGAACGTGAAATCGGCTCGATAGATTACGCCGAAAACCAAACGCGGACGCTTCCGCTTCCGCGAAACTATGCCTATCGGTGCCTTGACCTGATTTTGATTGCGAAGCTGACAAGAACTGTAACGACCCCTGCTGGAGCTTGTAAAGACAGCGCGCCGGCACAGCTCATCAAGAACATCGTAATCAGGGCGAATGGCCGGGACGTTATTAAAAACTACGATATGGAGACGCTTCACCGGCTCAATCAGATGCGGCATCATACCAGACCTTTCATAAATTCAGAGGATTGGTCGGGTAATGCGAATGCCGCGGATAAAACTTTACAAGTATCGGCCCGCATCGAATATGAGATGTGGGATGCGATACGGCCCATTGATACGCTGCTTGATTCTGCTGGGCTTGCAACGCTTGAGCTAATCGTGACCTGGGGTACTGGCCTTGATACGATGGACCAGGATTATAATGATTGTGCGGACCCGGCGGTGACTGTGACGTCAGCGACGCTTTATGTTGCGTCTGTCGAATCGGTTGGAGTGCCTGTCGGAACGGCATTTATGACCAACAAGGAATATATGATCCGCAGCCAGGTAACGGCTACGAGTAACAGGCATCAAATCTTTTTGCCCGTTGCGAATCTGTATCGTTCGATTGTTCTCAAGACGCATTCGCGCGGCGATCAGGTAAATACAATCATACCCTGGGGCATTACCAACCAGAACGCGATTACAATTAAAAGTGGCACCGAGGTCTTCAAGTATAGAATAGCCGGATTCTTGCAGGCCGGCAACCGGCTCGATTTGAATATGGAAGTGCCGGAGTTGATGGCTGATGCGGCGGCGGTAACGCATCGGTTGACGGAATATCCGCTTGAAGGTTATTACCTTCTTGAATTTGTCAAGGATGGCCGGTTAACAGAATGTCTTGATACCAGCAAACTTTCAAGTCTTACATTGGAGCTTGATGTTGTGAGTGTCGATACTGTTGATAAACTTGATTTCATTGACGTTTATCTGACCGAGTTGATAAGACCGCCGGAAGTGGTGGCAGCTTAAAAATAATCTGTCATCGTAAAGAGGATGGATGGAAATACGGTGGCGATTCGCCTTATTATCGAAACGGTGAATCGCCATTTTTATTTTGTGAAATGAGGTAACAAAATGGACAGAATTTGGGAACAAACGCTTGCCCGGTTGAATGAACTTGAAAAGCGCGTCGGACGCATTGAGCTTTTGTCACATTCAGAGCCGGAAACAAATCCGGAACCGGAACCGGAACCGGAACCGGAGCCGGAAGATGACTGATGAGCTTATAAAACTCGCAAGGAAGCATCCGGGATTCAAGGAACTTAGTGAATTTGGTTTGCGAGTAATGTTCGAGACCTACAAAGATTCGATTTTAATACATCGTGACAACGGAGAAATAAAAGCCTTCGCAGTATATCAGGAATGGCCGGATTGCTTGAATTTTATCGCGGTAGTCGGAACATCGGGTGACAGAGGCGAAAATATAAGGTCTTTGCTTAAAATGGTAGGTCGGGGGAATCGGCCATCCCCTGAAAAAATGGTTTGTTATTTCGATGAGCTTAAAATGGAGTTAAAAATCTTATGCCGTTCATCCCAGCAGCAATAGGTGGAATTGCATCAGCCATTGGTGGGGCCGCTGCCGGCGCTGCTGGTTTAGCAGGTGCGGCGGCGTCGGCGGTTGGCAGTGTTGCGTCAGGTCTTCTCGGTGGAACTGCTGGGCTTGCCGGCGGTGCATTATCAACAGTTGGTAGTGTTGCGTCAGGTCTTCTTGGTGGAGCGGCGGCTGAACAGGCAGCCGTCCCTGTAATGATAGGTGGCGAAATGGGTTCTTTAGCGGCAGTTTCCGAAGCGGGTGCACTTGGTGTCCCGATAGCAACGGGCGGTGTAGCGACCGGACTTTCGACAATATATTCGGGTGTAGAGGCTGGAGTCGGAATCTATGGACAGCTTGCCCAAATAGAGGCGGCTAAAGAGATGACCGAAACCCAAAAAATAAAAGCTCAAACAAAACTAATGGAAACCGAGGCATTGAAGTTATATGCGGCGGCGGCGGCGCCGGCGGCATCGGCACCGGCGGCGCCGGCAATGATAATACCAACTTTAGCGCAACCTGCACAACCTGCTTATGTCGCTCCGGCTGCGGCGCCGGCGGCGCCTAATTATATGCTTTATATCGCATTGGCGGTTTTGGCACTAATCTTTTTGAGAAAGAAATAAGATGCAAATGGGAACTGATTTAGCGAGCGGCGGCTGGGACGCGATTGATAATATACTTAAAAACGGTACTGCTTTCCCATCGTTGCAGCGCGAGACGGTCAAGAGCGAGACTGTCCAGGCGGCGGGGGGGACGGGCTTGACTTTTCGTTCGACAGCGCCGGAAAATCCGAGTATGCTCGAATCGCAAAAGTGGAGTCTTGATGGCTGGCTCAATAGTCCATACCAGGACAATTTGTCCATACCAATCAAGAGGCGGGAGAGCAAACAGCTTGCAGAAAGTATCGGGGCAAAGGTGGATCCGATTGGCGAAGGTTTGGAATGGGCGCTTACCCAGACGGGAAAAGTTACAACGTTATATGACCAGCTCAGGGGAATCTGGGAACCGCGGGAAGTTATCACGGAAACTCCGCGGGCCGGCTCCCCGGAAGGTAAGGACGTCCGGCATCTCAACGAAACTATCGAAAAGGGAGCGGAGATAATCGAAGCCGGCACTGCCTGGGTCGGCGGGATGTATGATCAGGTCAAGGGTCTTTTCAATCGTGCCTTTGAGCAGACGGGAAAGCAACCTGTTTTCGCAATAGAGCACGAATTGGAGCCGACTGTGAAGATAGGCATAGGCGTAATAGCGGCTGTCGTTATTCTGGTTCTGCTTTTGAGGAAATAATAATGGAATTGTTCGATAAAATCATTGATACGTTCTCAAAGAAGATTAACTATGTTCGCCGGGCCTCGATGGGAGTGCCTAAAAATTTTATTGTTAACCTTGCCCTGCCATTGACGGACCAGCGTTATGATATTTCCGGCAATCTGTTCTATATCTGGTCTTCGCCGAATGCAACGGATTACGTCGATATTAAGGTCAATAAGAGCAGCGAGCCTGCGCTTCGGTGCGTCCGTCAAACAGGGCTTATAACGCCGTATGATAAGCTGCTCATTACAACGCCGGCAGGGCAAACCGGTGATATGACCATTCTTTACGGCACAGAATCACCGGAGCTGTTAACACTTATCGACAACAGGTCTGCAACGCTAGCCGATACGGCAGCTATTCTCGCGGAGCTGCAAGGTGACGTTTTGCCGGAAAGTGCTGCTGCTGAAATTGCGGTCGGTGTAGCACAGGTCCAGCTTTTGGCTGCAAATGCGGATCGCAAAGGCTGTCATATCTGCTCGGATATCTTGAATGCCGGCAATATATATCTCGGCTTTGACAACACGGTGACAACGTCCGCAGGCGGCAATATTTGGTTCCACTGCTTAACGCCGGGGGCAAGTTTTTCGATTGACGATTATCGAGGCCCGATTCATGGAATATCAACAGTCGCGGCCCAGGCCGTCGGTGTGGGGGAATGGTAATGGGTGCAGGAGCGACACAACCAAAAGAATTTCGTGTCGTACGCGACACGATATTTCTTGGTAATTCACCTAATCCGTCAGCTTGGACGGTTTTAGACCTTAGTCCCTTTGTGGGTTCAAGATATGCCTTTGTGGTATTAAGAATTTCTTCGGATGCTGTCGGGTGTGCCGGTTATGCAGTTAAACCTGCTTACGAAGCTCAGGATTGTTTACCTAATGGTTTCCCGGCAAATGCCGGAGGTTGTCACGCTGTTGATTTAGCACAAAATAAACCGGGTTATGTTTGTATTAACACAAGTGAGCAAGGATATATTGCATGGTTTTGCACTGTAGTGAATAGACAGACATTGATTAGGATTGGATGTTTTATTGCTTGAGATTTTTACAATGGAAAAGATTGAGATTGACAAAAATAAGCCTTTGAATCCGGGCGATGTTATCGAGATGCACTTTAAGACAATCGGTATGGTCTGGGTCACGGCCGCGCAGATAGCCTTAATCGAATGGCGGCTCGCAGACAGAAAAGATTTTCGTATTTTGAGTTATTCGTTGCCATCGGGTGACAGAGTTATTTTCGAGGTCCAGGCGCTCAAGACGAATCCTGTCATCGTGACGGCTTCCGTTATCGCGGCTGCGATTATTGCTTGCGGCGTTGTGGCCTGGCTTATGCTCGACAAGGTCTATCAGATAATCGAGGCGCCGGCGGGCAAGGCTTTAATCGGAGGGACGGCCTTGTTTCTTCCTGCTCTGGCTATCATAGCCATACTGGTTTTCTTGAGGAAATAAAATGGGCGATCAGGAAATCATACAATGGGACAAAAGGCTTATCGACCAGGTAAGGCGGGGCTGGGACAATTACAAGCATTTGCATATAGACCTGGGCACGGCAAGGTTAGACCAATCATATTTGATAGCCGGTGAATTTCTTTACGTCGAACAATCGTCAAGCGCTTTAGCTTTAAGCAAAATCAAATTGAATCGTAAAAGCAATGATGCGATCGATCTTGAAAAATACGTGAAAATTGAAACCATATTTGCCGAAGTTTTTATCACCAATGATGCGCTCCAGGATGAATGGCTTGATATAGTTTTTGGGATCAATTTCAAATACAGCAAACAAAAAGGGCTTACTGCTACTGTTGAAGCTCAGCCTTGCATACTTCTAACAAACGTGAATCCCGCCGTTAATACTATTGCGGCTGCTAATGCTTGTTCGCGGGTATTGATTCGGGCGCACATCGGTAACGCCGGCACGATCTGGATCGACTTCAATAATGCTGCCGTAGTTAATGCCTGTTATGAGCTGACCAAAGGCGATGCAATTTCCGTGCCTTTGAGTAATACGAATCTGATCAACGGTATTTTGACGGCTGGTGGCGATATTGCCACGATTGTTTATGAGGTTTAAATGGCGGACATAAAAGCAAAATACGGGGCCGGCAATCAGGCCATCACGATCACGCTTAACGGTCTGGCTGATGATGCGTACAGGGCATCGCAGTTCATCGCAAATACGGCTAATCTGTTTTTTGATGTTTTGGTCCAGCTCAAGATCGATACCGCCAACGTAGGGGCGCCGGCTGGCGATAAGAATGTTTTGGTCTGGGCGTACGGCTCTGCCGATGACGGTGTAACGTATTCAGCCGGTGCGACGGGTGCCGATGCGGTTTATGGTGGTGTGGCGGGCCAATTGATCACAAATGCAAAAGCTTTGTTAGGGATCGTTGATGTCGATGCACAGAACGAAGTCTTTGAATCGGATTGTTTTAGTATTGCAAGCTTTTTCGGCGGTGTGGTCCCGGAAAAGTGGGGCATTATTGTAAGAAACCAAATCGGCCAGGCATTAGGGGCAAACAGCGCAGCTTTCTATCAGGGAATTTTGGCACAATCGCCATGATCTTAAAAACTTCTTACAAAATGAAACCGCCGGTATCGGCCAGGCTGATAAAGGGACATCCTCTTGCCAGAGGCATTGTCGGCTGCTGGCTATTCAATGAAGGCTCAGGCAATAAAGTCTTTGATTTGAGCGGGAATGGGAATACAGGGCTTTTTGGGACTGGTACAAATATTCCAACATGGAAATCTGGCAAATTTGGTCCAGCTACAAGTTTTGATGGCGATGATCATATCAATATGGGCAATGTATTGAATATGGGGACTGATAGTTGGACTTGGATATTTTCCATTAAAGTAGATGTTTATGCTGATAGTGGAATAATATGGGAAAAAAGGGGTGGTGATGCAGTAAGTTATTTCCAATTCAAGACTGCTCTTACCGGATTTCAATTTCTTGTTCATGATGGTACAAACCTTCAACCAATCATTATTAACGAATCATCTACCGATTATATTCATTTTGCTGTTGTTTATGACAGGTCAGACCCTGGAACAGGATTTAGGCTTTATCAAAATTCTATTTTATATACTGCTGATTTAGAACAGACAGTAACAGCTTCTATTGTTAATACCAAAAATTATGCCTTTGGCCGAAGAGTAGGTGCTGGTAATGGATTACAAGGAATACTTGATTATGGAATGTCTTTCAACTGTGCCTTATCTGCTTCTGAAATAGCCCAACTCTACCGAGAGCCGTTTTGTATGTTTGACCGTCCGATGGACCCGCTATTTTCTATCACAGCAGCCCCGCCGGAAATCCAAGCTTTGTATATGGACCTATCAACTCAACTCTGGACCATAAAACATTCGACAGGATTATTCACGAAATTATGAGGTGAAACAATGGCAAGAAGAAAAAGAAGACGTGTGACTGGCCGAAAGAGCAGCCGCAAAACTTACAAAAAGAAATCAGCAGCCAGGCGGGCCAAGCCCAAATGGGCATCAATCTATAAAGTCCGGGGCGGCTGGCGAATAAGTAAATCGCGGCGAAAACGCTAAAAGACCAAAAAGGTGTATTTATGAAAAAGATTGAATTGAAGTGGGCGATCCCTTGTAT
>Ga0209986_10003762_pt1 | contig 13152 bp, 6 predicted proteins | sample BlataG_FD_183168 | JGI IMG/M metagenome (GOLD analysis project Ga0209986, IMG submission 183168) | Deep subsurface microbial communities from Black Sea to uncover new lineages of life (NeLLi) - Black_00105 metaG (SPAdes) (version 2) | ecosystem: Environmental > Aquatic > Marine > Oceanic >...
GAATCGAAGCCAACGTAGTGGTAGCTCTTGTTTGCGGACACGGTCACTGTATACATACCAGACTGGAAGTTGAATATCTCCACTGAGTAGTTACCAGAAGCAGTGCTGGTCAGATTTGAAACACTCAATCCACCGGTAGGACTGAAGCTCACGCCTATTATTGCATCATCTATTCCAGTTCCGTCGAGCAATTCATAGCGAAACTCGTAGATGTGTTTCTCATTGAGACCCACTTCTATTGGCGGACCGCTGTCGACAAATAAGGTAAATTGAGTCAACAAGGTGGCTTCGATAACAAACTGACATGAAACGTCATCGAAGTAGGGCCTGGATGCATTGGCAATAACAAGGTGCACGCCACCACCCACAGCCGCAGTATCAAAGTCTGTTTCCCACCAATTATGCAAGAGGTTGGGATTGAAAGTCAATGTACTACTTGACCAGTTCCCTTCAATGGTGGCCACCGCGTCCATGAGATACTCACCGTTATCCGCATCGACGTAATAGAGGAAATTAGTCACAACAAGTCCTGATTCAGTTTGGATTTCAGTGTGTTTCGGAGTCAGAGTTGCTGTGTGATACATATCGAAGCTGGCGGTGCCATAGGCCACCTCAGTCCCATTGCTCCAGCAAACAACCACTGACCACTGTCCTGCTGATGTGTTGAGGGCACCCAGCATCCACGACGTGCTGTTCACTTGCCCATTGAAACCACCTGTAAGGCTCTCCTCACTCCAGATGCTGGCATTGGGAAGGGACCATGTCAGGTTGACCGGATTGTTCAGGTCTGGAGTTGATACGTCTGTTCCCAGAGTGACCTGAGTCCTCGTCGTGTTCCCACTGCGGAACTGAGTGCTGTTGTCCCAGAGCCCGCTTCCTTCATCATACTTCTGAATGGCAATGGATTTAGCATAATTCGGTGCTTTGAGAGTGATTTGCCACCACCCAAGGCGATCTAGTATGCTTGTAGGAAGCGTTATTCGCCCTGTCCCTACGAAACACTGGCCTGTTACGTCATTCAGGAATGGGTTGTATACAACAGGATTATCCCAGTCAGTCGGGTAGTCAATTCGAATTGTGAAGTTCTCGTACTCTCCAAACGTTCCAACATAGGTGTACATGGCGAGCGAAGCATTCTGATTGGCCGCAGCAGAGAATAGAACTCCAGGCTTATTTGGATCCGCCGCCCAGGATGTATTCGTGTGTCTGTGAGACAGAATTCTGGCCCTATAGTCAAAGGAAACACTGGTGTTAGAAGTGACCTCAACTTTCAATGGATTATCAGTCCAGAAACTGGGGTTCACAATGGTCGCATTACCACTTCCACCACTGCCAATGACCGAAGTGCTGTAATCTTCCGCATGGAACTTCAAGTCGACCTCATCGAAACTTGGTGACTCCTTGCCAACAAGCGATACGTCGTCAAGGAAGACCTCGCAGAATGCAGCGTTAGCCACACCATCGGGAGCGCCATCGTCATCGTAGTCCTCAGTGGCATACAAGAGTACCGTTGAATTAATGTACAGTCCAATCTCGAACTCGAAGTTGCTAGGCGCACTGGGAAGATACACTGGGTGGGGTACAATCTCGTACCAGATACTTCTGCTCTCCAAAGCTACAAGATTCACCAACCCCAGAGTTTGACCATCTATGCGGATAACGAGCCAGAAATAGTCCTTCAAATCATCACCAATGGGGTCCAACAGCCCACTTGCGTATTGGAACTTAAAGTTCAGCGTAAAGTTCGTTGCGTAAGGCACGTTGGTAACGTTCTGTTTCCATAAGACTTCAGTTGCATCATAGTGTGTCCACCGGTCCTGTATCAGGTGTTTCTCACCGCGGTTCTCTACAGTAACGTACTCGCTCATATCGTTGTAAGAAACGATCTGTGTTTGGTTTCCCCCTGAGCTATCGTGTGTATAGTTATACCAGCCAGAGGTGCCATCGTCGAAAGTTCCGTTAGTCACATACAATCGCTTGAGATTCCAGAGCTCAAGGTCTGCCTGACTGACACACCAACCATTCTCTTCATCTATGGTAAGGTTGGCCTTGGTGTTAGTACCAGTATCTGTCCTAGCACTCAAGTTCTCTGTAGTATAGTATCCGGACTGTTCAACTCGAACGGGATCCAATGTCCCCTCCAGCTGCTCATTGGAAACAGAGAATGTACGCACACTAGGCCTCTGCTGAGTGAGCGGTTCAGGCTCTGAAGTGCCCTCCATCTCCTGCGAATTCTGTTGACTGATACTGGTTCCTACCCAGTCAAGCTTTGTCTGACTAAAGGATGCAACATTGGCAACCAAGAAGATGATTAGCACTCCGATAAGAGCCTGTTTTCCTCGCTTCATCGCTTTCGCACCGACTGCTGTCCGACATCTTGTAGTGCCCCCCGCTCAGCATTTTCGCCGTGCATGCGCGAATTCGCTGTCCTAGGCCCGGGATAGCACTCGACGCCCTCCGATATAGCTGCTAAGATAAGATATCATGCTATCGTGGATGTACCGGCACTTCAAAAATCAAAAAACGCTCATTCCTGTAACAAAACAGAGGGAATGCAACAGCTGCCAAGAACTTGTACGATCCTGGACGTTTTGTAGGTGATTATAACATACTGCTCGGGATTGAGTAGTGTGGATGTTCGATGCTGATTGCTAGGGCCTTCAAATATGAACTGGACCCAAACAACCAGCAGTGATCTGAACGCTGCATATAATTTGGTCGCCGCCAGTTGGACGGAGACAGAAAACGCCTGTGGAGAGGACGTGAGGCTTGTCGCAGATTCAGTAGGATCTGCAGAGCAGACCTCAATGAATCAGGAACCGAACATCAGTCAAGGACATTGCTGTCCATGATTGTACAAGTTTCGGGCAACGGAATCATATTAAGGCACGATAGAGCGCAATCGAAAGCAGCTCCCAGCAGAAGTGCATGGACTCTTGGAGGGATGCAATATGAACAGCGGGCACGAGTGGGGAACCGTTGAGTGGTTGAGAGATGCGCGACAACTAGTAGACTGGGTCAACAGTCAAGCAGGTAACCGGGTCATGCTGATGATTAGACACTCACATCGTCTGGTCAACCGTGGCTTTCAAGCAAGTCTGACGGCCGAGCTGACACCTATGGGGCATGAAACTTCGGTTGAATTTGGGCGAAGACTGCCTACAGATAAACCGGTTAGCATTTTCCACAGTCCACATATTCGTGCGGAACAGACTGCGGAGCGGATTGCAGAGGGGCTCTCGGAGAGCGGCGGTGACTTGGTCCTTATGAAAGAACTTGGAATTCTGCTTGGTGCGAATGCCGACCCGAGGAAGTACGCCGCCTTTGCAGGTGAGATTGGCTGGCCCCGAACGTATCAGCTCTGGTCAAAGGATATGATACCGGATGATACGATTGAGCGGATGAAGGCATACACTAAACGTCTTCATCATTATACGCTGGAAAGGCTGGCAGAGGATAGCCGCGACAGTCTTCACATTCACGTGACGCACGATATGGTCGTCGCGGCCTGCAGGTGGACGTACTTGGCTATCAAGAGTGATCCCGGTTTGGATGTACAGTTTCTGGGCGGCTTTGGCATCGTCGGAGCGGATGAGGCCTTCCGCGGATTTGTGGACGGCAAACACACCGACTTGAGAATTGAGTTTTGAGGACTGTGACATCACAGTCTCACGGTCACTTGGACAGGGAGAGTCTGTTCTGTGGAACAGCATGCTTAATTATTTCGATATTGCATGACTTGCGCTCCCTGCACCACTCTTCGCACTTCTCTGCCCAAGATTGTTCACGGTACAGCAGATTGCACTCCTCGCATAGATGGAGTCCGCTTACTTTTCTTGTCATACACTAGGCTCTGATGTATTCCCGTAATAGGTTTACGAAATGTGAGCTGCAAATCGCCCTATTGTCTTAGTACTGACACTACTTGATTGCACCAATGATAAGCAGGACGACACCAAGGCCGAGCATGCCAAGCATTAGTTCTGTGAAGATGTACCCCATCAGTTCTATTTGGTACACTCCAAGGTATAGCATTGCTGTGTACGTGGCTAGAAAGTCCACATAAAGAATCCATACTGGCCAAAGGCCTATGACTATCAGAATGATCCCGAGAAGCGCAAGTATCTTGTTCATGGTCATGTTTGCTCCTTGTTTGTGCTTTGCACGCACATGCTAATATTTGTTCGGTGCATTGACTGGGGGTTCGCTGAGCTCGCTTATCACTCAGTATCGACAATTGTAATGGTTCTTCCAACTCTCTTGTCGTACGCGCGGACCTCCGCAATCCTTGCGCCAAACCCGCCAATCGCGCCGCTGAACCACCACACCTGGTAGAGGCTCCATGAGAATGGACCTGCTGCTAATGGTGTCCACCCAATGCTGGCTCCAATTGCACCCCAGAGTACGAAGTCCGCAATCATTGAGAGTATCAGAAAGATGAGTCCCGCAACCATACCCTTGACAAGCACACACATCTGGAACCTGAGGCTGCAACCCCCTCCGACTAGGTTCCTGTATGTGATTGGTACAATCATTATCAACGATCCAATCGTCATTACACTCCAGTAGTACGAAGGGCCTCCGACAAAGCCGAGTAGTATTCCCACAACTAGAAGGACGGCATAGACAATGACCCAGCTCTTTAGAACCCAAAACCAGCTCCTATGTTCCGATGTGTTCTCCAATTTGAATCACTACAGCAGCGGCCTCAAGTTCGTTTAATTATCTCTTGGATATGGGACATTCATCATGTCTGGATGATAATCTGAGTAACGCTAGATTACCTATTTCTTACATTCTGTAAGTGAAGGCCAGTCAGCAGCACATTCGAAGCAGAGATAAGGGAACATATTTTCTTGGGACATAGCAATTTCTCAATTGCTTTTCTGTGGTAGAGGTGACAAAGACGTTGAGTCCCAAAGAGAAAGAGTCAGATATTGAGCTTCTAACGATACTTGCCTACGGGGTTTCAGGCGGTTCGGTCGAGAAGGAACTTGAGAACATCACCGGTGTCAATCCAGAAAGGAAGACCGTCCACACAAAAGAAACAGGTCATATTATTGTGATGCCAGAGGTTCATACAGGCTTGGGCGTGGCTGACATTGGGTTTGGTGATGGTGCTGCTCTTGTCCTAGTAATAATCGCCATAATCATGGCCGTCTTCGCGACAGTCTGGACAATCGTGATGATACTATTTTCCATCGTGACTCTAGGCGGGTTCATTAAACGACGATTCCGAACACGCGTTATCATGGAGCGAGAAAATCTCGAGTTCATTGGAAAGCTATCGGTATTGACATTCAGAAGAGGTGGAGTTCTGAATTACTCCCTCGGACAGAATCACTATGATGAGTGGATGAGGCGGACATTTAGGCTCTTTAAACAACTCAAGCTCCTGCGACAAGGTAGTACGGGCCTTTCTTATTTGGGGACTCGTTGAGGTTGGGTTCAAGCTGTACCAAGTCCTCATCGATGCTTCGTTTTCGTACAATCTATGGCCATTCAGATTAGCAATGGTAGTGATTTTCATTCCCCTTATCTTGTACAGTCCGATTCTGGAGGTGAAGTTCAGAAGGGCGTTCGAAACAGGCGATGAGAACATAGCTAGACTGGTCATTAATGAACCATCATTCAATCCGGATAATCCCATGACTTTCAAGGAACGGCCGCGACTAGTCGATTTCACGTGGAAAGGGATTTAGTCTCTTCCACTTCATACTATGATGGTAATTCATTTGCCAACTGCGATAGCGACGCACTGGGGGGCTTCGCTTCTGAAGCCACAGCAGGCTCTGAAGGCATTGCCTTTCAGACTTCAAGCGTAGTGATTGCGACTATACCTTTGAAAAAACAGGAGTAGAAGATGAGGAATCTCGATGTTTCTCCAGGCTGAGAAGCGAGAATATATTTGTGGGTCTTTGGCGTTCTCTTATTAGAAGCATAAGTCACAATCGAACAATCCACTGAGTGAAACACCTTGAAGAAAGAGGATGCCTGGAATTGGATAATCGAGAATGAGTCGCACGTTGTAGAAATAAGCGACAAAATCTGGGAGCTCGCTGAGCTTGGTCTCCAAGAGTTCAAGTCTTCAGCGCTACTTGCTGACGCACTAGAAGAGAATGGGTTTGTCGTGGAACGTGGGATTGCGGGTATGCCGACAGCGTTTATGGCTACCTATGGAAGCGGACACCCCATCATAGGTATAATGGGGGAATACGATGCGCTTCCCGGGCTATCACAAAAGGCAGTGCCCCATAAGGAGCCACTTGTGGAAGGTGCGCCAGGGCATGGCTGTGGACACAACATCCATGGGACTTCAGGACTGGCTGCCGCCATTGCAGTCAGAGTCGCGATGCAAAAGAACAGCATTGGAGGGACTATCAGGTTCTTTGGCTGTCCAGCTGAGGAAACCTACAGTGGGAAGGTGTTCATGGTCCGGAACGGATTCTTCGATGATGTGGACGTTGCTCTGAGTCATCATCCGGGATGGTTCAACGGGGCGGGTGTCGGAAGCTGCCTCGCTGTGAACTCGGTGAAGTTCCACTTCCATGGAGTTGCTTCACACGCTGCTGCTTCCCCAGACCGTGGTCGAAGCGCATTGGACGCGGCAGAGCTAATGAATATCGGCGCGAACTTCATGCGGGAACACATCGTTCAAGAAGCACGCATTCACTACGTCGTTGAGAAAGGGGGACAACAGCCTAACGTTGTTCCACCCTATGCCCGAGTATGGTACTACGTTCGGGCTCCTGAACGTGACCAAGTCGAGAAGCTCTACGAATGGCTCTTGAGAATAGCAGATGGCGCGGATCTGATGGCTCGCACGACTCATGATGTTGAGTTTCTGGAAGGCAGCTACAATGTACTCCCGAACAAGGCACTAAGTGACATAGTCACAACCAACATGAAGGAAATCGGGACACCTGAGTATACGACGGATGAGATGAAGTTCGCAAGGGAGATATCAAAGACAATTCCAAGGGAGGACAAGATGACTGGGTTGAGACAGACGAAACGCCCTGGCTGGGAGAAACTGATGGACATTCTCCTCGATCAATCAATTCCTGATCCTTGGGATGAAGGATTTGTATGGCCCGGCTCAACAGATGTTGCAGATGTCAGCTGGGTGACACCCACGATGGAGTTTACGACAGCGACTAATGCGATTGGAGTTCCAGCGCATTCTTGGCAAAGTGTGGCGTTGAATGGGATGAGCATTGGTCATAAGTCTCTCATCTTCGCAGCCAAGATAATCGCAGGCTCTGCGCTTGACCTTCTCACGAAGCCGAAGCTGTTGAAGAAAGTGCGTGACGAATTCAAGGAGAGAAAAGGTGACAGAATTTACACATCGCCCATTCCTGAAGAGATCAAACCTCCGTTGGAAGTAGCCAGAGAAGCAGCCGAGTCTTCAAGATAGTCGAACAGCTTCTCTCTTCTCCAGTGAGAGCGCTATCAATGCTAGACAACAGTCATAGGTCTCTGGGAACCGCTTCTAACAGCTAATCCATACTCGAAACGATCTCTCATGAGGTTTCAATAGCTGAAGAAGAACTCAGATAACACTACAATAGGATGCACGAAGCGTGCGACTGCGGAGGGCAACGCAGCGAGAGTCAATCAGAGCTAGTTCTTGAGTTGACATCCTCTTTCTGGACATCAGATGTGCATCAGATTTCATGCTCCTTTCGAGGTGAGGTCTACTGACATTACAAATGTGTTATAGACAGAAAAGACGCTCATGATGAAATACACAACTCGTCCATTATCTTCAACCAAGTCCGGATGGACGAAGGAACCATAGAGCGAGGGATATTCCGAGGCATCAACAATTGTGTCAGGCGCACTCCAAGGACCCCAGAGGTCGTCAGCAGTTCGTATCACAATCGAGAATGCAACATTATCCGTGTAGAATGCAGTCCACTGCTGAACATACGGGTTCCACATAACGGAAACCTCGCCAACAGGTGCCGGGAATACCGCAACAGCTTGTTCATAGTCCGGAGTCCAGATTGGATCTCCCAATGTATTCGAATCCATGTAGTATTCATACGCTGATTGGTTGAGTATCTCTGATGTATCCACTCTACAAAGATAGCAGGCGCCAAATCGGCCCGAAGGAGTGGTTAGCAAATACAGATGGCTAGAAGTCAGTTCCACCTCTTGCGCGACTCCAAATTGAATGAAGTTGCTATCACCAGGCCAAGAAACATTGTTCATCTTTGTGAAGGTATGACCATCATCTGTTGAAACCGCGATTGAAGCGTTGTTGCACGTCCATATTCCGCCAGTATTTGACCAGTGTTTAACGGACATGTAGTAGACGTACAAGTTTCCTCCAAAACTCACTGCAGCAGTCGGGATACATGTCATCTCCACATTGTCCTGCTTGAGGCTTGAGATGAGCTCCTTCGCGCAGCTTGTCCCCGGAGTGATGATCCATTCGTTGAGCATAATGCCATCTGAAGGGTCTGTGTCATCACTGATGGCTATCGTGTTACTCCGCCAGTTGTAGCCAAAACTAGTTTCAGCGCCGAAAGTATCGCCGAAGATGTAGTAGTGCCGTCCATCATGCTTCACGATGATCCCGAGATCCGTGCCATGAACATCAAAGGTGGTCGTATCATTGACTGCATCTTCTCCTGTTAGTTGAGCATGCATCTGATGCGGGAGGTTGCTTTCCGTTATTGCCATGAACATTGGATACGCAATCCACACAAGAAAAATGAACACTATGATGGCGATGATGGCGACTTTCGCATTCTTGCTAGGCATTCCCACTCACACTCCAACAACGGCTTATTGCTGGAATCTCCTGTGTGACGCCTGCTAATCAGTGTGCTGGGAACCGAATGAGCGATGGAGAGCAGGGGGGCTAGCTCTTTCGCGGCCAGGAAGATGATTTCATCTGCTTATCTTGTCGGAAGGGGGAACGCGTGGATACCACTCTCCCCTTCCAAACCCGGATTACTTGCGTTTTCGCATGACGCCAAGCACAATGATAACGACTACTACTGCAGCGGCTCCTGCACCGACTGCAATCAGCATTGTGTAGTCGGGAGGTGGCAAGGTGGTTGTTGGTGTTGTGGTAGTCGGAGTTTCGGTGGTCGCCGTGGGTGTTGTTGGAGTAGTTGATTCTTCCTCGACTGTAAAGTCGAAGTGCTCCGTGATTGTCAGATCGGAGCCAACTCCAATCACAGCGTAGGCATAGTAATCACCTGGGGCCAGAGATGATACATTCATTGTGGCTTCCCAGCTAGCAGGTCCCTCAGCATATGAGAGGTCGAATGACAGTCCTGTGAACACACCCTCAGACGTGAAGATGTAGCAACTGTGATTGTTTGCCTCCAAGCTCTCAACAAGCCCGACCACGGAATAACTGCTCGTGGCAGTAAGACCACCTATGTCCAAAGTATCAGAGTCGCCATCGTAGTCCCACACTGGTGTGTTCAGTGTGAGGGAATGGTCTACTACAAGGGCCACAGAGGTTCCATTGACCCATTGGATTGCTTGAGATGTTTCAATGTGGATTGTTAGATAGTAGCTCCCCTCAGGCACATCCGCTACGGTCGTATTCGCAATATAGAACTCTCCGGCTGAGTAGGTCAGAGTCCCACTACTGAGTAGGCTACCACCAGATGCCGCATCATACAGGTGCCACTGATACTGGGTCGCTTCCACATCGTCAATCGTACCATGCCCAGCGTAAGTGCTGGTGACCGCAAAGCTATCAGACACAATCGTCTGAGTGCTCTGACCATATGTCAATGTCGGTAGCGAGAATGACAGCTGGTGTGCTACGAGAAATGCAGTAGACTGATTCTTGTAGGTGAGCTCCGTGTGGATGGTCCTGAATGCCACAGAGAAGTAGTACTCTCCGTTCACAAGCTCATCAAGATTGAAGTTGGCTTCCCATAAGGAGTCCCCTCCGTTCCATGTCAACTCCCCCAACGCCTGAGAAGTCGAGTTGTCCTCAGCATCATAGAGGTACCACATGTGTTCAAGGGCTTCAGGGCCTTCGATGTCACCTATGCTGGAATCTGTTGAAGACGCTGTGACCTCCAACCTGCCGGTACGCGGAGGTCCTGGATCTTCTACTAGCTGTATTGCCATGTCAATAGCGTAGTCAAACTCTGAATATGTCAGGTCAACTCTAACAGCTAGGAGATCTACTGCCCTGAACACATTAATCTCAAACTCCCAGCTGTCTGTCTCATTCACATCATAGCTCTCAAGTAATTGCGTTTGGAATAGGTTTCCGCCGGAGCTGTAGGTTGATACGACAATATCGAAGTATCCTGTGCTGTTCCCGTCTGCGACTATGGTCCAATACCCCTTCTGTGGTTCGGGGACTTCAATCACCTGTGGATCTGATCCGGGTCCACTATATGTGGAGCCCAGTGGTGTCATCAATGAACCGGAGGTATGATTGTAGCCAATCGTACTCCCGTCTGGCGCAATCAGCGTCAGATAAGCATTCGAGTGCATCTCAACTCTCAACTTGCCCGGGTTGGGTCCATGTCGTGTCTGCAGGGTCATGATGCACTTCGCAGTCGCCCGCCAGGTGTCTTCGCCGAAAAAGGCTTGCCACTTCGCTGTATCATCCGCGTCTGGAGAAGCAGCGTCCGCCACTACCTGATCCAGTGCGGCGAATTGAGCTACATCGAATAGGCTACTTGATAGAGTCATTCCAAGATTCAAGAAGAACCAGTAGTCAGTGATGAATGGCATTCTTGTGAAGTAGAGTCCTCCGAAGTAGTTCTCCACACCAACATGCTCATCGAGGACAAAGTTGTTATGAATCCAATTGACTGCGGCACTATGCCCTTCAGGATTTTCCCCGATTGCACTTGAAAGCGCCATTGCAAAGAGGCCCGCTCCAGTGCCTGACCCTATAGAGCCCACCTGTCTTTCCGGTATTCCCAAGAAACCGCCATCAGTTGACTTCAGGCCAATTGGATTTGTATACAGATGATTCTGTGCTCGACTTATGAACACTTTGGCCATCTCGGCTGGTTGATGTGATGAGTAGTTCACCAGATTCAGTGCCGCAAGCGCCAGACTGGTTACATAGATGTCCACAGGTTCTTCCGTGTTATTGGCCTTGGGACTCCATGCACCGTAGAGGATTGAGTTCTCGTCCACTATCTGTGGCTGTCCTTCCTCTTCGTATTCGTAGCCAACTTGATACTGAGCTGAGACCAGCCATTCGGTGGCATTCGTGATCGTTTCACTGATTGTATTGTTGAATACAGACAATGTCCCGTTATACGCATGTAGCGCAAGGATTCCCCAAATGGTTTCTACAACATCTGTCTGGTTCTGCGCCAAATGGACGATTGCACCTGACGTGACGTTGCGCTGAGAAAGAATCCAATCAATGGCTTTCGTGACGTTGCTGCTGATTGTTCCATTGTTCAGCAGTGCGATGACCGCCATTGCTGTGCTTGCGACGCTCGGAGCATCCCATTCATCACCTTCGTATTCTGTGTATGCAAGCCAATATCCTCCGCTCTCTTGTTCAGCTAAAAGCCACCTCAGACCCTTGTTCACGAGGTCTTGGTAGTCCGTGTAACTGACTGCTTGTTTGTCTCCTCCTATGGCAAACACTGCGATTGCCCTATCAGCTGAAGTTTCGTTACGCAGAGTGAATGCCATCTGCGACCACGTGAGCAGGGATGTGTTCCACTCGTACTCGAAAGTGTACGGCACTCCGACGGTCAGATCGAGCAGTCGTGTGTCTATTATGGGTGAGTTGAGAGTGATGTCCACGAATCCCTGTCCCGGATTTACTGTGGCGTTCCATAGGCTTACGTTAACCCCATTGACGTTCTCAAAGGGGGCTATGAACTGCGCAGATACTGTTGCATTCTCGTGCAAATACACAAACCACTCGTCAGCTGTTAGGCTCCCGGGAATCATCATAACGAATTCAGTGATTGAGGACACCTTTGACGTGTAGCCCGGCTGCATGAACGACCAAGTGGAGTAACTTCGGACAATCTCTAGATGCCCGTCTTTATCCACATCAGAGAAGAATGAATACAGCCCAATTCCAGTGAACGCTTCGTAGTATACGATATCACCCGTGGCGTTGAATACGACTAGGCTGCTCATGCCACTTGTGAGAATCTCAAGACCATCACTCGTAGGATCGATATCACCCACATCTATGTGAAGTGCAGCAATCCCTTGCATACCGTTGGTTCCAGGTAGTTCCTCGAATATCACCGCTAAGTCTGTTCCATCTAGCACAGCAATTACAGCAGGACCTGGGAAGCCGCCATGGCTCTCAAAAAGAAGGTCACTCATTACGAGGTCATCGATTCCATCATTGTTGATGTCTGCGGCCACAAGCCATGCGGTGTGAGCTCTAACCAGCACTCTGCTAGCTAGCACTGAACCGGAATCGCTCAGTATGTTTGCGACCCTGTGAGTTTCATTGATGGGTACGACGACGCCAATCCAATCCATATCTCCGGTTTCTGTGATGAAATCTCCTGCTACCATCGGTGGGGCATTGAAATCGTAACCGTGCGGCTGGGTTGACATTCCGAATGTCGAATTCAGCTCAATTGAACCCGGATCTCCTTCGTAGTGGAAGAGTATTGCTGTGGAAGACTCTAAGAGCTCATGGCCTAGAGTATCGTTGTAGACATCATGGTTCGCCTGAAGAACTAGTGTGTCAATGCCGTCATCGTCCCAGTCTGCAGCCACGCCTTGGATTGGTACCGTCTGGTATCCATAAGTACCGCCAATGTAGAGAGTGCCGTTGTCATAGTACGACTTGTGGTCATACTGCGTGAATAAGTGACTATCCCATGCCGTACCATTATCGGCGGTATAGATTGTAACATTGTACTGCATCTGATCCCAGGTCCAGACAGCGGCAACATCATCATGACCATCTCCATTAAAATCGCCAATAACTGACATGTAGGCGCCATGTTGTCCAGAACTATGATTCCACATGATGCCTCCATTTCTGTCTAGTGCAAAGAGCTGACCTCCATTGTCCAGTTTATTGTGGTCATCAGGATCTGAAACATTCCATCGAAGAATAGAAACAACAATCTCGTCGTATCCATCGCCATTGATATCAGCGACATCAAGGTCCGTGACAGTGTTGTTGGCCTCAATGCTCCAAAGAATCTC
>Ga0209986_10003764_pt1 | contig 13149 bp, 15 predicted proteins | sample BlataG_FD_183168 | JGI IMG/M metagenome (GOLD analysis project Ga0209986, IMG submission 183168) | Deep subsurface microbial communities from Black Sea to uncover new lineages of life (NeLLi) - Black_00105 metaG (SPAdes) (version 2) | ecosystem: Environmental > Aquatic > Marine > Oceanic >...
AGCATCTTCTCACGAGCTTTCAAGTCCTCGAGGTTTTTGACTGACTTCGGCAGCCATTCAAAGACCAACTTGACTGCTTTCATGCTACAGGCATCTGAGAAATCGTTCTTCCAGAAGGATACATACCCCTCAACAGCATGCGTCAGTGCGTCCATTCCTGTGTATGCTGTCAATGCTTTCGGGAGTCCCTTGACAAACTCAGGCTCCAAGATAGCGATATCCGGCACCAGTTCTCTGTTGTTAGTGGCGAACTTCCGACCAGTTTTGTCCTCTCTGATGACAACCGCTCCCGTTGCGTCTGAGCCTGTACCCGCAGTGGTTGGGATGCAAATCAGTCTGGCCTTGTTCCGAAGCCCAATCGGCTGGAGTGGTGTAACTGCCTCCAACTCGGTTTCAGGTTGCTCGTAGAGGATCCATGCCGCTTTGGCAGTGTCCATGACACTTCCTCCGCCAACTGCAATAATCCAATCTGGCCTGAACTCGCACATGGCCTCTGCAGCCGCTTTGGCCACCGAAACTCTCGGATCTGGCTCTGCACCATCCCAGATGGCTGATTCCCAGCGCTTGGTCACGAGGATTTTGCAGATTCTCTCAGGAAATCCTAGTTTATTCACAACTGGGTCTGTGATGATTATTGCCTTTCGACCTTCAAGTAGGTCGAGCTCATTTATTGCTTCTTCACCAAAGATAACCTTGGGGGTACTGAACCACCAGACCAATGAATACATCTCCTAAATCTTATGCAGCCTAGCAGACTGCAATGCGATATCTACGCGTGAGGTGCCGCTGAACTCCCCTTTAAGGCCGTCGAATCACTTTCCTAACACTTTGCTGGGAACAGTTTCAAGCAACATCTTTGCTTCAGTCATGATATCGTTGATGAGGTCTGCCGTTGTTGGCAGGTCGTGTATCCGCCCCACGACCTCGCCGCCAAACATCAATGCGGTGTCCTCTTTGCCATCCATTAGGTCAGTGAATCCCGAGCGCTCAAGATCGAGAATCGCTTCATTGGACTCCACAGGCTCTCCCAGATAGAACCGAGGTGCATCATCCAGAGTACGCTCTACAATCTCTTCAGCTCTTTTATTCCTGATAAAGCGCATTGGGCCAAATAGCCCACGCCCTGCTAGTGTTTGTCGCTCCTCTTTGTTCACAACTGCTTGTTTCCACATTGGTTCAAAGTCACTCTCCTGAGTCGCTATGAACCGAGTTCCCATCTGAATACCTGCTGCACCCATCATCAAGGCCGCAGCTAATGACCGGCCGTCGCAGAATCCTCCCGCTCCGACGACTGGAGTCTTGACGGCTTTCGCTACTGCAGGAACAAGCACCATAGAGTGTACAGGATCCCACGATATGTGTGCGCCTCCCTCATGTCCTGACGCGATGATCGCATCTACTCCCGCCTTCTCTGCCTTCTTTGCGTGATATACTGAAGGCACAACATGGAACCACAACAACCCATGCTTCTTGATTTCCGCCCATGGAGTTGGATTTCCTGCTGATGTGACTATCACTCGTAGCCGGCGTTCAATGTCCGAATCTGACTGTATCGACTCTACGGTCTGTCGAACAAACATCTCTGAGGCAATAAGGAACTCAGCGGCGACAGGCACGTTTACTCCGAATATGCCACCTGATTTCTTCGTTCCGTTTGCGACTGCTTCTATCGACTTCTCGAGAATCACCATCGGAGGATCTGAATCCGAACCGAAGAGTCGCTTGGCGTCAATGGGCGCTGCTTCTGGGAGAAGGGTTGCAGCCATTCCGATGCTGCTGATTACTCCAAGGGCACCAGCATTTGAAACAGCAATCGCAAGGTCCTGTGTCTTGTACGGACCCATTCCTCCCTGCAGTATCGGGTGCTTGATTCCAAGTAGGTCACACAGTTCGGTATGGAGGATACTCATAGTCTACCGGAATCTATTTCGTCTGATTTAAATATGCCACAAGCATGCTACTCGTCGAGGAACTTCGTTGGCACGCTTGCTGCGGTTGACACAAGCTCGGCAGCAGCTTTTGTGTAGCGCATGATCTTGCCCATGTTGTCGCCTTTGCCGAGGCTGAACTTGCGCGACATTAGTCCCTTTATCGGGTCTATCTCTCCAGCAAACAGCTTCTTCCAATTGGCATAAGTTCCCGAATAGGTGAACTCTGCCGTATCATCATCCTTTGCCATTCTAGCCTCTCTGCAGTCACCATGCCAGAGATCTATGTAGAGTTTCATGGGCTCTTTAATAATATCCCCGTCGGCGTTGACCTGAAAAACGAAATCGCCTTCCCAGTCGCTCGCAGCGTCCTTGTACGCGGCGTTTTCATTGAGCAATTCCCAATACTTGGCCACCCACTCTTCAGAGGGGAACAAAAGCTTCTCTTTATTCATCGGAGTACTCTCCATTGTCTACTGTCAACTATTTATTTTGAATCGAGAGAAAAGCCTTCTGGCTCGTGTGTATCATTCATCAGGGAACATTGTAGGCACCATTGTTGCTGTCGCGACAAGCTCTTGGGCGGCACTAATGTAGCGCATTACCGTCGTGATGCTTCCTTTGATCTTGAACTTGCGTGAAAATAGCGCCTTAATGGGACCAATATCCCGACTGAGAAGTTTCTTCCAGTTCTCGAGCGTTCCTGAGTATATGTACTGAGCGGTTTCCCCGGGTGCAGCAGGATGAACTACTCTGCACTTGCCATGCCATAAATCTACATACGCTCTAATTGGCTCTGTCACAGTCTTGCCATCTGAATCAATCTGAAAGATGAAATCGCCTTCCCAGCCTTTCGTCGCCTCTTTGTACTGCTGGTTGCTGTTGAGGATTTCCATGTATCTCTTCAGCCAATCCTCGGACAGGAACAGCATCGTATCCTCGTTCATGGCTATCTCGCAGTAATGTCCAAGTCAGCATTAGCTTTTTGGTTTCAAGGCAGATCGCTTCTTCTACGGGGGCACCCAAAGAGGAAGATTGAGCGCATCTGCAAGCTTGGCTTGCTCCTCGTTTCGTCCAACTCCGTTTAACCAATGTGCATCGCTACCGAGTGTGAAGCGGCATCCTTGGTCCCTGGCCGTTTCGAAGAACTCAAGATTGTCTGGTGGGTACCTCGAATTCAGTTCTACTGCAATATCATTCTCGGCCAATGCGGCCGCAACGATTTCGCCGTCAGCCAGTCTGTATGTGGATAGATAACCATCAAAGTGCCCTAGGATATGCATCACCCCTCGTTTGGATGCCCCAATCACAGCAGATGCCCACCTGGATGAGTCACAGCCCCAGTGTACAGAACCTATGACGAGGTCAAACTGCTCATGGCCTCCCGCGACCTGAGAGAAAGTCCCGTCTGGCATGATATCTATCTCTGCGCCATCGAGAACTCTGATCTTCGGGAAGTCCGCTCGAGCTACCTCGATTGCCTCTCTGCGTTCGCGAATGAGTCCAATTCCCCCCTGATTGGACCCGATACTCGGCCAAAAGTGATCAGTTAGTCCAATAACCTCGAGCCTCAACTGCATTGCGCGTTCAACAATTGCTCCGATTGCTTCCACACCATCTGAGAAGCAAGAATGAATGTGCAGATCTGACTTGCGAGGATTCATTGGACTCACAGGGTCCAACTATTTCAGGAGCTTCTCTCCGAGGTTGCGTCCGAAATCCCGGGCTGTTAGCGCTTCAGCCTCATGAAGAGGTCCTTTCATTTCCGTAACCTCGGCGGATAGCCCCTCTGAGACCAATGTTATGCCAGGTACCTTGTTTCTCACCACAGCTTTCATGCTCTCGATTGCCCTCCCATTATGGGCCCCCATGTATGTTTCAAAGAGGGCTCCGGTCTTTCTTTTTACACCCGCCTTGCCAACCTTCTTTATGAACCCCCGAATCCCTCGAGTTGCCCTGTTCATATGGACGGGACAGCCAAACAGAATCGCGTCGAATTTCGTCACTTCAGCTGGGTCAAAGTCCTTTGGCTTGCTGAGCGTGCAACTAATCTTTCCGGTTTCTTCCATTCCAGCGGCAATCTCCTGAGCCACCTGCTCTGTATTGCCGTATTTGCTCTCGTAGATGATAATGGCTGTCTTCAATATCGCACCTGCTGTACCTATGCTCTCCGTGGAATTAAACCTACCTAAATGCACAATGCGATTTCCTTTATTCGCATGTCTTATTATGAAATGGTTGCTACTTACTGTGGAGGAATTTGCATGTCACGACCCATTGAGGCAACGATTGTCGAGGTTGAGCTACCGGACGAATGGGGGACGCGGGACGGTCATATCGTTGTAGATTTCGCTACTGGCGAGCGCCTAAGAATGCGATATGGTCCTGATGCAAAAGGAGCCTTACCCAAAATAGGACAAAGAATAACGTTAAGCTATGGGGACTTTGTGACACTCCAAAGGGCACAACCACAGCCGCCGGCACCTCATATCGATCCACAGCCGCAATCCGCCGATTGGACGTGGGATGAGGACCCTTTCGGAAGTTTCGAATCCACCTATAGCAAACCCGGGGGTGTTGTTCTGATTGTTGTCTTCAACATGGTTGTTTCCATGGTCATGCTGCTTCTTGGATTGATAGCATTCTCTGTTCCTTCTGTGGCCCTCGTGGGGGCCATCCTCTCTGTCACAGGTGTCTTTCTGCTGGTTGTATCATACGGCCTTTACAAGCTGGAATCGTGGGCTCGTACGGCATACATGATTTTCAGCGTGCTCATTTGCTTCACAATCTTTGGAGCTATCATGGGGGTCCCATTCTTCATCTACCTATACGGTGATGTGAAGAACAGCTTCGATTGACACAAGTCAGAAGATGAGTTACCTGTAGGCAAGAAGATTTCTGTTCGGCACCCGATGTTTGATAAACACAGGTCGATTGGATTCTGTCGAACGTTTGGCGTCCACCAAACTATTTATAAATAAATGCGCTTATGTTTGGCATAAGTCAAACGTTCCGATTTCACGGAACAATCACATGGTGAAACGACAATGTCAAACTCAAAGACTGATTTCAACACGATAACTGACGACATGATGACAAGTCTTAGACTTGCAGGCGACAATTTTCTCACTTTCTTCCTTGCGGGTCTTGGAATGGCCGCCCTAGCGATTCTGATGATAGTAGCAATCTCGATACCACTTGCTCTCGCAGCTGCTGCTATTGTCTTTTCTATGGGTCCCACATTCTGGGCTGACCTTGGCCCCGGCATGATGGCCTTTGCGATAGCCAATCCCTACCTCGTTGTAGGGCTAGTCGCTTTGGTTGCATTGCCCGTTGTGGGTGTCCTCACGACTGTTGTGGGTGCTATCTATGGCATCAGCAAGGAAGTTGTGGAAGACGGCGAGACCAATGCTGAGAATGCTTTCTCCTGGGTCAAGCGCAGATTTCTCGCATTTGCAGGTGCAGGGATCATTCAATCTCTGATTGTAGTAGGACCTATCTTCCTCCTTAGCGCCACAATCTCTCTAGCGCTAGGTGGCACTGTCACCGGCGTTTACTCCGTTCTCCTTGGCGTGTTCGCTTTTGTGTGGGTCTTCATTACAGAAGGACTCCTCTCCATGATGCTCCCTGCAGTTGTCGATGGGAATAATCCGGTTGAAGCACTCCGTGTTTCGGTCAAGCTAGGCATTGACCGATTCGACAGGGTCTTTGGAATCTGGACTGCATACATCGTCCTATTTGCGGCGATGGCAGCTCCAGCTTTCTTAGTCGCTTATGGAGTTGGCTTCACCCCTGGACCGCACGTGGCTATCTCAATGGTTGCTGTGATGGCCGGGGGCTGGACCGCGCTAGCTGGTCTGCTACTGGTTGCAATCGTGCTTCCAAGCATGATTCTAGCCCGCGCGCGCGTATATGCAATCCTGACCGGCAAGCAACTAGCCGCGCCCAAGGCACCTGAGGTGCCAATTGTATAGAACAATCGAGTGGACTTAAAGGGTGCCTACACTTTCGTGGTGCAGGCACTCATCACTCACCTTGTCGAGGTGTCTGAACGATGATGAAGAGTTCGAGCTTTACAATCCTGATGGACGATCTGAAGGCAAGCTTCAAGCTAGCTGTCAATAACATTCTGTCCTTTCTTCTTGGGATGATTGGTGTGATCATTGTCACGATGCTTTTGATGGCAGCCGTGGCAATAGCAGTCGTACCGGTAGTGATTATCTTCCTAGGCATTGAGGGAATGGTCAACGCCATTTCTCAACTCGCACCGCTCATGGCGACTGAAAGCGGAGCTGCTGCAATAATCTTCGGAGTTGGCATGCTTGTTGTTTTGCCATTCCTGATTCCGTTCTTCGTTTCCGTAGGTGCGCTCTTTGGGATGGGGCGAGAGATTGCTGAGAGTGAGGGCACAAACGCTGAAGGTGTCTTCTCTTGGTACTCTCGCAAGTTCTTCTCCTTTGTTGGAGGTGGATTGATTATCTTCCTGATCTCAATGTTGCCTTTAGCTCTTCTTATGCTTGCTCTAATCCCCATGCATGGAGGCTCCCCTGGCGGACCATTTGCGTGGGTTCTCCCGGTTGGGGCATTCATCTGGTTGACTGTGAGCTTGGGCATGCTGTCAATGACGTACCCAGCCATAGTGGATGGGTACTCGCCTATTGAGGCAACGAGAATATCCCTGAAGATGGGCTGGACCTACTTTGACCGCGTCTTTTCGACGCTCCTGGCTTTCATTGGGATAATCGCTCTCCTGTTCGTACCCTTCATCGTCGGGGCCCTTCTGAACATACCACTGGGGCTGTTTGGCGGCTACGCGATATTGGCTTCCTTCTTCTCAGGTCTGGTTGTGCTCCCTGCTTTCATTATATCTCTCAACCGAGTATACATGATCCTAAGCGGAGATGACATCACTACGCCTCCAGAAGACGAACACCCTGACGTTAGCCTCGTGGGAGGGATATGAACGATGGCAATCATAGAGAAAGACGTTGAACCCATGAAGGACTTGGAGGTCATTTCTGATCCAACGACCATCAAGATTCTCTTTGAACCAACGAGGGCTGCAATAGTCTTCAAGTACTTGGTACAGGACTCGATGACAGTGAAACAGCTGTCGGACCGGCTGGATAAGAACCCCGGAACTATCCTTCATCACATTGAGAAACTAAAGAAGGCGGGTCTCATCGTTGAAACTCGCACTGAGCAAACTAGGACTGGAATCGTTCAGCGTTACTATCGGGCAACAGCCAGAGAGTTTCGACTCGGAATCAGTGGCATGATGGCGGCAGATGGCGGAGTCGCAGAATTCGCAAGGAATCGCCTAGAATCAATGATCGCTAGTCTTTCGGTCTATGGCATAGAGATCTCGAAATCAGAGACCCCTGAAGCAATGGAACTGCTCAGGGCCGTCATAGAGCGAGAGAACTACGTGAACTCGAACTTGTCTATCACTGACAAGAAGAGCTACAACAAACTCTCCTCTCCGGTACGCAATGATGCGTCGCGAATAACGCGACGATTTGCAATCGAAGAGGATGAGGAATATCGGCGACTGAGAGACAAGTGGCATGACTTTCTCCGGTTGCATCAAAAAGGTGGAACAAAGAATGAATGAACAAAATCCTGGATATCAAAGGAATACGACAATGGTTGTGTGTGTAGTGCTTGTAATCGCAATTGGGGGCATACTTGTAGGTCTCTTGGCCTTCTACTCTCCGCTCCCCGGTGGCATTGGATGGAACTGGAGTGATGCAACTACTGATTTCAGCTTCGACGACACTCTCGGTTCAACAACTGGTACGGTAGAACTTGATTTGGATATTTCAGTTGGAGGCGTTCGGATAACTTTCGAGAACGACTCGAATTTGCTCTATAGAATCGACATGGAGGTGCCCAACAACACGATTGCCGAGCACGGCGACCCCGTAGTCACTTTCAGCTCCAATACGATTACCCTGCATTATCCTGTTGCAGGAGTCAACGTGACTCTGGGTAGTGGTGTCAACTACACTCTCGATGTAAAGATAACAACTGGTGCCATCAATCTGGAGCTGACAGTGGATGCTCACATTGGCGATGTTGCACTCAACGCATCGGTTGGCGACGTTTCGCTGGTCATGACGGATGATGTTGTAGTCAATGGGGATGTGGAATTTAACCTTCTTGCCGGCGTTGGAGCCATCAATGTGGTGGCAGATCTTCCTACAGATGTAGGGGGAAGCTTCGATGCGACCACATCCGTAGGCAGTATCGATGTGGTTGCGTCCGGATGGACTGAAACAACTTCGGACCACTACGAAACAGATGACTACGACACTGCATCAAATACGGTCACTATCACTGCAATCACGAACGTAGGTTCCATTAACGCAACCTTGATCTGATTGCGTGCATAATTCGGGAGGGGTTGCCAACAGCTCCAAGAATCCTGGACAAAAGATATGAGAGTGTTTCCGTAGTGTTTTCTCTCAGGACTAGTTGGGTCGGGTCCAAACTTGCCACTATGATGGTGGACAAAATGACCCGGGACGACCAGACGAAGTGATCTCCTTGTGCTTAGAGCACGTATTGAAAATTGTCACTCCCGGTCGTCCACAGTCCTGAACGAACAGCGGGTCACTATTATGACTGTGAAGAGACCACTAAAGTATTGCGGAATCGATATCAGTAAGTCTTCTCTGGTGTGCGCTGCCATCGCGGACCTGAATGAACACAACCGTCACTACCTCCCAGGACAGGCCTTCGACCTGGGACTCACTGAGAACGAACCTGTTGAGAGAGAGAGTCCTTTTCCAACTCCTGGAAGGGAATACTCTCCATGACTGAGTGGATGAGATCATCTCCAAGAATCATATCAACATCCGGATACATGGTCAGTTTTTCTTTTGTTATGTCAAGAACCTCCCACGCCTGCATCTCAAGGGGCAACTCGTACCCCAGTACATTGACATTTCGAAAAACTCACTGAATCTGTACCCCTGTACACATATTTGTGATGTGTTGGTTATCATTAGATAGATGGGATCGCATCAATTTCGCGTATTTTGTACAGCGTATATAAAACAACATTTAGTGAAATACCAGCTGACCGCCTACATCTACACTTTCTGTGGAGTTTAAATTCTATTGTTGTTAACTATTATAGTCCTAATTCTGTATGAGTTTATATTCTTCATCAAGGACCAGATTTCGAGTTAGTGGTTGATGAAGTCAGAAAAGCGGCGTCGTCCCCGCTCGTGCAAGACGCCCAAGGCATCGAAACAGAAGACAATGGACGACAACTATTATAGGCCTTCATCAGCTACTTACCTTGTAGAGTCATTTGCCCTGAACTCCTGCCAGCGCGAAGTAGCGCGAAAGGGAAGGGGCAGAGAACCCGACCCCGCATACAAACGAAATAGGGATAGTCAGACACATCAGCTAGTCAGTGTAGCAAGACAGTGTGGGCGAAAGGTCGGCGACATAGACCTAGCGACTCTCGCTATGCATTTTGATAACTATGTCAAGGTAGTCAATCTCATCCTCTCACGGATATACCGAACTGATGATCGTGCACAGACACTTGGGGAATCACTCTCGAAGTATAGAGGTAGAGCTTACACTCTGCTAAGAGGGCAGAGAGACCTTTGCTATCAACACAATGATGAATACAAAGAACTAGTGTATGAACGACTTCATCGAAATGCGCTTGAGCATGCCGGCAGAACACTGTTGGCTGATTGGACTCGGAAACAACTCTTCAATGCTGCGATCAATCTGCTTCATGGGTCACATGATGATGCTCTAAGACTTCTGAGAAGAAAGAGTATTCCCTCGGACTTGATTCGAAGATTGAGGGACAGTTGCAATGCAGTGAAGAGGAATGGTTCCGGGTATCATTATGCTCTTGGTGTTCTCAGACAGATTCGTCTTGCTCTTGATACCCATATCCTGGATACTCTCAGTATCAAGATCAGTTGGCGTGGAAGGCAGAGGAAGAAGGTGTCGACCTTACTTGCAAAGGGGTCTCCAGACCTTCAGCATGTCGAGAACCTTGTAGAGAACGAGCTCCGGAGCTGGGCAAAGAATGGATACTCTTTCACCGTCCCGCAACTAAGAAGCCTCAGTCTTGATTTCAGCGCAAGCACAGAGAACTCCACCGGTCAGGGATACTGGCTCACTCTTGATCCAGAGAGAGAGAATGAGATCATGCTACACCTCAAGCTCCCTCCGGGGATAGATGGAAGAGAACACAGTGATTCCCCCTACAAGTCAAAGACCCTGACCTTCAGATTCCTTGACTGGTTGCCAACAGCTGCTGCAATGGATGCTGACAAGGCAGATAGAGCTGAGAAGACCGGTGACTATCATCGAGGTGAACAGCTGAGGTTCAGAGCTGCAAAGTTCTCAGACATGCATGAACAACTCATGAACACCATTCAGTTCCAGCACGTGGCTCACAGACTATCAAGGCTGAGACAGAGAACGAGGAGTGATCCTGAAGAGATTGCAGGCCTGGAAGAAGACGCCCAGCGACTCAAGAGCTCCCGACGGAGTGCGCCTCCGAGGCTTCTCCTGAGAGGGCAGAAGGTCATCCTCCAGATTCCCTTTCTCTCACCCAACGGTACAGTAAGCTCCAGAGTCCTAGGAGAGAGAGAATACACGAGCAAGGCAGGAGCTGATAGGGGATTGAGAGTACCAGTTGCTCTCTCAGTTGAGAAAGACACCGAGTATGTAGACCTGTTCATATCAGTAGAGTCCCTCATTTCGAAGAGGATGACACTGAGGAAGAATGCGTCGGTCCTACAGTCAGAGGTGGACAGGAGAAGGGACAACTGGGAGCGAAAGCGACCCGGACAGACTTATCCCCGGTTCCTCTTCAAGAAGATGAGGCATCTGGATGCCACATGGAAGAAGTTACGTCGTCTCGACCGCGAGATTGCCCGCATTATTGCATCAAAGACAGTATGGTTCTGCGAGGGCCATCGGGTGAAGAAGGTGTTCTTCGAGGACCTGCGGAGCTTCCAGGCTATAGGTGGTCTTAGGGATCTGTCGTGGTCACTGAATACGAACCTGTGGGGGGAGATCATCGACACGGTCAGATACATGCGAGAGTCTCTTGGTCACTCACCCTACAGTGTGTGGACTGTGAACCCGCGGTACACCAGCCAGACATGCCATGTCTGTGGCGAGAGAGGTGTCAGGGTGGAGAATGAAACCTCGAAGACAAAGAAGAAGGGAGGAGAGTACTTCTACTGTGAGAAGTGTGACTCTCATTTTCACGCTGACATCAACGCAGCAAGAAATATAATTCATGTTCAATCAAGGTCCAGTGTCGTTCCTGGACGGACAGCTTGATTTCCAGGTTTGTCCAAATTACAATGAACGGTACCGTTTGACTCATCTCTCAATGGGCACTCACACGGGTACTCACGTAGACGCGCCTTCGCACATTATCGAATCGGGGGATACTCTGAACACCATCAGTTTCGATGTACTAGTGGGGCCATGTTGCCTTGTGAATGTGGCAGGAGAACCCGGGTCTTCTATTGCGCTGGACAACCTCATTATTCACGAAGAAGCTATCAGAAGCACCGGTCGTGTTGTTCTCAAATCGGGTTGGGCGAAACGGTGGGGCACGCCGGAGTACTACCGCAATTCACCATCCATCACCATAGAGGCTGCTAGATGGCTTACAGGAAAAGATGTACATGTGAAGCTAATAGGCTTCGACATGCCTACACCATCAGTGAAGCAAGAAATAGCCATCCATAAGGTGTTTCTCGAAGCTGGTATTCCTATGGTAGAATGTCTGAATCTTGAGAGCCTGACTCAATCTCACTTCGAGATAGTGGTGGCCCCACTCCCGCTGCGCAACCGAGAGGGAGCCCCGTGCAGAGTGCTTGGTCTACTCAATCGGTCTTCCTGATGGTCCAGGTGCAGTCGGCATCACCCAATGCCTTGCAGGACTCTTGATACGTTTCGCCCTTAAATCCTCGGAGATCCAATACCGCTTGAAATACACCACTGATCAGATTGCAGTATTGAAGTCCAGGCATGTCCGTGATTTCAACGCCCGCACATATCGGACAGTCTGCGTCAGTGAACTTCAAAGTCCGCTTGTCGTCACTCACCGAAACCGACGAGAATGGTTGCCCAGAATTCACCCTATATGCTAGCTGCAGCGTCTTGCCAAATTCGTGAAACTCGCTTGCGTGCTGGCGGATCTTATCTGCATAGTCAAGCAAGAGGTGCTCGCCCACGCGGAAGCCGATCTCCTTCAATCTCTGATTGATGATCTCCACGTTCTCACTCGAACTCATCAAGTTGTTCATTAATTCTCTGTAGATTGCTTGGAAAAGGGGCTTTGATACTTTATCGATTTTGAAAGTCCAAGCAAGTTTTCCTTTAATACCCATTTTTTATCACTCCACATAACGATGCTATTCTCTCGTCTTTCTAATCATTTTGAGGCTTTTGCCGCGATAAGGTACAATGCACTGTAGAGCATTGAAGTACAGCATGCCGAGTTCTTCTGCAATCTCATGGACTGTTCGGGTGCCGTCACAAAGCTCAAGAACATCTCTGTGGTTCTTCTTCGCTTTCTTGATACTACCCTCGAAAAGGGGCAGTTCTATAATTTCCTTGGCACTGGCTTCCTGCTCCTCCGGACACTCAACATCAACGACACCCTTTTGCAGACACCACTGAGCGACCTCAAGCACACGCTCAATTCGCTTTGATAGGGCATCTGCAATCTTGACAACCGTGAGCTTCTCGTCCACCATAAGAAGGATATCCACGCCTACATTGGCGAACTGCCTCTTGAACTCGATATTCAGAGCTGAGTCAATCACGAGTGCATCGGAATACTCAACTCCGCGTAGTATAACACAACCATGTCTGACCACGGTGTCAGAAGGAATCAACTCTTCATCTTTCACCATCACAACTGGTTGCGGGGTTTCCTCAACAGCGGGGCTGATAGCTGCTGAAGTCCCTGAGCCAACTTCCGATATAGCTGGAATTGGATGTTCAATAGGCGTCGGAGGAGGCGGAAGCGTGACGTCCTCAAGAAGTCGGGCCACATCCTTGACCTTCTGGAGTGCGCTACCAAGTGACTCTGTGGGTTCAAAAAGAACGCCAAGGATCCATTCCGGATCCACTCGAGCCAGAATCACCGTGCCTGCATCGGTCATGATATTCATGAGTCGAAGAGATGATTCATGGATTCGGAGAGCGC
>Ga0209986_10003765_pt1 | contig 13147 bp, 9 predicted proteins | sample BlataG_FD_183168 | JGI IMG/M metagenome (GOLD analysis project Ga0209986, IMG submission 183168) | Deep subsurface microbial communities from Black Sea to uncover new lineages of life (NeLLi) - Black_00105 metaG (SPAdes) (version 2) | ecosystem: Environmental > Aquatic > Marine > Oceanic >...
GTGCCCCATACTCATTTCGATGTAGCCTGGGCTTTCACCAAGGATGATTACTACCAGATAAATGAGCTTATCTATTCCGAAGCTCTGGAACTTATGAGAAAATCGGAATTCAAGTTCTGTATAGAGCAATGTTACTTGTTGAAAGCTTTCGAGGAGAGAAATCCAGAGTTATGGTCAGGGTTGAAGGAAATGATCCAGAAGGGAAAGCTAGAGATCGTTGATGGTCAATGGCTTATGCCGGATACTATGCGTCCCGCTGGTGAAGTATTGATAAGGGAGATCCTCTTCGGGAAGAGATATGCCAAGGAAAAATTTGGCGTGGATATTCCTGTAGCTTGGGCAGCCGACAACTTTGGCTTAAATGCTCAATTGCCCCAAATTTACAAGAAAGCAGGATATAAGTGGCTTGCCTTTAGAAGAGGTTTGGGTGAAAGTGTTGGGAACAGGGTAAGCGAGTTTTTGTGGGAGGGGTTGGATGGAACAACTATCCTGTCTCACTGGATGCCTGGAGGCTATAGAGCAGGATTATATATGGATAAGCTGGAGCAATCGTTTAGTACCCTCAGCAAAGTTGCTGCCACGTTACAAATACTCATGCCTTCGGGTAGTGGATCGATCCCACCTCAGGAAGAAATACTTGATGCAGTTGATAGTTGGAACAAGACTCATAAAGGCAGCTTTATGAAGATCGCTACCCCAAGCGAATTCTTTACCGCTTTAGAACAGCAGGGGAAGGAATTCGAGGTGATAGATGGTGAAATGTATGATGACGAAGTCGCGAAGGTTTTTCCCGATGTGTCCTCCAGCAGGGTGTGGGTAATATTGGGCACCAGAGAATGTGAGAGATTAATTGTAGCTGCTGAGGGACTTGCTACCATAGCTTGGTTGTTGGGGAGACAATACCCCAGTGAAGTTATGAGGCGGAACTGGGAGAAGCTTCTTTTCATTGCCTTCCACGACGTAATAAACGGATGTAGCGTGGATGAAATTTATGAGGAGGTAGAAGGCCACTTTAATTCTATGAGGCAGGAGTTAGGCGAGCTAATCAATGAATGTAAGGAATATATCATCGGTGAGCAAGAAAATGGCTCAAGCAAAGTGGTAGTTTTTAACGTCTTTCCTTGGTGGGTGACTGATTGGGTTGAGGTGGAGCTTGATGCTAATTCCAGTGGCATAAACGAGCCTGGGTTGAAAGACGACGATGATGAGATAGAATGTCAGGTATTAGAGATTGAAAAGGCTAGTGGTGGTGTCTTTACCAAAGCCAAGCTGGGTTTCGTGGCTAAGGTACCACCTTTGGGTTATAAGATTTATGACATAATTGAGAGGACTAAGAAGCCCACCGGTAAAATAGAGGCAGAGGGAAACAAGTTAGTCACTCCCTTCTCCACCCTGTGGGTAGATGATAAAACGGGAATTGTCGAAGTTTATGATAACAATGGGAGGCTATTAATAAGAGGTAATGAGCTCATCATTGATGACGAGATAGGAGATCTTTACTTCCATCACAGCAGATTGGAAAGGCCGATATACACTGAAGGTGGTGAAGGGATTCGTTTTGGGGATTTCAAACCTGTCAGTTTCAATATAGAGGTCAATAACCAGAGAGCCAGGATAACTTTTGAAGATGCATACTATAGTCTTATATGGCCTTATAGGCTGCGTGAGAAATATAAACCCCTCCTTTATAGACATAAAACCATTACGGTATATAAGGAAATCACCGTCTATCGGGATATTCCTAGAATTGACTTTACCCTTCAGATTAATAATAAACACCCTGATGTGCGCATCAGGAATAGATTCGATACTAGAATAATGCAGCCGAATTATTCCCGCGAAACGCAATTTGGCGTCATAGGGGAACCAGGGAGGTTCATATCTGGTGTGTCTTTTAAAGTTCCCTCCCTGAGCTGGGTTGATTGCAGTGCCAGGGATAGAGGTGTAACCTTCTTCGGCAGGGGAATACCTATAAACGAAATGGGGGAAGGCTATGTTTATCTTACCCTGCTTAGAAGCGTGTCTACCCTTTCAGCCGATGGTGAAAGTGGACCCTTTGTGCCTACACCTAAGGCTACGGAAATCGGGTCATATGCTTATGAGTATGCTCTATATCCACACGCCGGGGACTGGAAAGAGGCGAATTCCTTCAGGAAGGCAGATGAATTTAACGACCCTCTAATAGCTTCACAGATATGTCTCGGTGAAGGAATACAGCGAGGGCGGTCTTTTCTCGAGCTGAAGCCCGATAACCTTATCTTGTCAGCTTTTAAGAAAGCCGAGGACAGCGATGAGGTGATATTACGGTTCTTTGAGTCAAGGGGTGAGGAAACGATGGCTGAGCTCGAACTATTCCGAGAGATTAAAAGGGCGGCGGTTGTTGATTTGCTGGAGCATGAAGAATTTGAGCTGAAACCATCTGGCAATACGCTAAGAATGAAAGTGAAGCCTTTTGAGATAGTAACCTTGAAGCTAGGGTTTTAGCCCACTTTATGATAAAGGATGCACGCGTTTGTCTTGTCAGCCTCACAAATTGCTGAGCTACCGCTCAATTTTGAACTGGCACTTCCCGTCATCTGCCATGCTAGCTTCTAAGGAGGGCTTGATGTTGAAGTCAAAATGAGAGAGTATTTCCTCTATGAGCGCAAAGCAAGCCGATTTGCATACCATTTTATCCGCTGCTTCCTTCCCGTATTCCTCCTCTATAGCCTTATAAAGGCTACATTCATTAAGCCGGAAGGAGAAGCTTTTCGCGCTATTGGCGACTATCCTTAGCCTTCGAATTGGCTGGATGCTCAAGTATGCTATTTCGAGATATCTTTGTGGGATGAAGGGAAATTTCATCTCACCTGTTTTTTCTATGGCTTTCTTCATAACATGGTAAACTCTATCAATCCTTTTCTCGCCCTTTTCGATACTCTTACGGGCTAATTCTCTCCCGTATTCTTCTAAAGAGGCTTTTGCATCTTCAATAGAATGAGACTCCGACAATTTCAAGCTCTTAACAAAATTCACGGGGGCAAATTCCTCCGAGAGCTCGTTTATCATTCCCTCATCAAGATCGAGGTTATATTTCTCCATTTAGTTACTCCTGACCTTTATTTTTATTGCCCCGGTAGGACACACTTCAACGCAATCCATGCACAATACGCACTTATCCTTGAACACCGCTTGAACCTCATAATCCTCGGGAGCGGTTTCTTTGAAACGCTCGACTTTGGTGGGAGCGACTGAAAAAATAGCCTGAGGACAAATTTGAAGGCATTTTTTACATTCATAAGGTGTAGGGCATTTATCTTTATCTATCTCGATTTGAGGTATCACTTCACCATTCCTCCTTTAAAGCGGGGAGCTTCTCACGGTCGATAAGGCTTATTGCATCTTGCGGACAGGCATAGGCACATACCCCGCAACCGAAGCAACGCGTCATATCGATATTTGATTTTTTCGTGGTAACCTCCATTTTTATGGCCCCAAACTGGCATCCTTGTACACAGTCCCCACATCCTGTGCACTCCTCATAATTTACCTTTGCTACTTGATGCCCTTTTAGCAAGAAGGGCTTTATGCCATAGTCCAACCTCACCCTTATGGCAAGACAATCAGGGTAATCACAAAGGCAGATGCCACCAATATACGGAGTGCCGAAAGTCATTATTGTTATGACCATCCCCCGCTTATGCCAGTGTTCAATATGTTCTTTTGCCTCTTCAGTGGAGAGAAACTCCACGCCACCTTTGTACCTCTCTGGCCATTCTTCCCAGCGAAACATTCCAACACCTAACCCAAGACAGGAACGGGGCCGATGCTCCCCATCCTCCAATGTTGCTCGGGTAACCCTCCTGCAGAGGCAATCAATCCTGGCTATCGGATGAGCTATCTCGACCATTTTCTTGGCATCCTCCAGGCATACAACCTGTCCACCCATTGTTTCATGGAACTTTGAGTATTCTTCCCTCATCTTTTCAAAAGCTTTGGGGTTATCTTTTAGCTCTATCAGTGGTTTATAGTAGAAGGCCCCCTGGAGCTCAGCCAGGATCATTGGTTCCTTTTCCCCTCCCTTCTCCACTTTCTTGTATAACGGCCTGGCATAGTTCTTTGGATTCAGATACCACCGACCTTTATCTCCATATTTTTCACATAGTTCACACATGCTTTTACTCCTTATGGCAAATTTCCACAAAAATGGTACACTTCAAAGTCAGGTTTTCCAAACGGTCGTTCCTCTGGAGGGCGAAGATAAACAAGACTCTTCATCAAACGTTAAACAGGAAAGTAACTATGTCTCCATCCTTGATAACATAGTTTTTGCCCTCTGTTCTGAGCATGCCGCTTTTCCTCGCCTCAGCTAGACTGCCGCACTTCTGTAAATCATTGTAGCTGATTACTTCAGCTCGGATGAATCCTCTTTCCATGTCAGAGTGGATTTTACCCGCTGCCTTTAGTGCTAACGTACCACTGGGGATAGCCCAGGCTTTTAACTCAGCAGAGGCTGTGGTGAAAAAGGAAATGAATCCTAGAAGGTGGTAAGAAAGATCGACAATTCGATCGACCATGGAGGTAGTTAGCCCCATGGCTTCACGAAATTCTGCAGCTTCGGTGTCGTTGAGCTGAGCTAATTCCATTTCTATCTTTCCGCACAAGGCTACTACGGCAAATTGAGGGTAGACAGAATTCAGCTCGTTTTCCAGCAATGTGGCTTGCGGTATTTGTTCCTCTCCAATGTTGAGAATAACCATCATTGGTTTAACTGTGAGAAATTGGTAGTTAGATAATGCCTTTAGCTCCTCTTTAGTGATATCTTGTTGCCGTATAGGTATATCCTTTTCCAGCCCCGATTTTATTTTCTGTAGCAAGTGTTGTTCCTTCAAATATGCTTCACGCTCTGAGGCTTTAGCTCCTTTTAGAGCCTCTTCTAGTTTTACCAGTCTCTTTTCAATTATAGTCAAATCCGAAAAGGCAAGCTCTAAATCTAAGTTAGCTATATCTCGCTCAGGGTTTATGCTTCCTTCAGGGTGAGGAAGCTTTTCATCTTCAAAAGCGCGAACTACTTGAAGTAAAGCATCAGCAGTAGTCAGGTAATTTAGAAATTCTGCTTCTATCGCTCCACCGCGGTGTGGAGATTTGGAGAAGCCGCCAATATCCACATAACTGACTTCAGCCGGAATGGTTTTCTTAGGCTGAAACATATTTTGAAGTACCCCTAATCGTGAATCGGGTACTTTGGTTATCCCTACATTAGGTGTCAGTGATGAAGAATAAGCGCTAACTTCAGCCTTGCCTTTGGTCAAAGCGTTAAAAATAGTTGTTTTTCCACTTTTAGCTAAGCCTGTAATGGCAATTTTCATATGCACATTTTACCACAACTTTGAATTTAAACTTGATGGTAGAGGTAATCAATGCCATGATAAAATACAAAAGATGTTCTACATCCTTTATGGAGAAGACGATTTCTCTATTCACCAGGCTTTGGGTGAGATCAAGGAAGGATTAGGTGATGCCGGAACGCTGGCAGTTAACACTGTGAGCTTGGATGGTGAACATTTGACTTTAAATGAGCTCAGGCATAATTGCAACACTGTTCCCTTCCTGGCGCCATATCGGTTAGTAGTGGTTAAGGGTTTGCTCAAGCATTTTGAACCAGGGACAAGCAAGTTACATCCTGGCCGTGCTATTACTCAATCTGACGATAGGTTGGGGGAATGGAAGGATCTTCCTTGTTGCATTGAGCAAATAGCGCCAACCACGGTGTTAGTGTTAATCGATGGTAAATTAAACAAACAAAACCCCTTATTGAAGGAGCTTTCACCATTGGCTAAATTGAGGATTTTCTCCCTGCTGCGAGGTAGAAGGTTAACGCCCTGGATACAGCAATGGGTGACTGGAAAGAACGGCGCTATTACACCTGAAGCAACAAATTTGCTTGCTGAGCTTATTGGTGGGAACCTATGGGCAATGAGCAACGAAATCGATAAACTTCTCCTTTATGCTCAGGGACGCAGCATCGAGGAGAATGATGTCAGACAATTGGTAAGCTATGCGCAGGAAGCCAATATCTTTGCGTTGGTAGATGCTGCGCTTGAAAGACGACCCGAAGTAGCTCACAGGATACTTTATCGATTGTATCAAGAAGGAGCTTCGTCCGCTTATGTCTTAGTCATGATTACCAGGCAACTTCGCTTGATAGTACAAACTAAGGAATTGAGTTCACGATTGTCACCAAGTCAAATCCAGGCTAAATTAGGCTTGAAAAGTTACGCTTTGGATAAGACGCTTGACCAGGCCAAATCATACGACTTTGAACGTATAAAGCAAGCATACGGCAGGCTGTTAGAGGCTGATGTGGATATTAAGACGGGTAGATATAATGACCGGATTGCGCTCGATCTATTAATAGCCGAGTTGTGTTATAGCAAAGGGACACACTCTAACAACGTTGTAGAAAGATATTAAGATGTCTTCTTACTCTTCTTGGTAGCTGTGGATTTCCTGGATGGCTGTTTAGCCGCTTCCATTTCAGGGATAGCATCGCCAAAGTAAACTTTGGTATGAGGCCATGGAATCTCAATTCCTTCAGCATCGAATGTTCTCTTAAGCCGAAGCCTTAACTCGCCCGTCACAGCCCATTGCCTTATTGGTTTGGTATCCCCCAGTATCTTAATGTCAATGCCGGAATCCCCAAGATTATCTACTCTGAGCACCTGCGGTGGGGTGATAAAATCTGCGTTCCACTCAGGGTCTTCAGCCATTTCCTTGCACACTCTATTTATGACCTTGATAACACGGTCAAGGTCTTCTCCATAAGCCACTGAAATATTCAGGTTTACTCTGGAATACCCCTTGGTGAAATTACTGGCTGTTTTAATTTCACCGTTAGAAATGGAATGAACGATACCATCCAGGTCTCTAAGAACGGTGCGGCGTAGACCTACTTCCTCAACCAGGCCAGCAATGCCGGCGACTCTAACCACATCACCGACATCATATTGGGCCTCTAACAGGATAAAAATGCCACTGAGATAATCTCTGATTAAAGTCTGCGCACCAAAGCCAACAGCGATACCTATAATGCCAAGCCCGGCTAACATTGCAGTGATATTTATTCCGAACTCGGGAAGAATAGTGACTAAAGCGAGGATGACAATTGTACCCAGGGCTATTTTTGTTAACAGCGCACATAGGGTATCACTTCTCTGTTTTATCTCTTCTTCAAGCTCCCCCTTCATGCGTTGTGCCGCTGTCTTCTTGATTAGCATTGGGATAAGGTGGCGCAGAACCAAATACAAAGCGACAGCGATGGCAATGATGACCAGAATCCTGATACCGCTCTCTTTAAGCCATACTATAGTAAATATCTCAGCCATAACTAACTCTACATTTATCATAGAATTGTTTAAAGTGCAACTCTTGGTTAAAGGTTATAGCTTGATTGGCATTCCGATTTTAGGTATGCGCACTTGCATAGTGGAGCTGAGTTTACTGGCAAAGAATCCGGGATGTTCTGTGTGTATTGGGATAACAACCTCTGGACTTATAGCCTCTATCAGTTCTAGTAGCTCTGGGCCTGAAGCGTGTCCGGAACTGTGAAAGCCCTGTTCACTTGCTGCTACTTTGCCTGTTTTTGCGCTGGGAATACCTACGGGTAGCAACTTGAAATGTGCCAGCCACTGTTTCAATCTCTTAACATCAATGCGTTGCTCTTCATCGAATGCCTCGCTTGAGGAGTAAATATAAACGCCGCCTTCATCGGGGCAGATGTCAATTAGTTTGTTAATATCCCAAAAGCTGAAGCAGAGGATGTAATCTCCTTGAGCTTGTCTAATATCATCGGGGTGGATACATTTCCCCTTTTTCCTGTATTGAGTGTATAAATGCTTCTCCCAATCTACAGCACTTCTTGCCTCTGTATATAAAGTAATTGTCTCATCTTCAACGGGGTCAGGAACTTCATCCATTACCAGGTGCAGGGATTGTAACAGATAGGCATCTCTAGGCAGTATTACCAGCTTTCGATTACATTGCCTGGCGACCTCTTTGAACGTGAGCAGCCTTTCCAGGTTTCTGGGACCAAAATCGGCTATTACCAGCTTGCCCTGAGCTTCTAATACTTTCTTGAGTGCATTGTTAACGACCATTTCTTCTGTGATATTGCTGCCTTCTTCCGTGATGTTTGTTCCTTCGCACAGTAGCACGATCGGATGAAGGGCTTTTGCCTCGCTGATAAATTTCCTGGTCAGATGCCCCATTTTGCCGTGGAGACGTAGGTCACCGGTATAAACTACCCAACCCTGGTTGGTCTTGACAGCAAAGGCGGTTGCTCCATATATAGAGTGGTCAACAGGAAAATTCCTGATTGCCAGATTGCCAATCGTGGTAATGGTTATTGGCTGCTTGGGCTCTATCTTCCTGCCGGTACGGTCAGTAGGGCATGTGTTCCAGAATTTACTGGCTTCGGCAGTTAGCAGTTTTGCGTCAGTGAAGCAAAATTGCCTTTGAATTGAGCGATATTTGTGAGAGTCCCTCGAGATAAGGCGTCCCTCTTGTTCTTTTCTTTCCCGAGGAATGGCATAGCATACCTCTTTTTCGAAATCTCCTCTGATTGAATCTTGAATTGCCTTAACCAGAAATGCTGTGGTTGTGCTACAGACAATGGGAATATCATGGTGTAAAAAAGATATGTGCCCGCTATGGTCAAGGTGAGCATGGGAGAGCAGCACAGCATCTAGATGTATTTCTCTGATCCTGGTGTTTGGACTTATTCTATCCCATACGTTTTCCCAGGAGGGTTCAAGGTCCCGCCGATATATGCCTTTAACAGCGGGAAGGAGACCAGTTTCAAATAAATCAGCTAATCCTCTGGCACTGCGAGGCTTTAGATATTCTTCGAAGTATTGAGACCAGAGGTTGTAATTGATGCCAAAATCAAAAGATATAATGGTCTCATCGGCTTCAAGTAAAATCTTGTTTCCGCCGATTGTTGCTGCACCGCCGTAAATTGTGATACTTACGGCCAAAGCTGATCCTTCTGGTATACCAACTCAGCACTTAGTTCAATAAAATCCGAGACAGCAGCAAATTTACCTTGCATTCAAAAGTAATGATATAAGATACACATACAGTATAACAAAAACGGAAGGTTATGAAGAGGCACGTAACCCTCTCCTTCTAAGCTGATAACCGAAGGGCGGAGAAAACCTCCGCCCTCTTTTAAGCAACGCTTAAATTTCCCGGTGGGATAAGTAACTTTGTTTAGCCTTTGCCGATGCGGAATACCTTTGTGCTGCACCTGGGGCAAACGCCTTGTACTGCCGGGCGCTTGTTCTTGAGTGTAACGTTTCTCGGGTTTCTAATCTCGACCTTAGCTCGACACTTCACACAGTAGGCTGTTGCCATAGCTTAACCCTCCTTTTTTTGTTACTTTGCGTAGCTAGCAGAATAGCAAACCTGCAATTTGGATGTCAATAGTTTAAACACAAAAATTAAATAAATTACCAAGCTTAATCCCTTTTTAGCATTGTCATGAAGGCTTCCTCAGGGATTTCGACTTTCCCCACCCTCTTCAGTCGTTTTTTGCCCTCAGCTTGTTTTTCCAGGAGCTTTCGTTTGCGAGTGACATCGCCTCCATAGCACTTAGCGAGCACATTTTTTCTCAGTGCCTTAACAGTTTCTCGAGCGATTATTTTCCCCTCAACTGCTGCTTGGATGGCTACATCAAATAGCTGTCTCGGGATAAGCTGTCTAAGCTTCTTAACTAGTGCTCTCCCTTCAGTGAAAGCTTGATCAGCATGGACAATACGAGATAAGGCATCGATAGACTGGTTGTTAACTAGAATCTCCAGTTTTACTAAATGTACCGGGTGATACTCAGCGAAAGTGTAGTCTAAAGAGGCGTAACCTTGTGTGCATGATTTGAGGCGATCGTGAAAGTCAACAAGAATAGCACTTAGTGGCATATTATACTTTAGTATGGCTTGATTCCAGATGGAGTCGTCTTCTTCTTTGTTTCCTCTTAAGTATTCCATTTGTTGGAATTGCCCTTTGTAAAGTGGTAACAACTCCATCAGGGCACCAATATACTTGTTTGGTGTAATAATGCTGACGGATATCCAGGGTTCGTCAATCTCCTCGATTTCGTAGGATGGTGGCAGCCTTGCTGGATTATCTACCATGACTGTCGTGCCATCCCTCTTATGTAATTGATATGCTATGCTGGGAGCGGTAATCAATATCCTTAACCCATATTCTCTTTCCAGGCGCTCCCGGACGATATCCATATGCAATAGACCCAGGAATCCACAACGAAATCCTGAGCCCAGTGCATTACTGCTCTCTGGTTCGTAGGATAGCGAAGCATCGCTTAGCCGCAGTTTATCCAGTGCGTCACGGAGATTCCGGTAGTCCTTTACTTCCATGGGATAAAATCCGGCAAAGACCATTGGCTTTGTTGGGCGGTAGCCTGGCAGGGCTTGAGAAGCAGAATTACGGGCTGAAGTGATTGTGTCACCTACACGACAATCGCTGGCATTCTTTAGCCCCGTAGCAATATAACCAACCTCCCCGGCGTTTAGAACCGGTAGTGGGAGCATTTCAGGCTTGAAAATGCCGACTTCTAATGCTTCGGACGCCTTACCTGTGGACATTAATTTCAATTGCTCACCCTCGGAAACATTGCCATCAACAATTCTGACGAAGGCGACAATGCCCTTATAGGGGTCATATTTAGAGTCGAAGATTAATGCCCTTAGCGGAGCATCTTGATTTCTCTGCGGTGCTGGTATCCTCTCGATGATAGCTTGCATAACTTTGTCTATTCCCGTGCCTTCCTTGGCTGAAGCGAAGATAATTTCCCCTTCATCGAATCCTAAAATGTGTTTCAGTGCTTCAGCTACCTCGTTTGGTTGAGCATTGAGCAAGTCAATCTTATTAATCACTGGAATAAGATGGAGGTTATGCTCCATAGCAATTGACACGTTAGCCAAAGTTTGGGCTTGGATTCCTTGAGAGGCATCGACTACCAGAATAGCGCCTTCCACAGCAGCTAAACTCCGTGACACTTCATAGGTAAAATCAACGTGGCCCGGTGTATCAATCAGATTTAGTTGGTATTCTTGACCGTCAGGCGCCTTATAGTCCATACGGATCGCCTTGGCTTTGATGGTGATTTTCCTTTCCCTCTCTAGTTCCATCTGGTCTAAGAATTGTTCCTGCATTTGCCGTTCAGGTATAGTTTTGGTTACTTCCAGCAGGCGATCGACCAGAGTTGACTTGCCGTGGTCAATATGGGCGATGATGCAGAAGTCTCTGATTTGTTTTTGTTGCATACAAATGTTTATGCTAACATACCCACTGTCTAGCTTCAATTTGTGGAATTGAGGGCAATGGAAAAGTGACTAGCGACGAGATCAGGGAAGTCTTTTTAAGCTTTTTCGAGCAAAAGGGACATAGGGTTATTCCCAGCTCATCTTTAATTCCCCACAAGGACACCAGTTTGCTATTGACTACGGCGGGGATGGTACAGATTAAGCCGTATTTCTTAGGATTACAAAAACCACCAGGCCCGCGACTAGCCTCTTGCCAGAAGTGTTTTCGCACCACCGATATAGATTCCGTCGGCAATAGCAAGCATCTTACCCTTTTTGAGATGCTGGGGAATTTCAGTGTAGGAGATTATTTCAAGGAGGAGGCTATCTCCTGGGCATGGGAATTTGTCATTGAGTATCTGAAACTCCCTGGGGAGCGATTGTGGATAAGTGTTTACCTTGATGATGATGATGCTTTTGCCTGCTGGCGGCAAGTTGGTATTTCTGCTGAAAGGATATTGCGATTTGGTGAGGAAGATAATTTCTGGGGACCAACCGGCGACTCAGGACCTTGCGGACCATGTAGTGAAATTCATTATGACCATGGCGAGGAATTCGGCTGTGGCAGACCTGAATGTAAGCCTAATTGTGAATGTGGACGCTTTTCGGAAATATGGAATCTGGTGTTTACTCAATATAATCAGACCACCGATGGTAAGCGTATCCCTTTGCCTAAGCCGAACATCGATACTGGCATGGGACTGGAACGGACTGTAGCCGCTGTCCAGGGCAAGCCTTCGTGTTACGAAACAGACATTTTCCTTCCCTTAATAGAACGAGTTACTCAGCTAGCGGGGAAAGGCTATGGTGAGGACAAAGATATTGACCGCGCTATAAGGATTGTTGTTGAACATAGTCGTGGTATTGCTTTTCTCATCGCTGACGGTGTTCTGCCTTCGAACGAAGGTAGGGGATATGTGCTGCGGCGAATATTGCGGCGTGCCTCTCTGTTCGGGAGAAGGCTTGGCCTAGACAAGCCTTTCCTCTCTGAAATCACCACCGCTACTGTTAGCAGGATGAACCAGATATACCCTGAATTAATTGTCAATCGAGCTATGATTGACCAAATTACCAGGGCGGAGGAGGAAAAATTCATTGGCACTTTGGAAACCGGACTTACCTTGGTGGAAGAGCTGATTGAAGAAGCTATGAGGCAAGGGGAAAGGTCTTTGCCAAGCGAGCAAGTATTCAGGCTTTATGATACCCACGGGTTTCCTGCGGAACTAACTGCTGAGATTGCCAGGGAAAGAGGATTATCCGTTGATTTTGGTGGTTTCAAGGCCGAAATGGAAAAGCAGCGAGAGAGGGCTAGGACAGCTCAGAAGTTCGTCACAGCTACCGCAACACTTTCCGGGACAGGCAAACTTTCCGTGAAAGGCGAAGTTATTAAGAAGGTTAAGTTACTTGCGGGGGCTGAGTTCATTGGCTATGACACGACTACCTCTCAATCTAAAATCCTTGAGCTAAAAGTTAGAGGACAAGTTAGCAAAGACGCTTCTAAAGGTTCGGAAGTTGACATAATTATTGGTAAGACTCCCTTCTACGGTGAGATGGGTGGGCAGGTTGGCGATACCGGTAAAATCAACAGCCAGAGGGGAGAGGTGGCTATTACAAGTACTGCTAGAAGCCCTTCAGATGTAATAATTCACCATGGAAAAGTCACCAAAGGCAGCATATCTACGGGTGATGAAGTAGAGGCAAAGATTGATGTAGACCGCCGTCTGGACATTGCTCGTAATCATACTGCCACTCACTTGCTTCAATACGCTTTAAGGGAAATATTAGGT
>Ga0209986_10003766_pt1 | contig 13145 bp, 12 predicted proteins | sample BlataG_FD_183168 | JGI IMG/M metagenome (GOLD analysis project Ga0209986, IMG submission 183168) | Deep subsurface microbial communities from Black Sea to uncover new lineages of life (NeLLi) - Black_00105 metaG (SPAdes) (version 2) | ecosystem: Environmental > Aquatic > Marine > Oceanic >...
CGGTTTTATCCAGAACAATTGTATTTAGTTTTGTGGCCATCTCCAGGGCTTCACTGTTTTTAAAAAGCATACCCTTTTCCGCACCCTTCCCGGTCCCAGCCATGATAGCAGTGGGTGTGGCAAGCCCAAGCGCACAGGGGCAGGCAATCACCAGTACCGATACCAACCGGATCATTGCCGGCACAAAATCCCCTCCAATAACCCACCAAAGGATAAAGGTCAGAAAAGCGATCCCGATCACGCCAGGGACGAACACGGCTGCGACCCTATCCGCCAGGGCCTGAATAGGGGCTTTGCTACCCTGAGCCTCCTGAACCAACCGGATGATCTGGGCCAGGATCGTATCCTTTCCGACCCTGTTAGCCTCGAACTTGAGGCGACCTTCACCGTTAATAGTGCCACCTGCAAGTTTGGCTCCGGGATGCTTATCTACAGGAATGGGTTCTCCGGTCAACATAGATTCATCCACTGTTGATTCACCTTCCAGGACTACACCGTCTACAGGGATGCTTTCACCAGGGCGTACAATGACAACATCGTCCACCTTTACCTGGGAAAGTGGTATTTCCCTTTCTTTTCCATTCTTTTGGATTGTTGCAGTTTTTGGCCTTAGCCCTATCAGCTTACGTATAGCACCGCCTGTTCGACCCTTTGTTCTGGCCTCCAGCATCTTGCCAAGCTTGATCAGGGTAATAATCACAGCAGAGGTTTCAAAATAGACATGCTCGCCAAAGGGAGAATAAAGAAGGACAGCAAGGGAATAAAAATAGGCAACCGATGATCCCATAGCCACTAAGACATCCATATTGGCACTGCCATTTTTGAGGCTTTTCCATCCCCCAGTATAATAATCCCAGCCCGTGTAAAACTGAACTGGTGTCGCCAGTGTCAAGAAAAGCCAGTTTACCCACGCAGCATGAGCCCAAAGGCCAAAAAGACCGAAGTCCCTTCCCATGCTGAGAAAAAAGAGCGGCGTGGCGAATAAGAGGCCTGTTAAAAATTTATGGGTTTGATTTTTTATCTCTGCTTTTCGAGCAGCCAGTTCCGCATCTTCGCCCTCGATCATTTCGTCCGGTCTTATGGCACCGTAACCTGCCCTTTCTATAGCAGAGATCATATCGTCTATAGTTGATATGGTTGGGATGTATTCCACATGGGCGCGCTCTGTGGCAAAATTGACTGAAGCATTGATCACGCCTGGAACCTTCTTGTTCAAGGTCCTTTCAATGGTCATGGCACAATTGGCGCAAGTCATATCTGTTACAGGGATCTCCACAGTTGCTGTGACAACGCTATAGCCTGCATCATGGATCTTGTCTGCCAAATCCTTTATTTGAACCTGTTCCAGATCAAAGGAAACAGTGGCCTGTTCAGTGGCAAAATTCACATTCGCCTCTTTTACACCTGTAACTTTTTTAAGGTTTCTTTGAATATTAAGAGCACAATTGGCGCATGTCATGCCGGTAACTGGTAGGGTGATATTTTTATCGGACATTGGATTATCCTTTACATTATTGCCCTAAACGGAAGCTAATCAGCAGCCGGATAGTTAATCTCCTTCAATGTGGATTTAATCTTTTCCATCGTTGCTGGTGAATCCCATTGCACTGTGATTTCCTTTGTCTTGGGATCTCCTTCTACTCTGCCTACTCCTTCTATATCACCAAGTTCTCTCTGAATGGTCATAACACAGTGCTCGCACGATATAGTGGGGATTGACAATGTGATCTTTTCCATAGTGACTATCTCCCATTAATTAATCAAGATTTTTGCTTAGACGTTGATGCTCCTTAAACATACACTTATTCATTACTACCAGTAGCCCGGCTTCTCTAGCTCGAGACGCGGCTTTTTCATTAATAACCCCTTCCTGCATCCACACTACCTTAGCCCCGATTTTTATTGCCTCATCAACAATGGGGATGACTTCCTCCGATCTTCGGAATATGTCCACTATCTCAATGGGTTCTGGAACAGAGTTAAGGTCAGGATAGCTTGTCTTACCAAATATTTCTTGAGTTTCTGGGGTAACTGGAATTACCTTGTAACCGTGGCTGTTAAGATATTTGGCTACTCTGTGGCTCGGTCGGCTCGGATCTGGTGACAGACCAACCATAGCAATAATGCGGTACTCGTTGAGAATCGTTGCTTCCTGCATAATATCTTCCCCTTATGGGTGACTCACTTCTTCCTTACGCCACAAGGCCTTTTTTGATTTGATTTTTCCCTGCTCTTGTTTTATTTATCCTTTGGAATGCTCACCGGGATACTATATCTAAAAAGTTTTTATGGTTAAAAACACGCCAGTCAATTTTCACCCCTCTTACAATGTGAATGTCATGTATGCCTTTCCGATGATAAAATAGCGAATATTACTTAATCAAATGATTCATGTCTTTGAGGCCAGCCCACAGTGGCCATATAGATGACAGTTTCTTCAACCCCATCTACCCCTATGATGCTGTTTACCTTATCGTCAAAAAGTGCCCCTATTGCACATACACCCAGCCCGAGGACTTCAGCAGCTAGGTAGAGATTTTGCGCTATGTGGCCTGCGTCAAGGTAGATATACCGATAAGCCCTCTGGCGGTATTTCCACCTTGACCGTTCCACCACAGCAGACCAGATAAACGTTACCTGTGCTCCCATTACTATCATCTGACCAAGAGCAGCTTCAGCAAGCTCCCTTGAATAGTCGCCTTTTTTCAGGAGCTCAAGGTCAAAGACATGAGGTCTGAAGTGATAGATACCAGGTTCAAGCCCTTCAACTGCCCTTAAAAACAGATAGGTCTCCACTGGATAGAGTCCGCCGGCAGAGGGCGCTGTTCTGAAAAGAAATCCTCCATATTTCGCAGTTACACCCTGCGTTGCCCAAAGAAGGGCGGAAAGAAGCACTCCTTCAAGGTTTCCTCTGGCATCATACTCCCTTCTTGATCTCCTGTCTCGGAGGAGCTGCCAGAGATTGGCCCCTGTTTTCATATCAGGATCAGGTAGGGGCATGATAGATAGAGGAGACTTGTAGTTCTTATAAGGATCGGGGCGGCGGCTCCAGTCGAGAGCATGACCCATTGATTTGTTCGGGTCGTATTTGGTCTCCTGCTGGAATTTTTCTCCTATATCTGGTGTACTATTAGCGCCTTTTTGATCCTTAAAAGATTTCATATCTACTCCATTCTTGCTGCCTCTTAGGGATTTTCTTGGTAGACAGGCAAACTTATCTTAAAGGATGTTCCTTTGCCTTCCTTGCTTTTCACAGTTAAGGAACTGCCTGCATGCTCTTCGATAATCCTTTTTGAGATACAGAGGCCCAGGCCCGTTCCATGACTTTTTGTGGTGAAAAAAGGGGAAAATATCTTCTCTTTATCCTGTTCCGGTATCCCGCATCCTTCATCGGTCACGGTGATTTCTACATGGTCGCCGGACAAACTGGTCTCAATCGATAGGATTCCCCCATGTTCCATAGCTTCCATAGAATTTTTGAACAGATTTAAGAAGACCTGTTTCAACCTGTTCCTGTCACCCACCACGAGAATTGCCTTTTCATCTATATTTAACTCAGTTCGGATATTCTTTTTTTCACAGTCCTCCTTTAACATAGAGTAAATATCCTGTAAAAGCTCCTTTATATCCACCTTCTCAGAAGTGATGGTTTTCGGCAAATGAAATTCCCTAAGATCAGCCAAGAGTCTCTCCAGGCGTTTCACCTCATCAGTAATAATGTTCACCTTCTTGAGGTTTTTTTTATCGTCAATGACCCGGCTCAACTGTTGGGCAAAACCACCAATCAGCATCAACGGGTTCTTGATCTCATGGGTGATCTCTGCGGCCAGTTGGCCTAAAGCAGCCATTCGCTCCGAACGTAAGATTTTGTCCTGAAGTGCCCGTTTCTCAGTCATATCCCTTACAATACCGGTAAAGAAAAGCCTTCCGTTTACCTCTGTGACAGAAAATGAAATGGATGCGGGAAATATATCGCCGTTTTTTCGGGTAGCCGACATCTCCGTTTCGTGTCCGATGCGTCCTGGTATTCTGGTCTTTACATAGCGCGTTACAGCCTGACGGTGGTTTCTGCTACAATTGGGTGACATTATGACATTAAGATCACGTCCAATGACCCCTTTTCTGCTGTAGCCAAAAATCTTTTCCGCTGCCTTATTAAAAAATAAAACCTTATGGTTTTCGTCTATGGTAACAAAGGCCTCATTCGTGTTTTCAACTGCCTGTTTCAGGATTACCATTTCCTGATTTTGTTTGCTGTGGTTATCTTTTGTTCCCATGAGTAATTTTACCTTTAATCATGTTCTTGATGAACCTCCCTGCAGCAAGCTACAGGGTATCAAAGTTCAAAAATAGTGGTCACTGCGAGGAGTCACAAGGGACGACATGGCAGTCTCACTGTAAAGAGATTGCTTCGCTTCGCTCGCAATGACGTAAAGTAGTATGTTTTCGATAAACCCTGCACTAAGCTGCGTGGAATTACTAATTTAAATTTGCTCCCCTTTTTTTCAAACAAGGCACCATGTCCTTGACTTTTCAACCACTCCTTAACGCTATTATTCCAATGCCTAGCGCTTGGTGAAATCCTTGAGTTTAATTACAATTAGCCCTTCTTCGCTTTTCTATCATGACGAACCTCACCCACATGAATTAGCCCAGTCCGTGTCAATACTGGGCCGATCAACTCAAACAGTACAGTTGATGCTATGACAACAGGGAGAATTATTTCGCCAAGATCAGGGCGACGCTCAATTGCAACAAGTGCCATTCCCAGGGCAACGCCTGCCTGGGGCATCAGCACTATTCCCATCCATCGGCACATCAATGGCTTTGAGTTACTTATGGCACCTCCTGTCCAACCACCGAGCAGGCGCCCAATGATTCGAAAAATGATGTAGGCCGATCCAACAAAGCCTATTTGAAAAAGCGTTTCGATATGAAGCGAAGCCCCAGCTAACACAAAAAATAGTATCATAAAGGGCCATTCGATGCCTTCAATGGCATTGAATGGGCGTATGTGGTGGCGAGCCAGATTTGCAACAACACATCCTAAAACCATTGAAGCCAATAGAAATGAAACCTTCAGCCATATAGCAATTCCTCCACAGAGAAAGATCACGCCCAACGCCTCAACCAGACTTGGTTCTCCTGGTCTAATCCGACCGGTTACATAGGCCATTGGGATGCCTAAGGCAACACCCACAAGGAGGGCACCGCCGAGTTCCCAGGCCCCAGTAAGCAGGGGCCCTATATTACTACCCTGTCCACTGAATGCCTGAGCCGCAGTGAGCATAAGACTGAATACAATGAGGCCCCACGCGTCATCAACTGCGACGATACCCAGCATGGCACGAGTGAACACACCATCTGCTTTTGTTTCGTGAACAACATCGGTAATCGCTGCTGGATCAGTAGCAGTAGCGATGCCTGCGAGCAGCAAGGCCATATCCATCGGTAAACCAATAAGGAGAAGCCCAATTAGCACCACTAATGCTGTTACAACAACTTCGGCCACGGAGATCCAGAGCACTAATTTGCCATGCTGACGAAGCAAGGGGAGGGTAAATTTCTCTCCCAAAAGGAATCCAATCATGATCAGTGCCATGTCCGCGACAATAGAAAACCATCTTTCTTCATTTGGAGATAAGAAATCTAAGCCTGCTGGGCCGATTACAAGGCCAAATACCAGAAGCAATGTTACGCGTGGCAGTCGAGTCCGCTGACCAATCGCATCAGTTGCAAGACCGAGAAGGAGTAATATGCCTAATGTAATGAGTGTTTTGGCTGTATCATCCATATGTCGTCACAAACCACGGAGGAAGCGCCAGAAGCCTCCCGGGCCATATCCAGTTTCCGCTGTGCTTACTCAGAAAAAGATTTTTGAAAGGTTTCTTTATTACTCTGGATTTTGTGCTAGTATTAAAAGATAACCTTCAGGACCCCATCAATTTCCCGTAGAGCATGTATGATTCCTGAGGCTTCACTGAGCCCCAGTGTCTTAACATTAATCTTGGATAATGCTTCATACAACTCGTTGAAGGCTGCCCTTACATCCAGGTCGTTGTCCATTTTCTCTGCAAAACTCTGTTTGAGTCTTTGGGCAACTCTTGTATCAGGATTCGTCCTTTGAGCTATCTTTTTTTCTATAGTGCGCACAATCCTCCTGAATTTTTTCAAATTTTCGACCACTGAACGCATGTTTTCATCTGAATAATTAAGCTTTTGACGATAGTGGCAATATATAAGAAAGAACCTAATCTCTTGAATCTCGTATCCTTGTTCCAGAAGTGTGTCGATATAATATATATTCCCTTTGCTCTTTGACATCTTCTGGCCATTTACATAAAGGTGCTGGCAATGGAGCCAGTATCTCGCCATAGGATATGGCCATATTGATTCAAGGATTGCTCGTGTGTAGTCGTGGTGTCGAAAAAGATTATCAAATCCGCCACAGTAAATGGAAAGGGTTTCATTAAAGTGTTTGAAGATCATACTTGGATCCTGAATATTCCAAGAAGGTCTCCCTTTTCCAATACTTGTATCCCAGTAAACTGTATCGGCTTTTTGATATCCATGCCAGAGGATAAAATCCCCCAGGTTCCAGCGCATTCCTGGATATGTATCCCTATGAAAACGTCTCTTTTTTGACGGCCATCGAGTCATGTCCAGCCCATAAATCTCTCCAAATCCAGGGAATTTTAGCGGTTCGAAGTAAACATTTCCTTGATTCCAGTATGCAACCTTGAGATCGAGGAGGCGGCTTATAATCTCAACGGCTTGATCAATGGCATCAGAGGCCTTAGGAAGGTAATCCGGTATCTTCATCCTTAAAAAATCTATTTCCTCTATAAACTTCCTGATATTTTCCTCTGTAAGGTGGGTTACGCTTTGTTGCCTTTTTTTTGCCTCCTTAAGAGCCTTGTCTTCGATGTCTGTAAAATTCATTCCTCTTTTGACGGTGTAGCCTAAATATTCTAAGTATCGAACCACTATGTCTTCAAATAAAAATGTCCTGAAGTTTCCAATATGAGATCTTTGGTAGACTGATGGGCCACATGTAAATATATTTATAACCTTTTCATCGACTGGTCGAAATCTCTCAACTGTTTTTCCTAATGTGTTTAATAATGTGAGCATATTTGTAGAGTGAAACCCCATTGTGAGGTAAAAAATAGACGGTTCAAAAATTGTCTTTAATTTCGAAAGGTTGCAAAATTTCACATATATAAATTGTTAAGCTCCTACATGAATCATTGGCAAATAGATATCAAAATCTTCAAATTTTTTCATGTTATCTTTTTCTATTTCGATAAGTTTATAATGGCCCATTTCCATTGTTGCTACGTACTCTATGGTCTTCTTTAGTTTGGGATTGCTCTCATACAACCTTGCCAGTTCATTATAAAAGGCATATGATGCTTTTTCTGCGTTCATGGCCATTAAAAATACTTCACTAATAGGCATCATCTCATCAGTAATTATTAATTCTGGCAGTGGCACAGGCGATTTTTCGGGGATTCTTAATTCTTCGTTAGGAAATTTTTCTTTATGGATCCCCTCAATAATGTTTCGATGTTTTTCTTCTTCAGAGGCAAGGAAGGTGAGTTTATCTTTTAGCAGCGCATTATTTACCCTATTAGCTGTATGTTGATAAATCTCTTTGCTGTCTATCTCGCTTTTTAGTGCTGCCACAAGGAGCGTGGTTTCACTAAATTTACTCAAATCCATATCTCTGCCTCCTTTCTTATGGCATCATTTTTAAATATTCGATATCTTCACTATCACCGATTACTATCTTCAAGCTTATTATCGTCCGAGATAAATCCTATCCCACATAGGTAACATTAAAACCAGAGGATTTTAACTCCTTGGCTATCGGGCCAGCATCTTCACTCTTTACTCGTAACATTACCAGCCAATCCTTTTCCCACTCCTCAGGGGGGAGAGTCATCATGCTTAACAACACCGTTTTATTCTTATCGAGGATGCCCATGATCTTTTTCATATTACCAAACTCGTTTGAAGTTTTTATGCCTATCCTCTTGCCCTTTTCTTTTACCCCCAAAACCCGTGTCATCATTCTAACAATATCTGACTCGGTAACAACGCCAACAAGTCTATTATTTTCCACTACTGGAAAGGCACCATAGCCCTTTTCTTGTCCCACTTGCAATGCCTCTTCAGCCGGCATATCAGGTGAGATGGTAAAGGGGTTCTTGATCATAATATCTTTGACGGTCATCTTGGCCAGAAGATAGTGTAATTCGTGGATGCTAAAAGATGTAGCTGGTGAAGGCGCTGCCTCTAAAAGCATGTGCTTGGTGACAAGGCCTATCAGCTTATTCTTTTTCATCACCGGCAGCCTTCTGATCTTATGGGCCTCCATTATTTTTCTGGCATCATCAATGAATGTTTTTTCATCAACGCTTACCACATTCGTACTCATAAAATCTCGTACTCTCATTATTCCCTCCTATTGCAATGTTTACAAACCATACCCTAATACCCAAAGCCACACGTTTAAATATACTGCCGCTCCAATTGAGGAAATTAAGATGAGAGAGGCAATTATATCCTTAAAAAATCCGTACCGTTCACTGAGAATAATCATAGAAATTGCAACTGGCACACTATGCATAAGTACCAGTATTGCTCTTTCTATATTGGGGAGATTAAACATTTTTGTGATGAGAAGTGCTACAACTGGTAAGATTATTATCCTCAGTAAACTTAATGTAAGGGCTTTCGTTATATTTGTATACCTTCTTCCATAGAGAAAAACACCCAGCATAAAGATAGCTATGATAGTAGTAGTGCTTCCCAGCATATGCAAAGATTTTGATAGAGGAGAAGGGATTTCAATTCCAATAAAGGCTATTACAATGCCAGATAGAATTGATAGTATTAGTGGGTTTGTTGAAAGCTTTTTTAATACTTGGTTTAGTCCTTTCCAGATAGTTGTTTTTCCAAGTTTGTAGAGTTCCAGAGTTGTTATAGCTATGGTTATACTCACTGGTGAGATAGAAACCACTGATAATATTGCCAGATGTTCACCCTGGTCTGTGGGGAAGGCAAACATTATAAAAGGGATACCAAAAAAGGCTGTACTACCAAAAATAGTACTTAAAATGAGCAGATAGAGGGTATCTTGTGAGAATCTCCATATAACTCTAATAATCCAGTAAAAGGGTATCACTATTAGAACGGGAATAACGCCCGCAAGCATAAATTGTAGTGTTTCCCTGGTAAAAGTTGTTTCAGCTAAGTTGATAAAAAGCAGTGCTGGTAAGGCAAAATAGTATACGTAGGAGCTAAGCACCCGTTCATCACCAGATTGTAAGACTCCTGTTTTTCTTGAAAACAGCCCCATTCCTATGAGAATAAAGATAGGTAAGATTGTTCGCACAGCAATATAGTCCATTGCTTTCTACCTTTACTTTATGCGCATTTTGTAAAAAAGATTTTCTTTAAATAATCCTTACGTTAAACGCTCACCCCTTGAAAATATTCACTCATTCATCTTTTTTTGTGTGCAGTTTTTCTTATAGTTTCTTTAACGCTTTATTCATCCGTATAAAATCTCGTTGAGTTTTTGTGCTCACGTTACCTCAAAATGGCGAGACACGTCTGCCTTGGAGGTGCGAAAATGGTATCGAATATAATAACTCATCTATTTTACTACTGGTGATACCTCCTGATCAAAGGGATTTGTTCTCATGGCAAGAGAGAAAAGATATGGATAATTATTTTTCAAATATTTCATATAATCCAACCATTGATGGACAAGCAAAATGTATGCTCTTTTTATGTCACCAGCAAGATGTTCAGAATCGGAAATCGGTAGCTTTCCAAAATCTTTCCGGGCGACTAATTCCTCAGTCAGATGAAAAACCGCCCGAAGAAGGTCTGTAAAGGCTTCATGCTCCAATAAATTCGGGTTTTCCAATAACCTTAGTAAAAAGTCTTTTTTTTCCATAAGAAAACTGCGCAAGTCTTTAAAGTTGACCTTTTGAGGCTCAATTCCATAATTGTAGTTCTTAAGCCGTTTGCTTATCTTAGAAAATTCTTTCTCAGACCAATTGTTGGTTACAATAAGTTCCCTTCTAATGTCATCTAATGTAGGGTCAAAATCGGAAAAAAAAGCGAGTAGTCTTGTTCCAGCTTCACTAAAGAAGGCTCCTATGACCATAGTCAACTTTTCCAACCGGGATCGTTTTTCCCTTTCACTCAGCAACCGGTGTATAATCAAGGTAACCATTAGAACCTCGATAAAGACAAAGGCGATATCCCCTATCAGGTAGATGAAGATATGATGCGGATCTCTAAATATTGCATAATGAAGAAGATAAAAAATTATCGATAATACAACCAGAAATAGGCCTAATAAAAACTGCCAACCGAAGCGTTTCATGTGTCATTTCTCCTTTTTGAATAAAAATCTATATCCGTATTGTGCATAGATAAAGCCTGACCTTATCCTGAATTAGTCCCTTCAAATCGAAGTCATGAGCAAACTGGGTCTTCTTTGTCTAACCATGAGCGCTAAGAGATTCAAAGGTTGATGTAAGATTGTATTATTGATTATCCCTGAACCGTGAATCCCGATTTTATCGGGAAACCGTGAACAGTTAGGATATTTATCTATCTTTGCCCCAGTCTTTAAGTTCTGCGGATTGATACTCCTCCTGCTTTATGGTGAGATCCATGTTAATGACGAGACCCGAATGCTTTTTAACCTCAGAATCCTCCTTCAACCTTACATGCCGATCCCGATCAGCCTGGACATCCTCCAATGCCTTTTTCAGGGCTATCCCAATGACTTGACTTTTATCCATCTGGACAGGTTTAAACTTGGGTGAAACACCATCCTCTGCAATAGGTTCGGCAAAGTGGGCAAGCTGTTTCATCTTTTCCATGGCCTGGTCCATGATCTTCCAGCCAATATTTTCATCTTTTTGGAAGAGCCAGGAAGTACGGATATGTTGCAGCATCTCGGTATATTTACTGGTTACCTCTGATTGCAATATATCCAAGAATTCCTTAGGCAATTCACTTTCTCCCCCGGGAAGTCCCGTTGCTTCTTCAGGACTTAATTTGTCCAGTTTTCTTTGAAATTTCCTGGCATGGATGGCAGATTCCCAGGCCTCTCTTTGTAAAACCCGCCTAATGTGGGGATCATCCATTTTATCCGCTTCTTCGTTGTAGTGAGGTATCAATTTTTCCTCGTATTCGATATAGGATCTAAGCATAGTGGTACGGCTGGTCGGATCATGGGGGTAGGGTGCAGGCGTGAAGTTAGGCTCTCCCCCTAGTTTTCCTATGATCATCCCCAACCAGTGCATATGCCACATCTCCTCCCTGGCGATAGAGATGAGGCTCGAACCTAGGGGTGTATCTTCCCCTTCCATATACCCATGCACGAGATAGCGTATGATGGCTGCATGCTCATCAGCAAGATCCCTGTTTAACATATCAATCAATTCTTGCTTGTCCATTATTAACCTCCCTTTACTGATTTGATGATTTGATTTTGATAAGGATAGATTTTAATGCTATGATCGCATAAGGATTAACTCTTGTGATGGACTGATGCCTGCACTATAAACCTCGTAATCATTATTGCCTAAAGCCTTTAATAATCCCTCTGCCATCTGGGAACGAGCTGAATTATTCGTACACAGAAACAATATTTTTTTCTTTTGTCTCGATAGATTCAATTTATCATCTCATCTATCACTCATTTTCGGCCAGCCATGCAGGGAGATCCTCTATCTTTTTTCCCGCAAATTTACAAGCATAGGGACATTTCTCGCACGTGCCTTTGAATCCCTTCAAGGCCGGCTCCCCCTTGATTGACTCGACTATGGAGATTGCCTTTCTGACGTTTGTCTCCTCCCCCTTAATCACAAGGACCACTGCTCCGGCAGATTCGCCTACTCCACCGGATGCTATATGTTTTGCATCCACGTCGGCTAATATCTTGAGTGCCTCAATCTCTGTAACAACAATCCCGTTTGGAATGCAGAACATGCCAAAATCGGCTCCCATTGTGTAATCAAGGGTTTTGGCTCCTGCCCAGGCTGCTGCCTCTTTGACCGAAGGCACCATCTTCTCTCGGCCCACAGGAAAAATATATTTCAGCCCTTGAGATGTTGCAGTGCCATAGGTCGCCCCAATCGTTCCGCCGTCGAAACCCGCTGTGATCACACCGACATTCCCTTCAGGGTCTATTGCATTTGCTCCTTTGATCAGCACAGTCTCGATATGAAAATTCTGTAAAGCTTCAAGAAGGGTTTTTGAAGACCTCTGTCCCTTATAGAGTATAATTGGGAAGGGCGTTCGCTTATCGGCATCGGTCACACAGAGTAGCCTATGGGTGTTGGTGCCTGCGGCAAATTTTTGAGGTTCAAGGTCTTTCATCCCAAGAAGCTCTTGAGCTATATAGCCATTCGTTGTCCCACCGTTGAGGATGATATAGGCCTTCTGTTTCGCGATCTTTATCTCCTCCATCTGCACAACAGCCTTTGCGATCAGCCTCCTCGACTCTGATGGTATCATGGTAAATGCAGCTTTCATGTGAGCACCTCCTTTTTACATGGCTCTTCTTCTGCCTTATTTGTATCCTTCCATTATCTTTTTGAGCATCACCCGGTCTACATCTGTACCAACTAAAGGACCTTGCCTTAAAACAGGAAAGTGCGCTTCAAAGGGTGGCAGGTCGTTCCGGTAAATGATACCTATAGGGATCTTATCTCCCCATTCTGAAGCAACCTTAATTGCTTCCTTCCAGTCCTGTGGATCATATGTTGTAGGCAAGGCCTCACACCGCTTCTTGTACCAGGCAAAGGTGTTTACCTTGTTGAACGAGACACAGGGCTGTAGCACGTCAATAAGGGCAAAGCCACGATGAGAGATTCCCTGCTGAATCAGCCCCGACAGATGATCGATCATACCGGCAAAGCCGCGGGCCACAAAACCAGCCCGCATGGCCACAGCCACTGCAATTGGGTTGAAAGGCGCTGATGGCACACCTTGTGGCTGTGCCTTGGTCACAAAACCTTCGGCAGATGTTGGACTGGCCTGGCCCTTGGTCAGCCCGTAGACCTGGTTGTTGTGAACCAAAAGCGTTACATCGATGTTACGGCGTA
>Ga0209986_10003768_pt1 | contig 13142 bp, 12 predicted proteins | sample BlataG_FD_183168 | JGI IMG/M metagenome (GOLD analysis project Ga0209986, IMG submission 183168) | Deep subsurface microbial communities from Black Sea to uncover new lineages of life (NeLLi) - Black_00105 metaG (SPAdes) (version 2) | ecosystem: Environmental > Aquatic > Marine > Oceanic >...
ATTAATACTTTGTGGGAAAGCCCTTCTGGGCTTGATAATTCTTCTGAAGTCTATTCCGAATCCACCGCAGAATTGCTTCGAAAAGCTAAACATTTACTGAGATATTTATAAACAGAAGGGGGTCAGGTCTGGACATTGGACATTTTCTCCTGATTTGTCCAATGTCCAGACCTGACCCTAACCATATTTTGTATCTTGACATGATGTACTAAATCGTGATAATTTGGTGAGGAAAACTTGAATAAACCAATATCGATAGTGATATGCGTGTTTATATTACTGACGTGTGCTTCAAAGCGCGAATATGATGTGCCTAATCTACATCTGGAAGACGTGGACGGCAACCCGGTAATTCTTCATGAATTAGTGGATGATGGTCCAGTTTTCATATGCCTTTGGGCTCTGTGGTGCAAAATGTGTATCAAAGAACTCGACGCTCTCAAACCCTATTATGCCGAGATGGATTCAATGGGTATACATTTTCTTGCCATCAGTCAAGACAGAGAGAGATCGATTCCACAGGTAAAGCCGTTTGCTATGAGTCATGATTGGGAGTATTTGATAGTGCTTGACCCCGATAACATCGTGCGAGATTCGTTCGATATTTATGCGATGCCAACGAGTTTTGTCATTGATCAGAGAGGCGATATTGTATTTACACATATGGGTTATAAGCCTGGTGACGAAGTGACTATTGTTGATACTCTCCGATACTTATTTGGTGATTAATATGGCAAGGAAAGTAACGGAGCGTTGATGTAACGGAGTAAGGGAGAAATGAAGAAGCTCATTGTTGTGATATTTTTGACTTCAATTATTGCACTTGGTGACCAGCAGGCGATAACCGACAACAAAGTTGAAGGCACATTTGGGGTCAGCCCTCGAAATTAGAAACTATGAAAATTGCGGTGTGCTGTCAGGTTTTGATATTAAATATCTTTATCGGTCAATCGCTTATTATTTTTCAAATGTTCTTGACTTTTGCTGAATAATATTTAAAATCTACATAGAAGATAGGACCTTGGAAGGTTCTGGTAAGGCTTCGGCCTGAGGACAGGCTATCTCCACAAGCTTGCCCTGAATGGATGTGAAGAAATTGTTACAGTAAAGGAGTGTGTATGCGTTTCTTGCAGGTAGTCGTATTACCCGCATTTATCTTCGGTAATTATCTGATAAAAGTAGATGTGCCTGCGAAAGGTGAGACACTGGCTTCCTACAGCGAGTATGTCTTGCTGATCGATTATTTTGAAGGTAATGTCCTTGCTTTGAGCGATGAATCCGGTCTTACGCAGTTGAATGATGACGGGATACCGTATATTGTCCTCGATAAAAACCCGATTCCAGGATATTACTTTATGGCAGAAAAAACTCCGAATGTAGATCCCGGTAGTCTTGGTCCTACTATTCAAGTTCTATATAGTGGTACTGATAACTGGTTGATAAAGACTACTAATCCCGATGATATGTTTACGCTGAACAGGTATGCACTGGAATTAAAACGCATCAATTTTAATGCCCTTGTTCAAAGGTGTACTCTGTTTCCTGTTCGAACCCTGGCGCGGGATACGCTGATCCAGCAAATGGTCGACTCGGTATCATATGATACGATCATTACTGCGGTACGACGACTTCAGGATTTCCGAACCCGTTATTCTTCGACTGACAGCGCCTGGGCGTGTGCCAACGGGTTAATGAATAAATTCAATGTCTATGGCTATGATTCGGTATTCATGGACACGTTCTCAGGAAGTTATGCGCCAAGCGTTATCGCAATAAAGTATGGTATGGTTCATTCTCCTCAAAATTATGTTGTCGGCTGCGGTCATTTTGATTGTACCTCCGAAACACCCCTTGTCCTTGCACCAGGTGCGGATGACAATGCCAGTGCTACTGCCTATGTGATGGAATTAGCGCGCGTCCTGCGCGATTATCTGTTTGAATATACTATCCATTTGATCGCTTTCTGCGGTGAGGAACAAGGATTGCTTGGCAGTGAGCACTATGTGCAGCAGGCGTATTTACGAAACGATACGATTATTGGCGCGGTAAATATGGACATGTTCGCATACACCACACCAAACCGCGATACGCTCACGATCATTAATGACACAAGTTATATTGACAATCTATGGCTGGCAGAGATGTTCTCTGCCTGTGCTGATTCATATACGACCCTCAAGAAAAGAGTCTGGACAGGATTGCGACCATACTCTGACCATGCATCATTCAATCTGTATGGGTATTATGCTGTTCAAGGTCGTGAGAATCTTAATGTATCAAACCCATATTATCACACGACCGGCGATTCAATTGGGGGTGGCTATAATGCTGACACAATGTGTTTTGAGGGTATTAAGGCAGCGCTGGCAACCGTTGCCACCTTGGCGATTCCCTACGGTCAAACTGGCAGCGCGGAGAATGACCAAATCGAACCTGCGAACCGATTACGACTTGAAGTATTTCCGACAATTCAAACACAAGCGACAATAAAAATAGTCGGATATATGCCATTATCAGGCAAAGCGACATTGAGTCTCTACGATGCAGTGGGGCGTACTGTAGTAAAATACAAGAAAACAATAAACAAACCAGGATACTATTCATTTACCCTGAATAATGATCTTAATACTGGTGTTTATTTTGTTGGGCTCAAAGCCGGGGGTATGTCAGTTCAGAAGAAATTCATTATCTGTCAATAATTAGAAACTATGGGGTCAAATCTTTTCTAAGAAACGGAGACTTGGTGAAACGGAGACACGGAGTACCTAATAGTAGGCACTAAGCAGTAGGCAGTAAGCACAACATTTGAGAAACTGTGACATTGAAGATTTGAGATTTATGATTGAAAAAGTGAAGGATCAAAACCTTAGAGATGGGAAACGGTTGCTTCGCAGATGAAAAAATTGCCTCTCGATGCACTCGAGATCTTCGACAGCGGTTTCTAATTTTCAAAAAAAACCAGCCGAGACTTTAGATTTTGTCGAATGTCAAGTTGTAAATATCGCTATAGTCTCGAGTCTAACGAAGTTAGAGAGAGGAAGTATTGAGATGCTGAAAGTGTCGAGTCTATCGAGATGTTGTAAATATCGCTATAGTCTCGAGTCTAACGAAGTTAGAAAGAGGAAGTATTGAGATGTCGTAGATCCTGTCGCAGATCCCGAAGTACTGAGGGGAAGAATTGAAGGGACCTGCCACTTTTTCTTTTTTTCTCAAGAATTCATGGAGATGAGAAAGCAAAAAAAAGCCAAGATTGCGGAGAAAATTAAAAACTCAGTTTCTAATTCCGAGATCTGACCCCGCATGGCCCCTCTCAACTTTAATTGTTCTGGTAATCTTGACAATCAGGCGAATATTATTATAATATAAAAAAAGGTAAATATGACAGGATTATTATTTATATCGTGTTTTGTAAATATTGTTCTTGGTGGATTAAAAAATGATATTAATAATTACCAAGAAGATTATGCAACACACGATTGTGGTAATGTAAAGTTGGGCATAACGAGTTATGGCATGATTGGTAATCCTGATGCCGGTTTTCATTATCCACAGACAAGTCCTGACTATCTCTTTTGTGGCAGTTTTGTTGCTGGGAATGGTGCTGATTATGTCGTTGACCGCTACTATGCTTCAGAGGATTGGCAAGAAGTAAGCTCTATTGTGATGTATGAACCTGGTCCATTTAGCGATGAATATGCAACCGCAACCTATAGTGATTCTGGTTATCCAACACCAAAGGGACTCATTATTGCACAATATTCAATTGCCTGGAGTGCACCTACAGCTGGCGATTTTGTAATTATGAGATTTATTATGCATAATACAGGAAATGTTACGCTTAATGGTATTTATGCCGCAGTCTTTATGGATTGGGATGTTGGTAGCCCTAATAACAATCAAGGTTCATCTGATACCACCAGAAATCTGACCTGGATGTATTATAGTACGCCTTATTGTGGTGTTGCAATTTTGGAACCAAGGCGTGATATCCCAGCGGCGAATCTTGCCCTCATTGACCCTGCAGTATATGTCTATCCTTACGGTGACCTACCTGATAATATCAAGATTAAGTTTATGGATGGCACGATTCAAAATCCTTCTTCTAATCGTCCTTATGATTGGTCAACCTGTAATTCTGCCGGGCCATTTACAATCGCCCCCGGTGATTCTGCAGTTGCGGCATTTGCAATTATTGGTGGTGATAACCTGAATGATTTAAAGGTAAATGCAGACACAGCATATAACCGTTATTGGCAGGTTTATGGGATTAAAGAAATCAGTTCAGGGTCTCCAATCAAAAACTCAGGTCTTTTGGTTTATCCAAATCCTTTTAGAGAAAAATTGGCTATCAGATACCGGGATGTAACAGAAACAGAACGGGAGATTTCCTTAAAAATTTATAGTGCTACAGGCCGGTTAATAAAAAAATTAAACAAGTTAACTATTAAGCCATTTAACCATATCATCTGGTATGGAGATGATTATCTCGGTCGCAAGGTTCCAGCGGGTGTCTATTTTGTGCGTTTTAAGGCAGGTGATTATAAGAAGGTTGAGAAGGTGATACTGCTAAGATAGAGGGACGAACGGGGGAGGAAACGAATTGGGGTCAAACCTTTTCTAAGAATCGGAGATACGGAGACACGGAATACATACTGTGTTGAAGACACGTTTCACTGAAGTCACATTTCATTGTAGACACGCTACGCTGAAGGAATAAAATAAACCAAAAAGACCAGATTCTTGACTTTGATCGGAAATTTAAGATAATTATACAAAGGAGGATTAAATGTGGTCTAAAAGGCATTTTCCAGTATTAGTAACATTAGGCTGTATAATATTTACGAGCATGATATCAGGTCAGACTTCGGAATATCCGGGATATTGGCGCCCGAAGTTTGAAGGGTTCTTTGACGTAAACGACACCAATTCAGTTCCTGTGGTAGACAGAATGAATCAGTATAATGTCATGAAGGAAATGCTGTACTTTACCTATCAGATCGAGGATGCCGCCGATAACCGAATCCATTTTGAATTGCACCTTGGCGGTAGTGCTACATTTGACAGCGAAAATGATACAACATTCTTGAACGGGATTATTTCGTTTAAATTGAATCTACTCAATCCTAAGATTCCGAACTCACGGGATATCGTTGACGATATTCACAAATTGCAGAATTTGGCTGATATGACAGGATTCCAGCTGCCGCCACGTGCTGGCGAACGGATAGACGAGATCCGTCAAAACTTAGAGAAATACAACAAACAATTTTGGTGGAAACGGATTTCTGTTAGCGCCAGTGTACCGATCACGGATTTTGATTACCTTCCAGGTTTCGATTTTCAGAAAACCTATTTATGTTTAGGATACGATTTCGGAGATGTCCTGACACTGCAAGTCGGCGCTAATATTGACAAAGAATATCTCATCGCAGCATCTGTAGATCTCTCCACGCCGTTATACTCCCTTGCAGAGGATTTTAAATATATGGTATCACGACTCCTGAAACTTCCCACACGGCGCGATTATGATTACTTTTGGTATTGAGGCACCGTCCCCGAAAGCCGAAAAGAACCAAAGAAACTAAAGTGAACTCCGTTTCTTGTCCTTAGCCTTTGCCCTTTGCTCTAAGCACCTAGCACAATAGTTGACTTCAGTTTGGAATTCAGGATAATAAATCAGGAGGATTCTATCATGAAGTTAAAAAATACAGCACAAACGATCCTTAGTGGTCTTGTTTTTATTATAGGTTTTTACATGGTCATAAAATTTGCCGGTACCACGCTTCCGCCAGTACTCAGCGGCATCGCATTCATGATCATCGGATTTTTGTTTTTACTAAAGAAATAATAACCAAGGTATAAATCTGTAGATAGGCGAGGGGCTTTTGAAAGGAGGTATCATGAAATATCTATTCAAAAGATCAGTGCTTATATTATATACAGGGGTTGTGCTTTTTTCCGGCTTTGCACATGCTCTTAATGAAAAAGAAGTCATAGAAAAAACCACTGCTTTTCTGGAGGAGCTTAACTCCCAGGATAAATTTTCAGGAGCAGTTCTTATTGCCAAAGATGGTCTGCCAATCCTTAAAAAAGCATATGGTTATGCCAACCGGTCATTCGATGTTCCAAATCAGATTGATACTAAATTCAACCTGGGATCAATGAACAAAATGTTCACGGGTGTAGCCATCCTCCAACTGGTTGAGAAAAATAAGCTCGTACTCGATGGCAAAATAATTGATTATGTACCAGATTATCCGAATGAAGATGTGGCAAACAAAGTGACGATCCATCAATTACTGACACACACAAGTGGTCTGGGTAACTACTGGACAGATGAATTCATGAAGACCTCCAAGGATTTATATCGTGAGGTCAAGGATTATTTGCCGCTATTCGTGAATGATCCTTTGCTTTTCGAACCGGGAAGCCAGTTCTCCTACAGTAATTCTGGTTTCATGATGCTCGGTTATATCATTGAAAAGGTCACCGGGCAGAGTTATTTTGATTATGTAAGGGATAACATTTACAAACCTGCCGGTATGAACAATACCGACGCTTATGAAAACGATTATGTTGTGCCCAATCTTGCAGTCGGTTACACTAAGATGACGGCAAGACCCGGTGAAATAAAAAATAACCTATTCTTGCACGTTGTGAAGGGCAATCCTGCGGGTGGGGGATACTCGACTGTTGAGGATTTGCTTTCTTTCGGCAACGCATTGATGGACTGCAGACTTCTGTCGAAATTGCATACAGATTTGGCGCTCAGCGGTAAGGTCAAAACAGAGCCGCACATCATGTATTGTTATGGGTTCCGAGATCGAGTGGAAAACGGTCACCATATCGTCGGTCACACTGGAGGATTTCCTGGGATCAATGGATACCTTGGTATTTTTACAGACCTTGGCTATACGGTTGCTGTGTTGTCAAATTTTGATAATGGTAATGCCGAGGTAGCTTTATTCATCGAGGAACTTTTAGTGGGCGAGACCCAGCGCACGAAAAATATAAAATTGACCAGGATGGTGCTGGATGAAGCCATTAAAAAAGGTTATGACGCAGCAGTGAAAGTGTACGAGAAGAACAAAAAAATGGGCAAGATAGGCGAAAGGGCAGTGAATAGCCGCGGCTATGGATTACTTACACAGGGAAAGGTCAAAGAGGCAATAGATGTATTCAGACTTAATGTATATCTTTACGCAACCTCTGCTAATGCATACGATAGCCTTGGTGAAGCATATCTGGCAGCCGGAAATATAGAGCTGGCGATCAAAAACTATAAGAAATCACTCGAACTCAATCCGAATAATGATAATGCTATTGAAAAACTTAAGGAAATTGAAAAGATTAGTCATTCAGGCTGTTGAAAAAGTCATTTTTCACTGGAGTAGAGCATTTATGCTCGTGAAAACTGATGAAATTTCATTGCTTTTGACGGGGCTAAAGCCCCTACTCCACTAAATCAACAGCCTGATTGAGTCACCAAGTCATTCTAACAGACTTCGGTGTCTAACGGGGCAGGCTGATGATAATGACTAAAAAAAGAGTTATGTGTTTAGGAAAAAAGGTATACCTGCTCGTGTGAGGATTTCAGAAAGATAGTTTAGTTTTTCTTTGTATCATTTCATTACACCTTGACTACAATGTGAAATTTAGCATGAGAGGAAATTAAGTATCAGAGTCCCGATTGAATATACCTCAACGGGATAAATATGGGGGTAACAGTGTATCGGAGTTTACTATATAAAGCACAAGAGATGGATTCCCTGGTCAAGCCAGGGAATGACAGATTGGGTTTATGTAACACAAGATAAATGTTGTTCCAGTAATTGATACATTGCTAAGTAAAATCTGGACTTTATAATAAATTTCGCATATAATCATCATATGAAAATATTGATAATTGGCGGGACGAGATTTATTGGGCCGAGTGTCGTTAAAAAATTGCTTGAGCAAGGTCATACCATTGTGCTCTTTCACCGAGGGAAAAGCAAAGCTGACCTGCCTGAAGATATACCACACATCCTTGGCGACCGTAACAGCTTAGCTGATTTTCGCAGCGAGTTTGCAGAATTCAAACCCGAGGCTGTGCTTGATATGGCACCGATTACTGAAAGAAACGCACAGACCGTGGTTGAAGTATTCCGAGATATTACCCAACGTGTCGTTGCCATCAGCAGTCAGGATGTTTACCAGGCATACGGTCTTTTACTAGGCATCGAGGAGGGTGATGTGCAACCGACACCGACAGATGAAGATGCCGCGCTGCGCACAAAATTTTTCCCTTACCGTCAGGATAAACCGAGAAATGATGATGACCCCAGAAAGATACTTGATGATTATGATAAGATACTCGTCGAGAGAGTCGTCATGGGTGATGCAGAATTGGCTGGTACTGTACTTCGACTACCCATGGTCTATGGTCCCCTGGATTACCAACACCGCCTTTACTCATATGTGAAACGCATGGTCGATAAAAGACCCGCAATAATTATGGAGAAAAGTATGGCCGACTGGCGGTCATCAGTTGGTTATGTGGAAAATGTTGCCGATGCGATCGTTCTGGCAATTATTGATGCCCGGGCGCGAAATCGCATATATAATGTTGCAGAACCGGAACATCTAAAACAGTCTGAATGGGTGAAAAAAATCGGCAGAATTTTCGGCTGGAAGGGAAAGGTTATTGTGCTGCCAAGGGAAAAGCTGCCGAAAAAAATGCATGCTGATTTTCGAGCTGAACAAGACCTCACAGTCGATACATCAAGAATAAGGAATGAACTTGGTTATAAGGAAATAGTGCTGATGCATGAAGCGATAAAAACAACGATCGAGTGGGAAATTGAGAATCCTCCAGCATATATCGATCCAGATGCGTATGATTATAAGGCCGAGGATGAAATACTACGGGGGGCTATTTGAGGTTAGGCGTAAGGAGTAGCAGATAATGATACTTATTCACCGTTTCTCCAAGTCTCCGCCTGCCCTGTTAATTGTCAAATGTACGGGGTTTCTCAGACAGTTGTCTATAACCCCGCTTTGCTTATTATCTAGCTATTCTATTCAGTTATGATTATATTGCTAGATGGTAAGGATATTTTCTCACCATTGATACATACTACATCGCATAACCAAGTTTTGATACCTGAACTGCTTTCGCCGTAATATGGTGGGTTCTTTATTGTACCCTGTTTACCGTAATGCTGTCCCCATACTATCCTGCAATCTCCCTTTGTTGCTTTAGACTTATAATATTCGTTATCTGATGGAATGATTATCTCTGGTCTGACAACACCTGCTCTTAGCTGAGTTGAACATTTTAGTATTATATTCCTTCCTTTTGATTGGAGTAAAAGATTCCCGTAATTTTGATCCATTTGCAGTTTACCAAAACCTTCGATAATTATTGATGCAACGCCACGTTTGTGCAAAAGTTCAAATCCTTTGTAATCGATCGAACCTGCAATAATCCCAACCGGCGGATGTTCGATAATTCTGTTGATATCTTTGGATGATACGTATTCCATGAATAGTATGTCTTTAGTAGCATCTGTACAATTATCTGTTAGTTTGCCCCAAGTTGTTGTTCCTGTACCAAATGCGCATTCTAATACATAACCACTATATTCAATCGTAACTCCATATGGAGGTTCAATCTTTGTGATTTTACCCCAGTGGTGGGCTTTCATTTCTGTTGTCGGTAAATCCTTTTGAATCCAGACTTCGCCAGTATCGTAATCGATTTTCTTTATCTCTCCAGCACAGGGTGCTACTATTTTGTTTGTATAGATAGGTATATAGGGCATAAGCCTCACCCCTGCAACAGTTTCACCGTATTCAACTCTATCCCCCTCTTTCTTAAGAACACAGGCCCTGAGCTTCTTCGCGGAAACATCCAACTTTTTCTTTATGCGAAGCTTAATTGGCACGTCTGGTTTCTCCAGGATTTCTCGAATAACGATAACACCAAGCACGGAGTTTATCTTCTCGATTTTACCATCAATAGGAGATTCTATTTGCTTTGTTATCATCAAACTTTGTTTTCTTACAATAATCTCGGACCATTTCACCGGTTCATTTTCTTTTTTCAGTAAATATTTAGTAATATCTCCTGGCGATATATTGAAACGGCGTGCGACATCAATGATGCACACTCTACCCATGCGGTAATTAGCGCGAAGTACTGTGGTATCGGGGTTAACGTTATCATCTTTTTTAACTAATATTTCACCAGGAAAGGGTGAAATCCTCGAGGTTATAATTCTAGGATTATAATATAGTGACATTTTCTTCCATTAGATCTAAGGCTAACTGTTCATCGACCTGTGAAAGAACACCCAGATGAGGAAGAATGAAAGATTTGTCAATAGATATTGAGGTATGAGGACTAAGGTGTAATGCTTTTGCGATTATTTGCTTAACTTGACCTTTTTGCGGATGATGAGCTACAAAACCACCACTTGCGATAACCAAATCGTAATCCTTCTTTGTTTTCTGATGCATTCTAAACGCTTCAGCAATGATATTTTGGGCAATCGCCTCTTCGATTTTGAGTTCAAATTCTGTTTCAGATATTGTTACCGGTCTGATATGCCTATTACCTATGAAATTCAAGACTTCTTTCTCACTGAACTTTCTTCCCAAAGCCGACATAATTTGTCTTATACCACATGCTTGTAGAACATATGGTAGAGAATACGTCATGCCAAGATTTGCAGCGACGGTTCGTTTCGCAGAATCACTAGTAATAGAAAAACAGTCCGTGGTTGCACCACCCATATCAAAGGCAAATATCGTTTTGTTGCTGCGTCTAGAATACAGAGATAAAATATTCTCAACAGCAAGTGGTGTTGGCAAGGGTGGCTTAGATGCTCTATCACACAAATTCTTGTAACCAGGAGCCGAAGACATCACGTGATTAATAAATGTATTGAGCATTTCATTCCGTGCTGGCGCAAAATTTTCAATGTCTTCTTTAGGATTAATATTTGGTACAGTTTTTAAAAAAAATCTATCACTCAATATTTCCTTAACAAAGGGCTGGGCATATGAATTACCTGCGAAAATAATAGGTAATTTAGCCGTTTCAAATTTAGGATGTATTTTGGACAGGTTGATTAATTCAGCGATTTCTACTAACTGATTAATTGCTCCACCCTCAAAGCCACCTGCGAAGAGTATCAAATCAGGCTTTGCATTGTCAAGACAATGAATTCGTTGTAAGGGAATTCTTCCATCATCAAAAGCCAGAGTATCAATGACAATAGCACCTGAGTTCAATGCCAGGTTGTAGGCACTTGTCGCAGTATAACTCTTAGTAATGCCGATTGCCACTATCTGTAAACCACCTCCTGCACTGCTGGAAAAGAGCAGATCATAATCTGCAACTTTTTCCTTAAGTTTACTCGCGATTAGCTGGGTTGCTAATCGAAGACCAATCGCTACGTCTTCATCTGGTTTTTCTACTGTTGTTTTTGCCTCTTCACGGGCAAGTATTGCATTCCCTTGAATCAATAGGGCTTTAGTGGTCGTGCTACCAATGTCAGCAACAAGATATTTATTCACTTAAGTTATTATAACAAATTAATATTAGAAGTCAAACGCTCATGTCGTCAATTCCCTGAACCAACTTCAAACGACACTCTTAACATGGTTTTGCTTGTTTGTTGTCTATGACCTCTCGGTGTGCTCATCTCGGTTGACTCGATACAAGCGAGATCTTCGACCTCCTGATGAGGTGGATTGGATATTGACTACATTGATTTCTTGAGTATCTTGAGAATAGGAAAGGAAGAGTGCTTTGTGGACAGTAAATTACCAGAAGGTTACTGGAAAAAGATGCGGTTTTGCTTATTAAGCATTATTCACATTTTGGATAACCATGAAAAGGACAATATACAGTGTGCTAAGTTATTAAAAAAGATGAAGAAATATCTTCAGATACTCAAGAATATTCCTTTTCTTGAATGGAAGATTGGATTTCATTTCCTGGTGAAGTGCGAGGAATCAGGTAAACGTAAAGATGAGGTATCCATACAAAAAGGCATACGTAAAAAGGATGTCATGAAATTAAGGTTCTTGTGGTTGCAGTTACTCTTTTTGGTTCGAGCTTGCTCGGAAAAATCTTTTGAACGGACATATTCACCTGGTTTGAATTTAGCCAGGATTCGAAAAAAACTCACAAGGGTGCGGGATGAAATGTCTGAGGATCTTAAGGTTTTGGACAATCTTCATTATTGGGATAACGCGGTAGATTATGGCTTCACGATTGAATTACAAGCCGGACCGAAGCTTGATTGGGATTGATTTTACAAAGGAATTTTGTATAATGGGGCAGAGGACGAAAAAGAAAGGTTGGCAGAAAAGTGATTTGGGGTCTCCGTTACACGAGAGCTCCGTTTCGCGAGAGCAGGCAGGCAAATCTAAACATTGTACATATTTTATGGGGAGCAGGCGTTCAGGTGTTTATTGGGATGGGCATCCTTGACATGGTGTCTCTGTTCCGCACGGCAGCGAAGATTTGGCAGCGAATAACTCTGATGCAACCAGTAAACCTGCTCTGATTATCAGAGCAGCTGGAATTATCTCGTATACTGTGCCGTCGAGTTCGAGTGCGTTGTATTCCTTTGTTTCTCCGTCAGCACTCGGGCACGAAGCACACCGACGTTTAACCAACTTACCACCTAACAAATTTTCGAGAGCTTTACCATTGATCAAGATATAATTTCCTTCTTGCGCTTCGGTTTGCTCATCGAGTATGACTTCTATGTCCAGCTTGGCAAGTGCGGACTGCAGTTTCTCATAAGCAGTCTTTACTTCCTCTGGTGTCATTAGGCAACGATTACATGGCTTCATGCTCTGGCATACGGTATGCTGCCAGCTTATGACCAGAGATTTTCCATCTCTCTCAGCCGGGCATTGAGCTTGGATAAAAAAAGGCGCACAACATAATAAAATAATGATACTGAGCAATTTCTTCGTCATTGTAACCTCCTTATACTACAATTATATATAGAAAACAATATATTTCAAGAGACAGCCAGGGGCAATGTGGGGTCAAATCAATAACGACAATTGAAGGGGCCTACCACTTTTCCCCCTTTGTTATAGCCCCTTGACAGACTTAAGTATATTGATATAAT
>Ga0209986_10003769_pt1 | contig 13133 bp, 12 predicted proteins | sample BlataG_FD_183168 | JGI IMG/M metagenome (GOLD analysis project Ga0209986, IMG submission 183168) | Deep subsurface microbial communities from Black Sea to uncover new lineages of life (NeLLi) - Black_00105 metaG (SPAdes) (version 2) | ecosystem: Environmental > Aquatic > Marine > Oceanic >...
AAGGAGTATAAAATGAAAAAGAGGCTGATGATAGTTGCTACATTGGTGCTTTGTCTCGGTCTTGCCTTTGCCGCCACAGGCTATGGGCTTGAAAAACTGGGCAAGGGAGTGAAAATATACTTTTTCAACGGAGGACCACCAGGATGTCCTTTTGCTTCTGTTGTCTATAATGGAGCAAAACAGGCAGAATATGATTTGGGAGCTGACGTGACGTATGTATGGTCGGATTGGAACGTTGCAAAAATGATTGCAGACTTTAAAGATGCCATGGCTGCTAATCCTGACGGTATTGCTATCATGGGACACCCAGGAGATGATGCATTTGAACTCTTAGTTGATCAAGCTATTGCCAAGGGGATTATAGTAACGAGCCAGAACACGACTCTTCCTCGTATTGAAGACAAATATACTGCAGTGGGCTTTGGTTATGTTGGTCAGGAGTTGTATGCATCTGGCCTTATGTTAGCTAGGCACACCGCTAGACTCCTTGGTCTAGGAGATGGGGACAGGGCTTTAGTTTATGGACTTGTCTCACAACCAACGCGAGGACTAAGGTCAAAAGGTTGTATAGATGGCTTGGAGGAAGCAGGAGTAACGGTTGATTATATAGAAATTTCAGATGCAGTGAATACTGATCCACTTTTGGGTGCACCAGTTGTAGCAGGATACATAGCAGCTAATCCCGATGTTAAATTAATCATAACTGATCACGGAGGACTCACCGGCACACTAGAAATGTACTTCAAAACAGCGGGGGTAAAGCCAGGAGAAATAATGGGTGCAGGATTTGATCTTAGTGCAGCATCAGTAGAGGCTATTAGAAACGGGTATACTGCAGCTGTACATGATCAGCAGCCATATCTCCAGGGATATCTGCCCATTGTTCAAATTGTCTTGACTAAGAAATATGGCTTTGCCGGTCTTCACATCAATACCGGGTCTGGTGTAGTAGATGCTTCCAATGTTGAACCTGTTGCTGCATTAGCCGAGGTGGGAATTAGGTAATTTAGTGAATTGTTGGGTGTGATTGAAAAAGAACGCAGCAACTTCTCTTCATTCTTGAGAAGTTGCTGCGTTCTGAAGAATTCAGAAGATAAATCAGGAGCCTAACCATAAAAAAGCCAAAAGAGAAAAAAACGAAAACACTAAGACACCATCTTAAGCTAAGTGAATTTAGACTGCAGTGGAGTATGGTTGCAGTTCTTGCAATAATACTTGCAGTATTTACCATTAAAAATCCCAGAGTTTTTCTTGGTTTTAGAATTTACTATTCTTTTATGTCCATCATCCCCTTTATGACTATCCTGGCTTTAGCTTTGACACCGGTAATTATTTGTAAAGAGATGGATCTTTCCTTCCCCTCAATATTGGGATTTTCCGCATGGATGTTTGCAAGTTTATCCGCTTCAACCGGAAATCCTACTCTGGCTCTGGTGATCTCTTTGCTTACAGGTTTACTGGCCGGGCTTTTAAATGGTATATTGGTGGTGAAAGTTGGTGTTCCCTCATTAATAATAACTATAGGGACAATGTTTTTCTGGAGGGGAATGATTATGATCTGCAGTGGAGGAGTAGGAAAAACGCTGGTGCCTGTTAAAGGAACAATCTTATTTCAGAGTTTAGTGGGTAGAATAGGAGGTGTTGTTCCAGCTCAGGCGTTGTGGGCTGTTGGGCTGGCGTTTCTTTTCTGGTTGATTTTGAATCGACATAAATTTGGTACTCATATATATTTTACCGGAGATAACATAGAAAGTGCCAGAATGATGGGTATACCCGTAAATAGAGTAAAAATGCTCGTCTTTGCACAATTAGGATTCTTTGCTGCTTTTGCTGGAATACTGGTTAGTCTGGAAGCGTTATATCAGTGGCCCACAACGGGACAAGGATTTCTTCTCCCGACAATAGCCGCAGTTTTTCTAGGGGGGACCTCAGCTTTTGGAGGGATGGGGACTATTTTTGGAACCTTTATTGGAGCTATTATCATAGGGGCTTTAGAGGCTGGAATCATTAGTGTAGGGCTTATGGGGTTTTGGACCCAGGTGTTCTATGGTTTGATCATAGTTATTTCTGTTGGAATTCATACGATCTTGAGGAAAAGAGCGTAAATAGCGTATAGCGAATAGAGAATAGGGAAACTGTCATTGCCAGTCTGCCGAAGGCAGGCGTGCAATCTACAAAGCGGCGCGAGGGGAGGTTGCTTTAATTCGTCGTGCGTATTGCATAATACGAGATACAGCTTTTTTATAAACACTCAGTATGGAGGAAAGAATAAAAATGCTGAAACGTTATCTCAAGCTAAGTGAATTTAAATTGCAGTGGAGTATATTTGCAATTCTTGTAGCACTATTTACGTTATTTATTATTGGAGCTCCCAGAACTTTTCTCTTCCCCGATATTTACTATTCTTTTATGTCCACCATCCCCTTTATGACTATCATGGCTTTAGCTTTGACACCGGTAATTATTTGTAAAGAGATAGATCTTTCCTTTCCTTCAATAATGGGATTTTCCGCATGGATGTTTGCAAGTTTATCCGCTTCAACCGGAAATCCTACCCTGGCTCTAATAATCTCTTTGATTACAGGCTTACTGGCCGGACTTTTAAACGGTATATTGGTAGCGAAAGTCGGTCTTCCCTCGTTAATAGTAACTATAGGGACAATGTTTTTCTGGAAGGGATTGGTTTTAGTCTTCAGTGCAGCGGGGGGAATAACGCTGGTACCTCTCAGAGGAACGGTCTTATTTAAGAGTTTAGTAGGTAGAATAGGAGGTGCTATTCCAGCTCAGGCGCTGTGGGCTGTTGGACTGGCTTTTCTTTTCTGGTTGATTTTGAATCGACATAAATTTGGTACTCATGTATATTTTACCGGAGATAATATAGAAAGTGCTAGAATGATGGGTATACCTGTAAACAGGGTGAGAATGCTTGTCTTCACGCAACTGGGATTCTTCGCTGCTTTTGCTGGAATACTGCTTGATCTGGAAATGTCATATTATTGGCCCACAACGGGAGAAGGATATCTTCTCGGAACATTAGCCTCAGTTTTTCTGGGGGGAACCTCAGTTTTTGGAGGGATGGGGACTATTTTTGGAACCTTTGTTGGAAGTATTATCATAGGATCTTTAGAAACTGGAATTGTCACCATAGGACTTTCAGGATATTGGACCAACCTGATTTATGGTTTACTCATAGTTATTTCTGTTTCAATTCATTCGATTTTGAGAAGAAAAACCTAAATTATAAATAGCGTTTAGCGTTTATCCTATCCGCTAATAATGAGGAGGAATTTAATGGAGGTAAAGAATGAGAAATTAGTACGGATGGTAAATATCTCTAAATATTTTGGAGAAGTTGCTGCCTTGAAGGAAGAAAATTTTGAGGTGGGATATAATGAAGTTGTTGGATTGATAGGTGATAACGGCGCCGGTAAATCAACATTGATAAAAATCCTCACCGGAGTTCACACTCCAGATAAAGGAAGAATATACTTTAAAGGGGAGGAAATAACATACCATTCCGTGGAAAGAGCTCGTGAATTAGGTATTGAAACTGTTTACCAGGAAAGAGCCTTAGGAGAGCAGCAAGCATTATGGAGAAATATTTTCATGGGTAGAGAAATGACCGATCGCTTAGGTTTCCTCCAGGTAAAAAAGGCGAAAAAGGAGACCGAGAAGATATTAAAAGAGGTGATAGGATTCACCGCAGCAGGACTTACACCTGATTCAATTGTGGAAAGATTATCCGGGGGAGAAAAACAAGGCGTGGCAATAGCCAGGGCTTTGCATTTCAAGGCAGAGTTGATTATCTTGGACGAGCCTACCATGGCTTTATCGCTTTCAGAGACAAAAAAAGTACTGAATTTTGTGAAAGAGGTAAAAGAGCAAGGAAAATCCTGTATTTTCATAACTCATAATATATATCATGTATACCCGGCTGCAGATAGATTTGTTGTTTTGGATAGGGGAAGAACTGTGGGAGAATTTGAAAAGAAAGATATATCCTTGGGGGAGCTTGTTGATAAATTATACCTGGTGGCAAGGACTGGAGAGATAAGTTAGACTGAACTTGGCCGCGGAAGTAAATAGAGTAAAAATATAATCATCGAAGGAAAAGATAATATGAATTCTAAAGAGCGGGTGAGAATAGCTCTTTCTTTTGAAGAACCGGATAGAGTGCCAGTTTCGGCTGATTATGTTCCTGAAATTAAGAAAAAACTCTCTCGAATAATGGGGGATGAAGAAACAGATCTTGGAGCTACTATGGGCAATGATATGGTAATCACCAGCCATGGCTTTGCTACTAGCTATTATCTGAAAGAGGATTCTGAATATTACGACGAATGGGGCTGCAAATGGAAGTATTTCCGAAATCCGAGCGGCTCATATACTGAAGTAATAGAGAGACCACTGGAAGATGAGAAAAAACTAGACTCATATAAGATTCCTGATCCTTATAATGAAAGGCGATATGAGCCGTCCAGGCAGATAATTGAAAAATATGGAAGAGATTACTGGATAGTGGGGGCAATTCCTTGTACTATATTTGAAGTATCCTGGGGTCTCCGCGGCTTAGACAAGTTTATGATGGATATGGTTTCCAATAAGGATTTCGCTCATGCATTAATGGATAAAGTAATGGAATTTCCATTGGCAGCCGGCAGAAAGCTTATAGAGCTAGGCGTTGACATGCTGTGGACTGGTGACGATGTGGGTATGCAAACCGGAATGATGATATCGCTAGCTTTATGGAAAGAGTATCTTAAACCCAGGTATACAAAACTTTTCAGCGAATTCAAAAAACTTGATCCCAGCGTAAAGGTAGCCTATCACAGTTGTGGTAACTGTGAGACTATTCTAGATGAAATGTATGAGATAGGCCTGGATGTTATGAATCCTATTCAGCCTGGTGCTATGGATCCTGGATACATAAAGAAAAGATACGGAGAAAAACTAGCCCTCTGGGGTACTCTGGATGAGCAGAGAGTACTTCCCTTTGGAACACCTGATGAAGTGAAAGCAGAGGTAAAAAGACTTATAAAAAATTGTGCCCGCGGAGGAGGTTTTATTTTAGCTCCAGCCCATAATATCCAAGCAGATACCAGCATTGAGAATATATTGGCTTTTTATAAAGCAGCAAAAGAGTATGGCCAGTATCCTATGCACTTATAGGACATTAAAGACTTTTCTAAGAAAAAAATAATATTGGCCAAGGGGTGAAAATGACTAATTATGAGCGGTTTGTAAAGACTATTAAGTTTGAGTTACCCGATAGGATTCTTACCTATGATTTCGTTGACAACAGAGAGTTGTTGGAAACTTATGGGGGGAAAGGAGATCTTATCGAACGAAATGCTCGGATGGCCAAAAATATTGGTTTAGACGTCACGAGGTATATCTACGATCCAGTTAATCACTGGATGGGTCCAAAAATAGAGAACTGGATACGCTTTTTTGGTGTTAATCCTGACAAATGGGAGGTATCTAAAAAAGGGGGCACTGCTTGGATTTCCAAAAGACCTTTTGCTGATCTTAAAGGATTGGAAAAAAATATGCCCAATATGCCCCAGAAAAGTGAAATGGAGGAATGGTATAAACCAGCAATAAAAAAAATAAAAGAAATTTATGATGAATACGATGTGGTGTTTATCGGAGCTGTAGAAGGTCCCTGTACCGATGCTTACACGTATGCTGATATGGAGCTTTTCTGTGGGGCTATTTATGAAGCTCCAGAATTAGTCGATCATCTCATGGAGTGTACTTGTCGTTTTTCCGAGATAATCGCTGAGATATTTGCTGAAAACCCCTCTGCTCCTCTTATGTTTATGGGAGAGGATGTAGCAGGAAAATCTGGATTAATATTTAGTCCCTCTTTCATAAGGAAGAAACTTTTGCCTCTGTGGAAAAGAATTGCAAAACCGATCAAAGATAAGGGTTTTAAATTTCTCTTCCATTCTGATGGAAAACTAGCCGATCTACTTCCTATAGTCATTAACGAATTAAAAGCTGATGGAATCAATCCTATTGAGAGAAATGAATGTAATGATATTTTTGAAATCAAAGAGAAATATCCTCATACGCTTCTTTTTGGAAATGTCTGTTGCGAGGTAACATTACCTTATGGAACAGAAAAGGATGTAGAAGAAGAAACCCTAGAACTTATTAGAAAAATTGGGCCTCAGGGGGGTATTTGTATTGGTTCATCCAGTGAGGTTCATGATCTTGTTCCAGCCAGAAATGCTCTTAAAATGTATGAAGCAGTTCACAAATATGGGGTTTATCCCATTAAAATTTAATAAACGAAGAGGAGTAAAATGTGTGAATATTGCACCGAACACGGGGAGGGAAAGAAGTGGTATCTGCAGATGAAGAACTATTCGGATGAATTGCTCCATCAGGAGCTTTCATCCAGGCAAAAGGAAATCGCTGAAGCCTCCTCGCGCACCGAGACGAGACTCCGCTTTTTTGAGAACCGGGTGATACCGGCGATTACCGGTGTACCAGGGCCAGAGGATCAATCACAAGATGCATCAGGATCAAAGGCTCAATTCAGCGAAAAGGAAATGGCAAAACGAAGAAAGGTTAGCTTCGGTCAGGTATTGCCGATCGAGGACGTTGAACAAGTGATAGACATAGCGGACTCTATCACGAGGTTTGCTTGCGGGTGCCGATTCATTACCACAGGGAAGACAGACAAACGATACTGCTTCGGCTTAGGAGTAGACAAACAGGGCATTCTAGGGAAGTTCCCTGATGCCGCTTCGTCTCTGGAGGTGCTTAGCAAGAAAGAGGCGAAAAAGAGCTTCCGTGAATACGACAAGGAAGGACTCGTGCATACAGTTTGGACAGATATAGCCCCTTATGTTGACACCTTATGTAACTGTGATCGCGATTGCCTTCAGTACAAAAGATATATCGAGAATGAAGGAGTCCCTAGTTTCTTCCGGGCAGAATACATTTGCCAAACAGACTGGGACCTCTGCAGGGGTTGTAAGTCCTGTATGAGTCAATGTCAGTTTGGCGCCAAGTTCTACTCCTCTACACTTTCTAAAGTCTATATTGATCCGGCTAGGTGCTTCGGATGCGGTGTGTGTCGGGCAGCATGTCCAAACGATGCCATTGCCCTTCTTCCAAGAGGCGAGGTCCCAGAGGCAGCGAATATTTGGTTAAAGAAAACACCGAAGTGAAGTTTACAGGTGAGAGCTTGCTTGCCGCTCATATATGTTTCTGAAGCTACCAAAAGGGCAAATTATCGAGAGTTGCCGAGAGTGCAGGAAGGTCTGCCCAATAGGCGTAAAATAATCTTTTAGAGGAGAAAACTGCTGGTGGGCAGCGGTCCCTTGGCTGCAACCGCGTCCGCCAGTTAGCGCAATTCAAACCTGTGGATCTACATAATAGGACGAGGGACAGAAAAACCTTAATAGTGGAAACAAAAAAGCGGAAATCCAGTAATTGATTGAAAAAAAAATTGACACTCAATTAACATATGTTACACTAAACTCAAAATTTTATAAGATTTATACGAAGCTCAAGATCTTGGGAGGAAAAATAAGTATTTATAAGAAAATTAGGAAGCTAAAATAAGGCCAGAGGGAGGTGAAAAGTAGGTAGGCCGCTAGCTGGGAAATGAAGGAAGGTTTTCCAATAAGAGAAGTCTCGAAAGATTAGTTTCTCTTTTGGGAGCTTTCCACAGAAAAATGAAGAATGTCTGACAAGACTTGGGCAAAAACAAAGGAGGAATAGCTATGAAACGATTAAGATTTATGGTGGGGTTAATGTGTATGATGTTACTAGTAGGAACAATGGGAAACTTTGCAGAAGCTGCGTCGCCAGAGAAATATAATTTTGTGTTTATCACTCAGTGGGGACCAGAAACTATGTTTGCGGCAGTTGTAAAAAAGGGAATGGATGATGCTGCTGAGATGTTAGGTGTTAACGCTCAGATGTTTTTTATTCCCAAGGAAGGAGATTTAGCTGGACAACTGTCCCACTTTGAGACAGCATTGGTGAAAAAACCTGACGGTGTAATCACTACCATTCCTCATCCAACGGTGTTTAATAAGGTAATCCAGAAAGCTCTTGATCAGGGAATTCCTGTAATTTGTTCCAACACAAACGGTCTTGTAGGCACAGGGCACCCATTAGAAAAGACGATACCTTATGTTGGACAAGATCTTTTCTACTCGGGATATGTTTTGGCCACAAAAGCGTCAGAACACTTTTCAGAACCAAAGGAGATGCGTGCACTGGTAGGCATAGAGATCCCTGGAGCATCTTGGGCCGAGGCCAGAGCAGGTGGACAAATAAAGTTTCTAGAAGAATATGGGTGTACATACGATAAGCTCGACATTGGAACGGACATGGCTGTCATGGAATCTCGAATATTAGCCTATCTTAAGAAACATCCAGAAACAAACGTTGTATTTACTCAAGGTGGTGCTGGTCCTGCACCATCTGGTAAAGCGGTAAGGTTAGCAGGTTATAAACCTGGGGAAGTAATTGTGGCTGGATATGATATTGCACCTGCAAGTATCTCTGAAATAAAAAAAGGATATGTAACACTTACTATCGACCAACAGCCTTACCTTCAGGGATTTCTCCCTGTTATACAACTGTATCTGATGAAAAAATATGGTTTTAGCACGTGGGATGTCGATACTGGGCTTGGAATTGCGGATAAAAGTAATGCAGACTTGGTTGAAGGACTAGCTCAGAAAAGAATTAGATAATAGTAAAAATAGAAGCAAAAGAAAAAGCGGATGGGCATACGACATCTCCTCAGAAAGATTCTACTTCTCAAAGAAATCGGTAGTTTTGTGATGTTGGGTACAGCAATATTGGTTTTCTACTTGCTCTCGCCTCCGTTTCTTAGCCTAGCTAACATACAACTCATTCTCCAAATAGCTCCTGAGCTTGGTATCATGGTAACCGGCGTAACACTGTTAATGATCTCTGGGGAGTTTGATTTATCAGTGGGTTCTGTTTTTGCTCTGTGCCCGATTATTAATATCATGTTGATGAACCTTGGTTTGAACGTATACCTATCCGCTATTTTTGCTTCGATTGCCAGTTGTGGAATTGGTGCTCTAAATGCAGTAATAACGCTGAAGTTACGTATTCCCTCTTTCATAACAACGTTGGGGACAATGATGATATGGAGAGGAGTAATAATGCTTATCACAGCTGGATGGCCTTTTCCGTTTTTAGAGGAGGCTATCCCTCTTCAGAAATTACTTGTCGGTGAGGTGGGTCTGATACGTCTCTCTCTCATTTGGTATGGAATGATTGTCTTAGTTTCTTGGATTATACTCGAGCGATCTAGATTTGGGAATTGGATGTTTGCTGTAGGAGGCAACCCAAGAGCAGCAAAGGCCCGGGGTATTAATACAGATGTGGTTAAGGCAACGAATTTTGTAATTGCTTCCTTTTTGGCAGGCCTTGCTGGCCTTATTCAGGCCTATCGTCTTGAGGCATTCATGCCCTTGGCAGGAATAGGAGTAGAACTTGATGTTATTGCTAGCGCTGTTATCGGGGGAGCTTCGCTAGCAGGAGGGGCGGGAACAGTGATAGGTAGTGTTATAGGAGCTCTTCTTATTCGCATTATAGATAATGGTCTGGTGTTGGCAGGAGCTCCTGGATATTGGTTCCGAATATTCGTGGGTATAGTGCTAGTTGTATCTTTGACATTCAATAGAATCATCGAAACAAAAGTTCATAAAATGAGGTGATTCAAAAATGAGCAAACTACCTCTGGTAAAATTGGTCAATATTCATAAATGGTTTGGCCGAGTATGTGCCCTGGAGGGTGTGGATCTGAGCGTTGATTACAATGAGATTGTAGGTTTGCTTGGAGACAATGGAGCAGGTAAATCCACCTTAATAAAGATCTTATCCGGAGTTTACTCGCCAGATAAAGGAGAAATTACGTGGCAAGGGGAAAAAATAAATTTCTCTTCCCCTAAGAATTCCATAAAATTAGGGATTGAGACTATCCATCAGGAGGTAGCTCTAATAGATAGGATGAATGTTATGAGAAACATCTTTATAGGTAGGGAACCGGTAATTCGGTTGGGACCAATGGGCTGGCTAAATATGAAAAAGATGGCCAGGGAATCTATGAAAGCTCTAGAAAAAGTGGCTCTCTACCTAAGATCTCCTGAAGCACTGGTAGAAGAACTCTCAGGTGGACAAAGACAGGGTGTCGCTATAGCCAGAGCTATGTACTTTAAGCCTAAACTTCTTGTGTTAGATGAACCCACCAATAATTTATCAGTCAAGGAATCCAAGCGGGTTCTTCGATTTGTAACAGAAATGAAAGCCCAAGGCGTATCTAGCATCTTTATAAGCCATAATCTTTATAACGTTTACCCGATAGCCGATAAAATTGTTATATTAAGGCACGGCAAAAAAGTAGGAGAATTTAAAAAAGAAGAGACATCTATAGACGACTTAACTGAGATGATAACCTTAAAGTAAATTTAATATCAGTTTATGAATTTATTCCTGATTTTATTGAGATGGGAGTAGATGTAATAAATCCTGTACAGGTAAGTGCTAAGGATATGGATACCAAAAGATTAAAGAAGGAATTTGGTAAAGATATAACTTTCTGGGGTGGAGGGTGTGACACTCGAGCTGTGAGTAAGTATGGGAAGTACTAAATTATTATGAGCGAGCCCTTGAGTATCTTTTGGGAGCCAGAAGATCAATCATCTCCTTAAACCCCTGCTCTGTCTTCTCAGTCAGAACCTTGACCTTGGGCAGATCCTCCAGGCTTAACTCGCCCAGCCTTGTTCCTTTATCCCCTTGGAATCTTACTCCTGTACCATCGATACCTTGGCAAAAGGCCGCTATCTCGCAAGGGCACAAGGAAGTTCCCAGCTCACATACCTTTGTCTTATTAGCCATTGTGAACATATCAACCCAGAAACTCTTCCTGCATCTTCTCAATTGCTCGCCTTTCAATGTTTGTTTTGAGAAGCTTTCAGGGAAAAATGAACCATGTCCTAAATTGTGTGTTAGTCTAAGGCAAGGAGGTACAATTGAACAAAAGGGAACGAATAGAAGCTGTGGTTCGCCACAAGGCTGTAGATAGGATTCCATGGACAATTTATAGATCAATAGCACCCTGGGGTGCAACAGAATTGAAGTGTAGAAATGCAGGTCTCAGTTTATGTTATCAACATTTCCCTATATGTAGAGCGACGAGACCAAACGTCGAGGTGAGAGAGGAGGCCGGGTTTGTTTTCGACAGAAAGCAAAGCAGAAAGGTTATTACCAGAACTTTCATTACGCCGGTAGGAGAAGTCTCTTCTATCCATGAGATTATGGGAGGCGATCGTCCACCCGCCCCAGGAGATTTAATCCGTCGGTTCGGCAGCGAAGTTGATCAAGAGGACCTTTCTTGGATAAGGAAATACCCCTTTAGCAAAGCATCCGACTATGAAGTCCTCAAATATAGCTTAGAGGATCCCATTTATGACCCAAACTACGAAAAATATAAAAAAACAGATCGTCTTGTAGGCTCAGAGGGTGTTGTTATGGCTAATGTTGTAAAATCTCCCTTTCAATCTATTGTTTATGAATTAATGGGGCCTGAAAGATGTTTTTTAGAATTTAACGATAATCCCAAGAGATTTCAAAGCCTATATGAGTTGATATTTGAAAAACAGAAAGAGATATACAAGATAGCTGCTAATTCACCTGCAACCATAGTATGGTGCCCGGATAACATAACAGGCCCGGTTACACCTCCGACCTTTTTCAAAGAATTTTGTCTGCCTTTCTATAATGAAATGGCAGATCTATTGCACGAGAAAGACAAAGTCCTGGCAGTTCACATGGATGGGCAACTCCGGTCCTTGGTTGATCTTATTGCACAGACGAGGATAGATGTCATAGAAGCTTTCACTCCCCCGCCAATGGCAGACCTTTCTATTAAAGAAGCAAAGACGAGTTGGAAGGATAAGATTATTTGGTGTAATTTTCCCCAAGTTTTAATAGGTACTTGCGACGCAGAGAGAATTGAGAACTATATGATCAAGCTGTTGAAAGCTATTGCTCCCGGAGATAATTTCTTGCTCGGTTGTACCGAAAACTTTCCTTTGGATGGATGGGAAGTAGGTTTTAAAGTCCTTGCCAATGTCCTTGATAAGTATGGAGAATACCCTGTCCGTCTATAAAGGCAGATTTAGCATATCTTTGGCGACGGTTTTAAATGGATACTCAAAGTCAAAGCAATAAGCACATACTGCGTAATCTGGCGATTTTTACTTTTCTGGTAATTACTCTTGGTTGGATCGGTAAGTATTGTTCTTTTCACATTAATCGGTATTGGGTTACACCTGCTGAGAAGGAAAAGAATGGCGGCCACACAAAAATAATGGTGCCACTTCACCTAACATCAGATATGCAAAATGCCTCGACAACCCACCTACGCATAATGCTTCGGTGGGCATGGCTCGGCACTTCGCATGATCCGCGAAACGTTATACGACAGGGAGCTTTTAGGAGGTGACTGGTATGAAGAAGTTTGTTGAATTGAATCACGCGCTTGAAGACGGAATGAAGCCGTACCCCGGCTTACCAAGCCCTAAGATTGGGGCTTTTCTTGACCACAAAGCATCGCGTTCTCGCTACGGTGGCAAGGCAGAATTCTATATCGGAAAGGTGGAGATGGTTTGTAACATTAGCACCTATTTAGACAGCCCTTTTCATCGCTACCCTGATGGGGCAGACTTAAGTCAGATTCCGCTTGAAATGGTCGCAGGAGTGCCTGGAATTGCTCTTGATGCAGTTGTTTCGTCAAATCACTCCATCACCTTTGACTGTAAGAAGGCGGAATTGTGTGGCCGGGCTGTGCTTATCAGAACCGGATGGGACCAGCGATGGGGAACGGACAGCTACTGGGAGCCTGGACCGTACCTCGCGGGAGAGTTTATCGACCTTTTGATACGTTCAAAGGCAACGCTGGTGGGAGTTGATTTCTGGAACGTTGACAATACGAAGGACCTGGCTCGCCCAGCACATACGCGGCTTCTTGCCTCAAATATTCTCATCGTTGAGCATCTATGCAATCTATCAATTCTTTCTCGGACCGGTTTTAGATTCTATGCCATACCTCTTCGGATTGTGCG
>Ga0209986_10003771_pt1 | contig 13130 bp, 11 predicted proteins | sample BlataG_FD_183168 | JGI IMG/M metagenome (GOLD analysis project Ga0209986, IMG submission 183168) | Deep subsurface microbial communities from Black Sea to uncover new lineages of life (NeLLi) - Black_00105 metaG (SPAdes) (version 2) | ecosystem: Environmental > Aquatic > Marine > Oceanic >...
GTTTGTCCGAAAGGCGTCCAGCCTTGACTGGCCAACCGGTGAAACCAGGAGGAGCCAATAATCGTCCATACTTGGTTTTACTGGCAAAATCAGGGTCATTATATAGAGGGTTTGGATCACCTATAGCCTGTGCATACCTCTGGATTGCTCCTTCCTCGACCTTGAAGACGATAGTCTCCAAAGTCACACCTATCAATTTCCGCAGTTCATCGGTAATCAGACTACCATTAGCCATAGCTAGCCTCCCAGATTTAGTTTCGTTTACAATCCTATAATAGCAATACTAACGATGTTCATGGGCGGAAAACCGCCTAGATTATGGGTTAGCCCCAGTTTGGGATTCTTGAGCTGTCGTTCTGGTAGCTGGGCTTTGCCCTGCAATTGTTTGTACATTTCGTACAGCATCCTGAGACCAGAGGCCCCAATAGGATGTCCGAAGCACTTCAAGCCGCCATCTGGCTGAATAGGCTGCGGGCCATCATGATTAAAACGGCCAGCCTCGATATCCTCCTTGACTTTCCCTCTGGAGCTAAATTGCAAATCCTCCATGGTCACTGCCTCAGTTATGGAGAAGCAATCGTGCACCTCAGCCATACTTATCTCTTCACGTGGATTCTTTACCCCCGCTTCCTTATAAGCTAGCATGCCACCACGATAAGTAGTCTCAACATGAGCTCCATCCCATTTAGTATACATCAATTCCTCGCCCGAACTTAAAGCGATTTGTAGTGCCTTAACAGATATGGGGTCTGGCCGAAACTTTTTGGCCATGTCAGCCCTGGTTACGATTGCAGCCGCTGAACCATCGCTGACTCCGCAGCAATCAAAAAGCCCCAATGGCCAGGCGATGATAGGCGCTTTTATTATCTGTTCCTCAGTCACTTCGCGGCGCAAATGCGCCTTCGGGTTCCGGGCTCCATTATAATGGCTTTTAGCTGACACTTTAGCCAGCATTTTCTTGCCTTCCTCCGGACTAAGGCCATACACGGCAAAGTACCTGGTCGCCATCATGGCAAAGGCCCCAGGAGCGGTCAATTTGGGCATAATCAGTGCACTTTTTGTCCCCATAAGACCAGGGCCACCAGGAAGTCCACCGTATCCCGTATCTTTGAGCTTTTCTACACCCAAAGCCAGGGCAATGTCATAAGCCCCTGAAGCTACGCCGTAGCATGCACCCCTGAAGGCTTCTGTGCCAGTAGCACAAAAATTTTCCGTCCTGGTGACCGGAATAAAGGGCAACTTCAATGTCAAAGACAAAGGTGTAGCCCCTTTTCCCACGCTTTGTTCCTCAAAATGCACGCCAAACCAGGCTGCATTGATGTCCTTTTTCTCTATACCCGCGTCCTCGATACATTCCTTAAAAGCATCTACCATAAGGTCCTCTGCACTCTTATCCCATAGCTCCCCAAACTTAGTGCAACCCATGCCTATAATAGCAACCTTGTCTTTAATACCTTCTGCCATTTTTTGCTCCCTCCGTAAATTTCATTATCTATTGCCGCAGTCAGGCACGTATAGGCGTTGCCTTCCATGAATAACCGTGGACACCACTTGACTCATCAACATATCGTCTGCGAAAGGTCATCTCTAGCGGCATGCCTACTTTAACGGAATCCAGGTCACAATCCGTGAAATCAAACCAGTATCTACCACCACCATCAAAATCTACCAGGCCATATACTGAAGGCGGGTCAATACTGGCAGCTAGATTATCACCGGTATAAGTAAATATGACACCTTTCTTGTCCGAAAAGCGGTAATCTTCCATCTGGTCAATGGCTCCGCAATCAGGATTTACACATACCCTCTGATATGGATATTGTGGCGTACCGCATTTTTTGCACTTCGAGCCACAAAGGGCCAAAACTACTTTCCGTTCCCTGAACAGCGCTGACATCGGTGTGCGAATGCTTATCTCGCCACGCATACCTAATTCCATCGGTGCTAAATTTCTGAAGGCAAGATATTTTTCATAGCTGGCAAGATCTTTTTTAGAGTTCAGGTGTTTCTTCACCGCCCTCTTATTAGCCACACTTTCTATTTTTTCAGTAACCTGGAAAAATAGTGCGTCGCCGCCGTTTCCAAAGCTGGTAACCAGTACCTTATCACCTGGCTTGGCATCTTCCAACGCCGCTACCAACATCATTAAAGGTGAAGCTGACCCAGTATCACCGACTGTGCTAAGCAATGTATCCTGAAGCTGACCAGGGTCAGCACCTAACCGTTTGGCTATAGCTCCATGCCCTCGTGCATACAGACCTGGATACACTATCTTGGTAAAGTCTTTGATGTTCAAGTTGTATTTTTTCAATAGCCCAGAAATTACCTCCAAGATAAATTGACTATAGCCAGAATCGCGAATGAATCTATCTTCCCAAGCATGTTCAAATTTTTCTCCACTTGCCCTCCAGCGGTCGGGAAAATCGTAGGAAACAGAATACGAACCCTCGAAAGTGGCAATCACATCATCACTGCCAACAAGAAGTGACGCAGCGCCATCACCATAGAGAGACTCTTGAGGACTGCCCGGCTTGCTCAACCGGCAATCGGAAGCACAGACGAGAATATTGCTTGACATCTCCCCTTTTACAGTATCAAGGGCAGAAAGCAGTGCAGTAGTCCCTGACTTCGTAGAGCCTACGAAATCAGCAGTCCTTATATTTGACTGCAAATCAAGAGCAGTAGCTACCAGGGCTGAATTCTGCCTTACCATATAAGGCTGACTGGTGGTAGCAAGATACAGACCGTCAACTGCCTCCCGTTTCATACCACTTACACAATCAATCCCTGCGGCTACTGCCATAGTGAGAGCATCTTCATCATGATTAGCAACTGCATTTTCACCGGGCGGTGGGAACGTCCCCAGGAACCCAACAGCCGTGAAGATAGTGTTGTGATTCATTCGATACCGTGGGATATAAGCTCCGTAAGACTTTATGCCGACCATGAATTAACCTCCTGATATAAGCTTTTTGGACCCAAGAGACTATGGCATAGAAGCTGTATGATGTCAAACCTTGACACTCTTGAAAATGAACCGATAATGAGAACTTTTTCATAATTATCAGTTGACAAAAGTGAGAAAACAAAGTCCCTTTTGGAACTTGACGGTTCACTGCCAGAGTTGTACCATCAACTCAAGAGCAATCGGGGCTAAAACTCACTCACCGCCAAATAATAGTGAAATACTGAATTGAGCAGGGATGTATTATGAACATCGGCAGCGGAATAGAGGATAACATCAAAAGGTTCGGCGAATATGAAGCCGCTTATTTCGAAGGGAGATGGTACACAAATGTTGAGATAAATCGCAACGCCAACCTACTGGGGAATGCACTCAAAGGACTTGGTATAAACAAAGGAGACCGGGTGGCGGTACAAATGTCTAACAGTCCAGAGGTCCTTTCTGCTTTTCCCGCCATATACAAGATAGGCGCTGTTGTCGTCCCCTTGAATCCCCTGCTGCGGCCCGACCAGGCCGCTTATATATATCGTGACTGCGGAGCCAAAGCTATCCTCACTAGCTCGGATTTTGTGGGCCGGGTACTAGAGGCACAAAAGCAAACTCCAAACCTGCAACATGTAATCCTCACAGACCGCGATGACGTTTCTGGAACCATCCCATATCGTAATATTATGTCAACTAGTTCCGCTGAACTGATGATTGAGCAGACTGATAATGACGATGTTGCCGCTCTAATATACACTGCTGGCACCACAGGACCACCCAAGGGTGTGATGCACACGCACTACTCGCTTCATATGAATGCCTTATCCTTCTACGAATACGTTCTGGTTCATCGCTCCATGACTTTGCAATTAAACAGCCGTGCGCTTAATCCCAAAACACTCCAATTCAATGAGGTCACTCAGCGAGTTTCTGGTGTAAATCGAGAGATGGTCAGCCTGGGAGTGCTCCCTCTATCGCACTCCTATGGCATTGCCTTCAGTAACACCGGTAACTTCGTAGGCGGAAAAACAATCGTGCTACGGTGGTGGAATGTCGAAGAGGCACTGAAAGCCATTCAGACATTCCGTGTTACTCAAATGGCAGCAGTTCCTACCATGTACATCCAGATGCTAGAATTCCCTGAACTGGACAAATATGATTTGAGTTCGCTTGAGGACTGTCAATGTGGGGCTGCACCACTGCCCTTGGAAGTAGCCTTGAGGTGGAAAGAAAAGGTGGGAGTGGATATTCGTGAGGGGTGGGGCCTAACCGAATCAGGAGCCATTACTACAGGGCAACCAGGTGACCTTCCACCCAAGTATGGCTCCATTGGTAAGTGCTTGTTGAAATGCAACACCATAAAAGTTTTCGACGAGAAAGGTCAAGAGCTTCCGCCAAGCCAGCAAGGCGAGATAGTAGTCAAGGGGCCTACAGTGATGAAAGGCTACTGGAACCTGCCTGAAGAAACAGCCAAAACTATCAAAGACGGCTGGCTTTATACCGGCGATATAGGTTATATGGACGAGGATAGCTACTTCTACATCACCGGTCGTAAGAAGGATATCATTATCAGAGGTGGAGAAAACGTATCACCGGTGGAGGTTGAGGAGATTCTTCTACAACATCCAGCAGTCGCGGAAGCAGGAGTCGTAGGCATCCCGGACGCTGTATATGGGGAGGAAATAAAGGCTTTCGTCGTCATAAAGCCGGATAAGCGCGTAACCGAAGAGGAACTAATTGCTTTCTGCAAAGACCGCTTGCCTAGCTTTAAGTTGCCCAAAAAGGTACAATTTACGGAATCCTTGCCAAAGAACCTTTTAGGCAAGGTACTAAGAGCCGAATTACGCAAGCTCGGTTAATTTTGAGTAGCGTGACAAAGAATCGAAGGGAGGGACATGCCATTGCCTGAATTAAAATTTGACAAGACAAAATGTGCCGAGTGCAAAGCCATCAGTTGCCTTGTTAAGTGCCAATACATGGATTTTAAGGACAAAGACAAGGCAAAGAAGGAGTGGCAGAAGGTAATCAACGGTGAGGACTCTTCCGTTCTCAAGTCCTGTATCACATGCTATGCCTGCGAAGAATATTGCCCGTTTGGTAACCATCCATTTTACCTGATTGTTGAGCGGCAGGAAGAGAAAGGGATATTACCGGCGCCGAGGCCAACCGTGACAATGTGGATTAACCAGTGCCAGCCAATAGGCAGATTCACGGTGGGCAAAGTTGAGGAAAGGGCATTATCGTACTGCTTTTTGCCCCAATTTAACACACTGGTCAAAGGGAAGCTCTTCGACGGCATTGCCTTGTCTGTAATCTTCGGACAGGAGTTCTTCTGTAATGCTGTTTACCTGCATTACGCAAAAGCATCAGTAATAAAGGATAGGTTACCCAAGATAGTTGAGAATATTAAAAACCAGGGAATCAAAGAGCTTGTATGCCTCCATGATGAATGTTATGGCACCTTCACCTCGCTGGCGCCTGCTTACGGTATAGATATACCCTTCAAACCCATTCATTACTATGAATACCTGTATGGCAGGCTGAAGGAGCTCAAGGACCTGATAAAGCCGCTCAATATTAAAGCTGCCTACCAGAGAAACTGCTCAGCCCGGCTTTGCCCGGAGACAGACCACTATGTAGACGATATATTCAGGCTGCTTAGGGTAGAGCGAGTTAAGCGGGAGTATGATAGGGAGAATGCTCTGTGCTGCGCCGAGATAATCAGGATGGCAATGGGGCCAGCAATGGCCGACGATGTCCAGAAGCGGAATATAGACGATATGGTTAAGTTCGGAGCCGAATACTGCGTTTTTAATTGCCCGGCTTGCTGGGACTCGCTAGCGCATAAGGTCGTCAAGCAAGGCATAAAGCCAATACACATGATTGACCTGTGTAAACTCGCTATAGGCGAAGAACAAGCCCTGAGGCTGCCTGAATTAGTAGCGGAGGTGTAAATTATGATGACCACCAGTGCTTTATACGATTCGTTGGTTAAAATAGTTGGCGAGAATTTCGTCTCCGACCAGAAAGAAGAGCGCTATTTCTATGCCAGGGACGGTGGGCTTATGCCCCCGCATGAACCAGACTTTGTGGTAATGCCCAAAACAGCTGAAGAAGTGCAGGATATAGTAAAGCTGGCAAACAGGGAGAAGGTGCCAGTAGTTCCCAAGGGGTCAGGTTTGGCATTGACCGGTCTGGTTATCCCTCAACGAGGCGGCATTGTGCTGGACATGAAGCGCATGGACAGAATTTTGGAGGTAAATGAAAAAGCCAGATATGTCGTCGTTGAAGCCGGTGTTACCCATGGTGTATTGAAAAGTTATCTGCAAAAACACCACCCTAACTTACGGCACAGCATACCAGACGCTCCGCCGATAGCCACGGTAGTTGCTAACGCAGTAATACACGGACAGGGGCGCCTGTCGCAGCAGCACGGTTTCAACTCCGACATGGTCTCCGGCCTGGAAGTTGTCCTGCCCACGGGAGAACTCTGCCGCATTGGTTCGTGTTCAGTATCTTCATACTGGTTCTCAAAGGGGCCTCCACTGCCGGATTTATCCGGACTCTTTCTGGGCTGGTTTGGCACAACTGGCATAATCACCCGGCTGGGACTGAAGCTTTATCCATGTAAGAAGATGAGAGACATCATGCTTTTCCTGGCAGATAAAGCTGAGCTGGTCCCAGACATTATGCTGAGGCTCAGCCACACTGAGATTGTAGAAGATGTGGTGGTCTCAGCTCAGCCATTGCCTTTGAGATTCAGGGGAACTTTCTGGATAATGGCTTATATAACTGGCGATTCAGATGAAGAACTTGAGTTTAAGCGCAAGATGGTGTGGGATGCCCTCTGGGAATATTTTGAAAACCGGGATGTGGGCTTTTTGAGCACTTCGCCAGACATGAAAGCACCACTGTTGTCAATGCCGTCAAAAGATACAGCCAGATTTGCCGATGTATCTAAAGGTGGCGGATTTCAATATGCCGGGCCCATCGCTCCCATTGAGAAATTCCCGGCTTTCATTAAGAAACTGGAGGAGGTGGCCACAAAATATAATGTCTTCTATGCATCCACTGCGCGGCTTATCGGCGCCGGGCATTGCATGATGTTTTCTTTCTCTTTTTCCTTTAATAGAGCTGATACTGATGAGATGGCAAGAGCCAAAGAGGCTTTAGATGAATGCAGCAAATTTGCCCTGGAAGAAGGAGGTGTGCTCTGGAAGGCAGACATTTACGAACAGAAGCTGCTGATGGACAAGATGGACCCAAATACGCTTGTCCTTATGAAGAAGATAAAACAGCTCCTGGATCCCAATGGAATCATGAACCCTGGAAATTGGGAGGTGAAATAATGCAACAGAAGGACTATGCCAGCCAGATCCACAGGTGCTTTAGATGCGGTTATTGTAAATTCCCTACCGATTACTCGAGCTTCAATTGTCCCTCCTACAGAAGGTTCAGGTTTGATAGCTATTCCACCGGTGGGCGACTTTGGCTTATTTATGCCTGGTTGAAGGGTGAAATCGAATGGTCGGAGCACTTCGCTGAAATCCTTTATACCTGCACAACCTGCAAGAACTGTACTGAGCAATGCCCAATGAAGTTCGCTCCTGATATTGTTGACTGGATTGTTGGAGCCAGGAGCGATATGGTCGAGAAAGGGAAAATACCGCCCCGTGTGGCACGCTTTTTTGAAGCTGTTTATGGCTATGGAAATCCTTTTAAGCAGCTCAGGAGCGACAGGGCTGCCTGGGCAAACGGCACCAAAAAGTATGCGCCAGGAGATGAATACCTCCTGTATGTCGGCTGCCTGGGCTCGTACGACGAAAACGGACAGAAAATGGCCAGGAGCCTGGTAGATATCTTAAACGCCTCAGGAGTATCCTTCGGGATACTTGGTGAAGAAGAAGAATGCTGCGGCAATGAGATATATATGCTGGGTGAAACAGGACTGTTTCAGAATCTGGTGGAAAAAAACAGCCAGAAATTCAAAGAGCTTGGTGTGAGGAAGATAGTCACACTTTCCCCGCATGCCTATAACACGATGAAAAACAATTATCCGGCGTTCGGTGGAAGCTTTGAATTATGTCATTATACCCAGCTCTTGAATGATTTGATAGAGAAGAACAAGATAAAACTCTCTCAGGCTCATGTTGAGGTTAAGCTCACTTATCACGACTCTTGTTTCCTCGGACGTTATAATAATATCTATGACGAGCCCAGGCAGATATTGCAAAGTATTCCCGGCATTAAGCTGGTGGAGATGGAGCGGAACAGGAGAGATGCCTTCTGCTGTGGCGGTGGCAGTGGCAATTTCGTTACCGACCTTTTAGCCGGCAGCGCGGATAGCCCGGCAAGAGTCAGGGCCAGAGAAGCCTACGAAACCGGAGCCGATACTTTAGCAGTCGCCTGCCCCAGTTGTCTGACGATGCTCACCGATGCTGTGAAGGCAGAAGACCTGGATGATAAGCTGGCTGTCAAAGATATCTCACAGATTTTGAAAGAGCTTTTGTCTGCCAAATGAGCCCGGTGAATCTAGCTCCTACAGGATCAGGTTCTGCAAGCTACCCATTATTACTGCTGCTGCTATCATTACTCCCACAGCTTTAAGCAAGTCTCTTGCCCCCAGCTCCCGAGCCAATATCACAAAGGTAGCTACACAAGGGAAAGACATAGCCAGAACTGTGCTGCTGATAACCAGTTGCTTAGCAGTTAGCGCCAGGGGAGCTAGCATGCCCATGGCCACATCCTTACGCAGAAAGCCAACGACCAGGGCTGTAATTGTCTCTTTAGGCAACCCCCACAGTCCGGTCAGTACCGGGGCGGTAATATCAGCAATGGCATTGAAGACTCCTAAAGTGTACAGGATGTTTACCACTAATATGGTGCCGAGGACTATGGGCAGGGCTTCTTTAATAAAGACAGAGACCCGTAGCCAGAGCTTTTCACCAACGACCCGCCACGACGGTAAGCGATAAGGGGGAATCTCCACCAGAAGTTCCGGGTTGAATCCTTTGACAGTACGATTAAGGATTAGCCCTATGATAATCCAGGATATAAATAGGCTCCCATAAACCATAGCTACGTATCCCATCCCTTGCCGCCCCACCAGTCCGATTATCATGGCCTGCAAGGCAGCACAGGGAACGCCAATAGAAATCAAAGTCGCCGCAATAAACCTTTGTTTACGGCTCTCCAAAATACGAGTTGCCATAATGCCAGGCACATTACACCCAAAGCCCAGAATAGTGGGGATGATGGCATAACCATGTAGTCCCAGCCGGTGCATTATTGTGTCCATCAGTACCGCCAGGCGGGGCAGGTAACCAACATCTTCCAGTATTCCTAATGCCAGGTAAAAAGAGACGATATACGGCAACACCGCAGCGAGGGGAATGTAAAGTCCAGTGCTAAGCAAACCGAAGGACTGAAAATAGTCAATTTCTCCCCCAATAAGGTTACCTATCAAGACGTTGTGCCAGAACCCCCCTGCCCCTAAAGCAACGCTCAGTTTCGCTAGCAGCGGTGTCCACAGCCCTTCAAAGAGGGGGTCAGTTACATGGCCAATTATTCCTTCGCCAACGAATCGGATGAACCAGAAGGTGGCAAAAAGGACCAGCACGGCGATAATTATCCCGCCTACCCGATGATTACTGGCATCTTGCAAATTCTCGTACCAGCGATGGTGGCGATAGCTCAACGATTGCACCTGGCTCACGATGTCACCCACCCTCGCCCACCGCTCATCTCTATTAGAATAAGTACGAGCGTTTTCAGGCACCTTTGCCTCGGGAAGACGCCTGACTAATTCCCTTACTCCCTGTCCGGTAACGGCTACTGTGGGTACAACTGGCACTCCGAGAAGTTCTTCCAGCTTGGCAACATCAATATTTATACCCCGATGCCGAGTATCATCCCACATGTTGAGGGCAACTATTACTGGAGTCTGTCTCTCCAGCAACTGCAAGGTCAGATTGAGATTTCTCTCCAAATTGGTGGCGTCGACGACATTGATGACCAAGTCTCCTTCTTTGAGCATCTCCACAGCGACTTCTTCCGCCTTAGAACTTGGTTCAAGGCTATAGTTGCCGGGGACATCGATAAGCTCAGCCCTCTCCTCCCCCAGCTTCAGATACCCTTTAGTGAACCCCACGGTGGTGCCGGGATAGTTGGAAGCGATAATGTGTGTACCGGTCAGTCGAGAAAAAAGGACGCTTTTGCCCACATTGGGATTACCCACAAGCAGGATACGCATCATCTTAAGAACCTTGGGGTAGATATTTAGCTACTTCGACTATTATTTTCCTGGCCATGCCAAAACCAACAGCCACCTGGGTATTATTCACCCTGAGCATAACCGGGCCGCGAAATAGAGTAGAACTCAGCTTGGTCACTTTCTTTCCCTGCCTGATACCCAAAGCATCCAGACGCTGAATTAAGCCATGTCCTCCCAGAACCCCAACCACAATGCCTGTCTGCCCGGTCCTCATCTCGGTCAGGGTCAATTGTCCTTCTTGATACATGGTCATAGCTTATCTCCTATCTCTAATAAGTTAGTCTTACCTAACTTACAAGTTCAAATTTTTTTGCCGTTTTTATTTCCTTTTCTTTACACCTCTGTTCGAGCAATCTTGAGGGAGCTCTCCATGCTCTAAATAATATTCATACCTGCTGGAGAAATTAGCACTTCCCAAAGGACAGGCCTCTATAAACTCCACAAACTTTGCCAGTCTCTCCATACTCAAGGGGCTAATGACATGCTCAATCTTGCAGGCATCTTCTTCCGCGGTCTTTCGGTTAATGCCCAGAGCTTGCGCAAAAAAACGGGTCAACGCCTCATGGCGGCGAATCACATCGCGGGCAACCTTATCACCTTCGGGAGTGAGCTTTATGTGGCCATATCTCTCATGCTCCACAAGCTCCTGTTCTGAGAGTTTTTTCAAGGCGGAAGTAACACTAGGCATCTTGACTCCCAGCATTTCGCTGATCTGTTTTACTCTTACTACCTTCGTTTCCTCACCGAGGTTAGCTATCGCCTCAAGGTAGTCTTCCATGCTGGCGGTCTGCTCTCTTTGCGCTTCTTGTTTTACCATCGCCTACTCCCAGAATTGTTAGACATGTCTAACAATTATAATGTGATTCATTTCTCCTGTCAAGACTCCCCCTAGGAGTGTTCAACAATCCCCGATGTCATTGCGAGGCATCTTGTGCCGAAGCAATCTCACGAGATTGCCACGCTTCGCTCGCAATAACGGACGCAGAGTCGGTAAACAATCTTTTTGTTGGGCTTTTGCAACATGGAAAAGGGGTTATTATGGTCGGGGTGAGAGGATTTGAACCTCCGACCTCATGGTCCCAAACCATGCGCGCTAGCCGCTGCGCCACACCCCGTATAGCTAAGTATTATAGTAGGTAAGGAGAATTGAAGCAATCAACCTTGCTTATTAGAAGAAATCAAGCTGCAAAACAGGCTATCTTTGCCTTGAGTTTGGCATATTCTTCATTTACATGCTCTTGAATTTTTTCAATCTCCTCATCCAGCAAATGACGGAATCGGCCTTGTGGCTTTAAATATTCCTCAACTGGTCTAAGCTTAGGCCGGTCAACATTTAATTTATACCGGCCATTTTCCACTTCATAGAGAGGGAAAATGCCTGTCTCCACAGCAATCCGACCTATTTCAATAGTTAAATCAGTGGGGTACCTCCAGCCTGTAGGGCAAGGAGAGAATATATGGACATAAGCTGGCCCTTTGACTTCCCCGCCCCTTTTAACCTTATTTATTAAATCAAAAGGATAGCTGGGACAGGCTGTGGCTACATAAGGTATGTCATGGGCGACAGCAATTTCAGCCATGTTCTTTTTCCAAGTAGTCTGGCCAATGCTAAGCTTGCCCGCAGGTGCCGTGGTAGTCGAAGCTCCATAAGGAGTGGCACTTGACCTCTGGATCCCGGTATTCATATACGCTTCGTTATCAAAACAGAGATATAAAAAGTCGTGTTTCCTTTCAAACGCTCCGGACAAAGCTTGCATTCCTATGTCGCTTGTCCCTCCATCTCCAGCTACGGCCACACATTTAATGTCCCTCTCAGGCATCTTGCCTTTCTTCATCAAAATCTTTAAACCTGCTTCTATGCCCGAAATTTCAGCGGCGGTGTTCTCAAACAATGTATGTATCCAGGGAACTCTCCACGAGGTGACAGGAAGCGGCGAAGTGCAAATTTCTATACACCCGGTAGCATTGGCAATTATTACATCCTTTCCCAAGGCTTTGCAGGCGAGTCTTAATGCCAAAGCTTCGCCACAGCCAACACAAAAACTATGTCCCTCAGTGAAAAACTCATCTGCGGCCACAAGATTTTTGCCAAATTTTATAAATTTCTCCTCCATTTTTACCCCCTTATACCCGTTACCTCACCTCTTATACCCACTGTCTCAAATAACTCCTCCGAGCCCTTTTCCAAGATTTCCCGACCCCGGTCAACAACATACTCAAAATCTTTTACCGACATGTCCCTTCCACCCAAACCACCTATAAAACTCACAACCCTTGGCCTTTCCTTCTCACTATATAAGGCTGACCTAATTTCGGAGGAAACTGGCCCCCCGGGGCCTCCGAAGGAGATACATCGGTCAAAAACGATAAGAGTTTCGGCATCCTTTACCGCCTGGCGAAGTTCCCCGAATGGGAAAGGCCTCCAAAGACGCAAGTTGATAAGCCCTACAGATTCTCCTTTATTCTTCATTGTATCTATGGCAATCTTGGCTGTCTCACTAAAACTTCCCATAGTTAGAAGCAACAGTTTAGCTCCTTCCGCTCTATAGGACTCGACAGGGTAATAATAACGACCAAATATGTCTCCAAATTCTTTGAACCCTTGAATTATCACATCCTTGGACTTCCTGAACGCCACCTCTTGAGCTATCTTTGTTTCTGAATATATGTCGGGGGGACCGAAAGCGCCGTGGGTCATTGGTTTATCGGGGTTTAAAGCAAAGGGATAGTGAAATTTGGGGAGAAATTTATCCACTTCTTTTTGTTCTGGCAAGATAACCGGCTCTGTTACGTGTGACAGATGGAATCCGTCGAAATGAACCATTACGGGGAAAAGGACTCTGGAATCTTCACCAACACGAAATGCCCAAAGAGTCATATCAAATGCCTCCTGGTTGTTCTGGCAAA
>Ga0209986_10003772_pt1 | contig 13128 bp, 10 predicted proteins | sample BlataG_FD_183168 | JGI IMG/M metagenome (GOLD analysis project Ga0209986, IMG submission 183168) | Deep subsurface microbial communities from Black Sea to uncover new lineages of life (NeLLi) - Black_00105 metaG (SPAdes) (version 2) | ecosystem: Environmental > Aquatic > Marine > Oceanic >...
CGGTTCGGTAGAAGACTATCCACGTTTTAAAAAATGTGCGAATCGTATTTTTAACAATACAGTTCGTTTTTTGTTTGGGATTCCCCATAAAGATATAACAAACACATTCAAGGCATACAAAAGGGAGGTATTTGAAGAAATTGGCATTGAGAACATAGAGGCGGAAGGCTTTGACTTCACAATAGAACTTCCACTAAAAGCACATATGCTGAGCTTTAAAAGTGCTGAGGTTCCTGTAACGTGGCATGGCCGGGGAAGAGGAGAACTAAAACTATCAGAAAATGCGTTAGTTTATGGCAAAAGGTTGCTTAAGCTCTTTTTCTGGGCGAATGTCATTGCGTTGCGTGATCTATTTGGGGCAGTATTTCGTGGTTCATGGATGCGTCTCGCTGCTGCGATAATTTTTGGACTGGTAATCTTAGTAGGTTTGTTCTTCTTGTCGGGGTTTTCTCAGATATTTAATGCGCTTGAAAATATTTCTCCGATTTATATTTTGGCTTCTTGTGCTATGGTTTTATCGGCATTTTTATTTCGAACATGGGTATGGCGTGTGCTTCTTAGAGCGAGTGGGTATACTGTGTCCGGAAGATCCTTGTTCAGATGTATAATGTTTGGATGGTTTATAAGTTTCCTATTTCCCGCACGAATTGGTGATTTTGCACGGGCTGTCGCGCTGAAAACAACAGAAGGGACGGCTCTGAGCATCGGTTTATCAACAATCGTTCTTGAGCGAGTACTGGATTTGATAGCGATAGTCATTGTACTGGCTGTGGTGACAACGTTCTTGGGCAGTGACCAATTCATGATGCTAGGGGTAATAGCGATAGCCCTTGCAGTGATGCTGGTATTGCTACTTTTCGCCTTCTATAAATTTGACCGCTTCGTCATCAGGATATTCAGCACACGTTTTCCAAAAATTAAAGATTTTATGGGCGCGCTAAAAGATGGACTACGTGAGATTTATAAAAATCCGATGGCGATGGGTCTTGCTTTACTGCTATCAATACCCGTGTGGCTCCTGGAGATATCAAGCATATACTTTGCATCAAAGGCGATTCATTTTAACCTGTCATTTCCGTTTGCTGGAGTATCTGGAATTGCCTCGTTTATCGCACAGACAGTGCCGTTAACACCTGCTGGAATTGGAATTCATGAAGGAACAATCGCAGGAGTGTTGGCATTATTTGGGATTCCAATGAGTGTTGGAACTGCGATAGCATTGGTGGATCACTTTGCGAGGGGGGCTGTTATATGTTCTCTTGGGATGATGTCTGCAATACATATAGGATTTGCATCGAGAGAATATTTTGCGAAAAGGAGAAATTTGGATGGCGAAAATTAGCATGAAAAACCTTTCTTTAAAAAGAAAGCTTTACCAAATAAATTAAAAGAGAAAGTGATTATATTTTATATACAATAAAAAATACAAAGTATATATCCCTTTTATTTTTATATGAAGGTGTGGGAGAGATCAGAAGCATGAACAGGAATAGTATGATAAATAAAACTGATGACAGCTCCTTTGACTTTGATATAGTCATTGTAGGCGGTTTAGGGCATGTAGGTCTGCCCTTAGGTTTGGCTTTTGCAGATAAAGGTTTGAATGTATGTCTTTATGATGTTGACCCGAAAAAAGCTGATATTGTCAAGCAAGGTGTCATGCCATTTATAGAATATGGTGCTGAGCCTATTTTAAAAGAGGTTCTTAAGGAGGGGAAACTTGAGATTGCTCTTGATATCAGCAGCGTCTCAAAAGCGCGATATGTTATTATTGCAATAGGCACTCCAGTAGATGAGTATCTAAATCCCAAAACGCGTATATTCCTTGAGTTGTTTGCTAAGCTAAAGGAGTATCTACATAAGGATCAAACAATTATAATACGCAGCACGGTATATCCACGCACCTGTCAGCAAGTTTTAAGTCTGTTAGGCAACGATGGGTGGAATATTGCTTATTGTCCAGAGCGTATTATTCAGGGTTATGCTATAAAGGAATTGGAAGAATTACCTCAGATTGTTGCGGGGCTAAGTGAAAAAGCAGTACAAGATACCTCTGAATTATTCAGCATTCTTTCTCCAAAAATACTCAAGACTTCTATGGGAGAGGCAGAACTGATTAAGCTCTTCTCAAATGCATGGAGATATATCCAATTTGCGGTCACTAATCAATTTTATATGATTGCACACAATTTTGGAGTAGATTATGACAAAGTGCGTTACGCTATGACTGAAGGATATGGCAGAGCAGCAACTCTACCTACAGCAGGTTTTGCTGCAGGACCATGCCTTCTTAAGGATACAATGCAGTTAGCAGCTTTCAACAGCAATAACTTCTTCTTAGGTCATGCCGCAATGATGATAAATGAAGGCTTGCCAAACTTTATTGTGGAGGGATTAAGAAAAAGGTATGATTTTAGCAAAACAAAAGTAGGCATTTTAGGGATGGCATTTAAGGCTGATATAGATGACATAAGGGATTCTCTTTCATATAAATTGGGCAAAATTTTAAGGTTTCATGGAGCAAAGGTTTATTATTCAGATGAACATGCTAAAAATCCCGATTTTGTTTCCAAAGAAGAGTTGATAAGATCAAGTAACGTTGTAATTATTGGAGTACCACACTCTGCATATAAAGGATTATCTATCCCAGAAAATGTTGAAGTTGTTGACCTTTGGGGTGTAACAAAGAAAAAGAGCGACAAAAAAGGTGAAATATAAAAACATACTCTTAACAGGAGGATCAGGAAAACTTGGGCTGACAATAATAGCTTCAAGACATTTTTCATCACTTTTAACCCCCTCTAGAAATACACTTGATATAACAAAACCTGAAACTATTGAAAAATTCTTTAATGATAATAATGTTGATGCAGTTATACACTGTGCTGCATTAGCGAGAATGGCTGAATGTGAAAACAATCCTATAAAAGCCATACAGATAAATATAATCGGTGCAAGCAATCTTGTAATGGAAGTTATGAAAAAAGAAAAAGAATTAGAAAAGGGCATAAGGTTTATCCATATCTCAACTGATGGTGTTTATCCCGGAACAAGAGGCAGTTACTCCGAACAAGACGAAGCAATACCTTATAATAGGTATGGCTGGACAAAACTCGGAGCAGAATGTGTTGTGAATCTGCTTTCAAATTTTTGCATCATCCGTACAAGCTTTTTTGATCCAGAAAATATAAAATTTGATTGCTCAGCCACTGATGCATATTCTTCCAAGGTTCCTATCCCATATTTAGCAACGGCGATAGCAAAAATGCTTGAAAATGATTTTATTGGTACTATCAATATTGGTAGTGAAAGAAAATCTGATTACGAAAGGTATAAAGAATTTAAACCTTCATTAAAACCATGCAACCTAAAAGACATTTTAAAAACAGTTCCTTTTCCAATGGCTCAGGACGCCTCGATGAAGTGCAACCTATGGAAGAAAATTGAACATGAGAACAATAAAAAATAAAATGAATGAGAAAACAAAATTATCCGTCTTAATGCCTGTTCTAAATGAAGGAATTAATCTTAAAATGATGTTGAGAATTTTAAAAGCAACTATTGAAGTTCCTCATGAAGTGTTGATCGTTTATGATAGTATAGATGATGATAGTATCCCAGTGGTCAAAGCAATGCAAAAAGATTATCCACATCTAAGAGGCATACACAACGAGCTCGGGAGGGGAGTGGCTAATGCTATAAAAGCGGGTGTAGATTCTGCAGTCGGAGAGTATATCTTGGTGATTGCTGCAGATGACATTGGGCCAGTGATTGCTGTTGACGATATGCTCTCTTTGATGGACCAAGGTTGTGACCTTGTCAGTGCTACAAGATATGCTTATGGGGGTAGAATAATGGGTGGGTTTTTTATCAGCAGGTTTTTATCCATAATAGCAAATAAATTATTTTATGTTGTTTCAGGAGCGGCATTGACTGACTCTACGGTAGGAATTAAGATGTTTAAGTGTTCAATCTTTGACAAAATCAGGCTAGAAGCAAAACCTGTTGGTTGGGCAGTTGCTTTTGAGCTGGCTATAAAAGCCCAGCTCGCAGACTTGAAACTTGGGGAAGTACCTATAACATCCATCAACCGTTTTTATGGAGGGAAATCTAGTTTTAAGCTAGGCCCGTGGGTTATTGAGTACTCAAAGTGGTTTTTGTGGGGGTTGTGGCATTTATATCGCACGGGAAAAGGGAGATATAATGTATCATTTAAAAGATCTACAAAAATAATTTCACAAAGAAAAAAATAGCAAATGATAAAGAAAAAATACCTTGTAACTGGGGGTACAGGATTTATTGGTAGTGCTCTTGTTAGACGCTTGGTAAAAGAAGATTATGAAGTAAGAGTATTAGATAACAACTTACGTGGGTCAACAGAGCGCTTAAAAGATGTTTCTGATAAGGTTGAGATTATTGAGGCAGATATTAGAGATGCTGAAGCAGTGCACAAAGCATGTAAAGGCACGGATAGTGTCTGCCATCTCGCTTTTATCAATGGTACGGAGTTTTTCTACAAAAAACCAGAGCTGGTTTTGGATGTTGGCATAGCAGGAATGATTAATGTGATTGATGGTTGTATCAAACACGGTATTAAGGAAATAATACTTGCATCAAGCTCTGAGGTTTATCAGACCCCGCCTACAATCCCAACGGACGAAACTGTTCCTATGTCAATCCCTGATCCATTAAATCCCAGATATTCTTATGCTGGTGGAAAGATAATTAGTGAATTAATGACCCTCAACTATGGTCGAAAGTATTTTGATAGAGCCACCATTTTTCGCCCACATAATGTGTATGGACCTGACATGGGCTGGGAGCATGTCATACCGCAGTTTGTGTTGAGAATGAAAAGGATTTATGAAAAAACAAAAGATAAAAAAGTAGATTTTCCAATCCAAGGGGTAGGAAAAGAAACACGTGCATTTGTTTTTATTACAGATTTTATTAATGGATTAATGAAAGTATTAGAAAAAGGTAAGCACATGGGAATCTACAACATAGGCACTATGGAAGAAATTCCAATAGAAAAAGTTGCTATTGAAATTGGGAAGTATTTTGGAAGAGATGTAGTTATTGTTCCGGGCGAACCAGCAAAAGGAGGAACGCCAAGAAGATGTCCAGACATAACAAAATTAAAAAAATTAGGATACGAACCTAAGATTTCTTTCAGAGAAGGGTTAAAAATCACTGCAAAGTGGTATGATGAAAATGCTCATAAAAAACCTCTCTATAAAAAGAAAGCTTTACCAAAGAAAAATTATACTTTATATAGAACCAAATATATCTAAAGATGGAGGAGAGATATGAAAAAATCAGAACATCTTGCTTTTGAAACGGGATCAAGCATTGCTGTTGAAAGGTGCCAGATATGTAACCACCCTAATTTAGGACCTATACTATTCTTGGGATATTTACCGCCAGTTAACGCTATGCATCCTATCGGTGAGAGACCACATGAACAGCCTAGCTATCCTGCACAAATATTATATTGTCCCCGCTGTCATCTGGTTCAGTTAGGCTTGATTGCGGATTCAAAAATTATTTTTCCACCCGAATATCCTTACACTAGCAGCACAACAAAAATTTTAAGGGAGAACTTTGCTGAATTATATCAGGAATGTAGAACCATAGTAAATTTAAGCAGTAACGATTTAGTAATAGATATTGGCTCAAATGATGGTAATTTGCTTAGCAATTTTAAAGATAAACATAGAGTTCTTGGCATAACCCCTGAAAACATCGGCAAAATTGCTATAGAGCGTGGCATTCCTACTATCATAGATTACTTTACCCGGGATGTTGCCAATAAAGTAAAATCAGAATATGGAAAAGCAAAAATAATCACTGCAACAAATGTTTTTGCACATATTGAAGATATCAACGAAATTGTAGACTTGATTCGCGAACTGCTTACGGAAGATGGCGTATTCATCTCGGAATCCCATTATTTGCTACCACTCATTAAAACACTCCAGTACGACACCATTTACCATGAACATCTGAGATATTATTCTTTGCACAGTCTAAAATTTTTGCTTGAAATGCACGGACTCGAGATCATCCACGCTAAACAAATACCCACACATGGGGGCTCAATTAGAGTTTACGCGGCAAAGAAAGGAACTTATCCTGTAAGGAACACAGTTACTGCTCTACTTGAAGAAGAGAGAAAAACTGTTCTTGGGAGAGAAAAATTATTAGAGTTCAAAAATAAAGTTGTCATTTCTAAGCTTGAACTTCTCTCTTTGCTTCTTGACATAAAAAAGCAGAATAGGCATATCTACGGTGTTGGAGCACCGTCTCGTGCTAGTACTTTAATCAACTATGTGGGCATTGATGATGGCATTCTGGATTATGTCGTGGAGATAAAAGGATCACACAAAATAGGTAAATATGTTCCGGGAACACTAATCCCCGTAGTAGAAGAATCTAAGCTTTTTGAAGACCAGCCTGAATATGCTTTATTGCTCTCATGGCATATCGCTGATGAATTAGTGCCTAAACTCAGGGAGAAGGGGTTTAAGGGAAAATTTATTGTTCCTCTTCCTAAACCACGTATAATATGAAGAAATACAAGACCGAAATCCTCTTTTTAGCGTGTATCATGGCTATATTCTTTTTCCTCAGGCTTTACCTTGCCACGCTTTCCTCTTATTCATTCTTTCAAGGAGGGAACGAAGCAAGTTATTCTATGTTTGCAAAAGGCTATTTCGAGCATTCTCTTTTGATTCAAGGGGGTGAAGATAGCATAAACTGGGCAGTTCCGCCTTTTTATTCCTGGCTTGTTTTTGCATTATTCAAACTTTTTGGCATCTCAGACATAAGTGCAAGGCTCGCATCAATTTTTGCAGCGATATTCACCGTTCCTTTCGTTTATCTACTGGCGAAAGAGCTGTATGACCGGAATGTTGCAATTCTATCTTCACTGATATTTTTGTTCATTCCCTGGGTGGTGCACCTTTCTGGAAGAGTTCAGACCGATATGGTAATGACCGCACTCATGACTGCTTCGATTGCTTGTTTCATTTATGCATATAATCACAAGAAAAGCTTTATCCCATTTGGCATATTCTTCGGATTGGCTTTGTTTACGAAGCAACCTTCGATTTTGATATTGGCAATCGTTGCGGTTTGGATAATTCTTGTAGTTGGGAGAGATGAAAAATTTACAATCATAAAAAAGTCTGTTTTTCCGGTTTTAATAGGGTTGATTCCAATTTTAGCTTATGTTTCATACCATGTGCTTAACGGGAATGCGCAAGGAGTAATTCAACTGGTTTATGGCGAAGGAGTGCATAGAATGGTGCCATTCTCAGACTTGAAGAACACTTTAGGAGGGATAATTATTGGAATTTCCCCGTTAGTTTTAATCTTTTCGGTTTATGAAATCTACAAATCCAGAAATTGGAAGAATGTACTTGTGATCTGGATTTTTATTTACGGTTTGTTTGTGCTTGCAAGAACGCCACCGAGCCATGAATATTACATAATTCCACTGACGGTGCCATTTGCGATTTTAGCATCAAAAGGCATTTTCAGTTTTAAAGAAGTATTTGCATCAAAGCCGATGTTTCAGAAAAAATTGGGGGTTTTAGTAGCCATATTGGTCATACTCTCTACTATTCCAGTCTCTTACGTTTTCTTATCTTACACCGGAGACCTTGGCTATAATAGCACCAAAGAAGTTTCGGTATTTTTGAATGACTATATGAATGAAAATCCCGATGAAACCTATCTTATGATATTACCTGGGTGGTATGCACCCCAGTTTACATGGTACATGAATTTAACGGAAGAGCGAATAAGATATATTGAAAACAATTTAGCGGCGGTGAGTGTAGATGAGGTAAAAATCATAGCTGAAATTTCAAATGCATCAGAAATATTTCTGATTATAGATGGGCGGGGAGGGCTCGAGGAGAGGTTAGAGAGAGCGGGATATGAGCGTGTTTTTGGCTCTTATTACTGGACAAAGCTGCCAAGTATATTCTCTGAGATTTACACCGGTGAGGAAAGTAGAAGTAAATACTTTGAACAGCATTTATCTATTTATAAGCTAAGATAAAAGCGGACGAAGTAGTGTTAAAAATGCCAAACGAAGAATATTTAAATGAATCATTAAGAAAAATAGCGAAAGGAGCGGGAATAGGCTTCATAGGAATGTTCATTGGAACTGCACTCGGCTATTTATCGAGGATGATTATTGCGAGATTCTTAGGTGCAAGCGATTATGGCTTAATCTCTCTTGGCTTTGCTGCGATGACAATTGCAGCTACTCTTTCTTTAGTTGGTTATGGTACCGGTATCCAAAGATACATTTCTTTTTACAAGGGGAAAGGGGATGAGGGGAGAATAAAAGGCACGATTTTAGGGGCATTAAAAATATGCTTTCCGCTGAGTTTGATTTTTACTTTTGGCATCTTCTTTTATGCCGAGTGGATTTCCATTCATATTTTCCACGAAGCAAATTTAACGCCTGTCTTGAGAATTTTTACGATTGGTGTTCCTTTCTGGGTCTTAGTATCAATTTTCATTGCTGGAATTGTTGGCTTTCAGAAGATAAAATACCAGGTTTATACAATGTTTATATTCACCGATACATTCAAATTAATCGCAATAGTTACTTTTATCGGTTTAGGATATGGAGTATTAGGCGCGAGTGCTGGCTGGTTGCTCGCAATAATAGGGACGTCAGTTCTCGCTTTTTATTTCCTCGAAAAGAAAGTATTCCCTCTCTTAAACACAAAAGTGAAGGCAGTCTCGGAAGATAAAGAACTTTTCTTCTTTTCCTTCCCTTTGATTTTCGCAGGTTTAGCGGGTTTAATTGTGAGCTGGACGGATACGCTAATGCTCGGCTATTTTTGCACTTCTTCGGAGGTGGGAATATACAATGCGGCGATGCCAACGGCGAGATTATTGGCTCTTGTGCTCAACCCAGTTGGAATTATTTTCATGCCCGTGGTCACGGAGTTGTATGCAAGGAGCAAGATAGACGATTTAAGAAATACGTATTCAAGCGTAACGAAATGGGTATTCGTGATAATATTGCCGGGATTTCTTTTGATGTCGCTGTTTTCTACATCTATTATTAGAATAATGTTCGGCTCGGAATTCATAGGTGGTGCAATGGCATTAAGCATTTTAGCTTTTTGCAATTTCGTCTATGCTATGATCGGGCTTGCAGGTTCAATTCTCACAACTTATGGGAGAACAAAAATTATTATGGGATGCAGCTTTGCTGGTGCAGGCTCCAATGTTCTACTTAATTTTATTCTGATACCGATGTACGGAGTAAATGGAGCGGCAATAGCAACAGGATCTTCAGCGGTCCTGATGGGCATTTTATATTTATTCTTTGTTTATCGGATAGCGAGAATGCAGCCATTTAGATGGAATTACGTGAAGCCATTATTTGCAGCTTTGATAGCTGTTTCGGTTGTTTACGTAATAACAAAATATATGATAGGTGATTCATTAGTTTCTTTAATCGGTATGCTTTTTGTTTTTTTGTTTCTTTACTTCTTTTTGCTTCTGTTTTTCAAAAGTTTTGAGGAGGAGGATTTGATGATTATGCGCGCGATAGACCAGCGGTTAGGGACGAAGTCGGATTGGGTGCGGGAGATAATAAAGAGGTTTTTATGATTTACAATATATCAAAAAAAACGCTTTTTAAAAGCTTTTTTCCTTTTTATTAGCGATTTCACCTCTTCCCTAGTAAGCAACTTTACATTTTTAGAAGAATATTCTCTCTTTTTGGTTTTCTTAAAATTATCTGTGGATTGATATGCGAACTCACCTGTTATATCGAAAGTTTGCAGCAAAACAACAAACATTTCTTCGTCTTCGTATGCAGTCATCGCTTCTTCTTCGGTCATTAACTCTTCGTATAATTTCTCACCAGGTCTTTTTCCTATATTTTTTATTTCGATTTCATCAGGGGCATATCCATATTCCGGTGCTAATTCCCGGATCATCGCCTCCGCTAAATCACCAATGCGTAGCGCTGGCATCTTAAATATAAAAATTTCCCCACCTTTAGCCATTTCTGCTGATCTTAACACCAGTTCCACAGCATTTGGTATGCTCATCATAAACCGGGTCATATTCAGGTCTGTAACTGTAAGAGGACCACCATTCTTTATCTGCTTTCTGAACAGAGGAATTACAGAGCCACTTGTATCCAAAACATTGCCAAACCTCACACAGGAAAATGCCGTCTTTCTTTCTCCTTTGTAAAAATTAGCCGATACTGTTAATCTTTCAGCCAATAACTTTGTAGCACCCATGACATTAACAGGATTAACAGCTTTATCTGTGCTTATTGTAACGAATTTTTCAACTTCTTCGTCCATCGCAACATCAATCAGATTCTGTGTGCCAACGGCATTTGTTTTTACAGCTTCAAATGGATTATATTCGCATAAAGGAACATGTTTTAAGGCAGCCGCATGAAACACAATATCAACATCTTCAATTGCTCTTCTCAATCGCTCTTTATCTTTTACATCTCCAACAAAGAGCCTTATTTTTTCTGATTGCAGTTCCTGCTCCAAATCAAACAATCCGGTTTCGTTGCTGTCTAAAACTCTTACAGCCTCTGGCTTATACTCTAAGGTACTCCTAACGATTTCACTACCAATTGACCCTACACCGCCGGTTACGAGAATTGTTTTATCTTCATAGAAGTTTTTTAATTCTTCCATCTTATCTTATCTTATCTTATCTCCTCAAAAAATCTTTTTATTTCTTCTACTATATAATCTATCTCTTCTTTTGTTAATGTCGTATACATAGGTAAAGTTAAAACTTGCGTTGATATTTCTTCCGTAACTGGTAATTTACATGTGTAACCAAGTTCATTCTTATAAAAATGTGTTAAGTGAACGGGCTGGAAGTATACCTTCGTCATGATGCCCATATCTGCTAAATGTTTCATCAGTTCGTCTCTATTGTCAACCATTATTGTGTACATTTGATACACATGATAATAATCTTTTAAAAGATTTGGAGTTATTATCTCTTTGATTTCTCGTTTTAGTCTTGCAGTTAAATATTCTGCATTTTTTCTTCGCATTTCAATAATCTTATTTATTTTTTTGAGTTGTGCTATCCCCAACGCCGCTGTTATATTAGACATCCTGAAATTATATCCCAAGGTTATATAATCCATATATTCTATTGAGGAGAAATAATCTTGCGTTTCCATTCTGCCATGTGACCTTATCAATTTCAATTTCTCATATATTTCTTTTGAATCGGTTACTATTGCACCTCCATCTCCGGTAGTGATTATTTTATTTTGACAGAAACTGAGCATTGTAGAGTCTCCAAAGGTTCCTACTTTTTTATCTCCCCTTCTTGCGCCAAGAGATTCCGCAGCATCCTCTATTAGTATCAAATTATGGTCATCGGCTATTTCCCTTAATTCTCTTATTTTACAAGGGCAGCCACCGTAATGAATTGGAATTACTGCCTTAGTTTTTTCAGTAATTTTCTCTTTTACATCTTCTGAGTCTAAACCATAAGTTTCCTCTTCAATATCTGCAAAAACTGGCTTCGCTCCAACGAAAAGAGGAGCGTTTGCTGTCGCAATAAAAGTAAAAGAAGGAACAATAACTTCATCCCCTTGTTTTATTCCATGAGCCAGCAAATCTGCATGTAATGCAGAAGTTCCAGAGTTAAAAACTACACAATATTTTATTCCTATGTATTCACCTATCACCTTCTCAAATTTCTCTGTGTTGGAGCCAAAAGCCCAGTTCATCCCCGCTCTTATCGCTTCCGTTACCGCTTTTACGTCTTCTTCATCCCAATATATCTTAAATAAAGGTATTTTCCACATGCTTTTATCTCCTATATTGAGGGAAATAATCAGTCTCTATTATCTCTTTATCACTTCCTCTATCAAATCTATCTCTCGCTTCACATAAAATCTTATATATCTTTTCATTATGTACTTTAGCATAGGTATAGAAATCAAGGGTGGACTCGGAAAAAGTTAATTTAAAACGAAATATGCCATCACTTCGGCTTTGTCCACCTTGTAAGCTAAAAAATTTATAATAATTCTCTTTTGCCCACAATATTTTATTATACACAAGTAAGTTATTTGGACGTATATTTAAAAATTCTGGAATTGCAGCACGAAGATAATCGTGTGCGAAGTCACCCATTCCTATTAATATAGAGCCAGCAATTATTCTATCGTTATAAACGGCAACGAATAATTGAGCATTATCACCTAATAATTCAAATATTTGATTAAAGAAATCCCGTGAGAAGAAATAAAATTTATCAGCATGTTTTCTTTCCATTGTAGCTGAATATATGCTATAAAATTCTCCTATATCTTTTCTTTTCTTGGTGGTAAATACTTCAATATTATTACCCTTAGCTTTTCTTATTGCCTTTCGATTTTCTTTTTTAAAGCTATTCCATAGAGTCTTTTCATCTTGAGTTAAATCTACATAAACTATTTCCCACCTTTTTTCTATTGGAATGAAATTCATTACATGCAAATGATTCTTGATAAAAGGGTGTAGTCTAGTAAATTCTGTGACAATGTTATTTTCTTCACAGTAATTATGCAGCTCGATAAAGAAATTTTTAAAAAGTTTTTTTCCTTTGCTTTTACTCGTTATAAAAGATAGAGGACCACCATAAAACCAAGGTGAAGAGATATCATATAGAACTTCATTACCATCGTAAAAGGGGAGGTTATCAATTTTCCTTTTGAAAAATGGGTGAATAATATAATTTTCGTCATTTCCATAAAAGAAAAGCTCTGCTTCATAACCGAAACTTTTTTCAATAGTGTTGGCATATTCCGGTGTGAAGTATATATCCTTTTGAGGAATATTTCCTATAAGGGTATTCCACTTTTTTACATCCTTAGTAGTCAGTACTTCTGGATAAAATGGTTCCATATTTCACCTATTTTTTGGATACTACAATAAAAGGAGCAATAGCGTAGGACATGCTCTCTATCGTCCTTTCAATATATTCCATTGTATGATAATAAATCTTTATAAAATTATCAATGTCCTTTTTATATCCTGTTTTTGTAATAATTAAGGGTCCTCCATAACCATAAGGTGTCGTCAAGTCATAATATTTGAAATC
>Ga0209986_10003774_pt1 | contig 13128 bp, 12 predicted proteins | sample BlataG_FD_183168 | JGI IMG/M metagenome (GOLD analysis project Ga0209986, IMG submission 183168) | Deep subsurface microbial communities from Black Sea to uncover new lineages of life (NeLLi) - Black_00105 metaG (SPAdes) (version 2) | ecosystem: Environmental > Aquatic > Marine > Oceanic >...
GTTTCCCTGTGCATAAACCAAGCCAGGGAAGACCAATACAGTCATTAAAGCAAGAATCACTCTTTTCATCTTTACCTTCTTATTATATAATTTTATTTTTATTTTGTCAATAGCGCCTCAGCCCCCGGGTAAAAAAGGGGTCAAATCTCTACATGCTACATGCATTCATCACCTTTGTCTCAATTTCCTTGTATTTCTTACTCACCGCCTCATTCTCAGCCATCTTTTCCCTTAAACGCCGTCGTAATAGATATACCGCACCATAATCAATGCCGCCTAATATATTTCCTATCTGGGATTGCGTTATCTCACAATATTTGTATAACAATTCCGCCGCTATCCCACGAATCACGCCATTTGATTTACGCACCTTCAATGACTCCTCACTAATACCACACTTCCTCCGCAATATCCCCACTACTAGCTCGGGTTCTAGTGCGTTCATCACTAACTCCCGATAGGAAGGCTGATCACGGACTGAACCACGCCCCAGATAGCGCTTCGCCTGCGCGATAAAACCCGCCTCTCCTAATATCATTCGGCTCTTTGCTTTCTTAAACGGACTCTCAATACCCCGCTTTAGACCATCAATCACAAAATATCGATACGCACGACGACTACCAACCATCGATAAAAGCAAATCATAATTGATAATAGGAATCGCATGCCGCTCACGCACATAACCAGACAAACTGCTCCACCCGTAATCCCGGGCATAACGCCACTTTTCCCGATAATCCAATGACCCCATCTGGCGCACACGCACACTGTTCAAATGAAGATACCGCGATACCTCAAGTAGATAGCTGTCCGCATCGATCAAAAACGCTTTATACCTCCCCTGATAGAGATTACCGCTACGACTGTGACGCCAATTAAACCAACCGGTATAACAGATATTAAAATGACGCATAAACTCAGAACAGTTCGCCTTTTTGGTCTGAATAAGCAAATGAAAATGATTTTTCATAAGAATGTATGCATATAGTACAACCTGATAGGTCTCTAAGGATATTGAAAGTAATGAAAGAAATCGATTACGATCTTTATCATCTAGAAAAATAAGCCGGCGCTCAATTCCTCGACAGGTAATATGATAGAAGGCACCTGGAAATTGAATTCTTAAAGCCCTCGCCATTACTGCATTATACTCATTCTTCTCCAAATGTCAATATCTTATGTAGCATGTAGAGATTTGACCCCATATCCACCCATATCCACATAGAGATTTGACCCCATATCCACATTTGCTCGAAGAACTAAAAACTAAACTTGATGACTTAGAAGACACTGATTGAAAACGCACTGGACTTTAAGTCCGCAGCGGGATTTTACAGCTTTTAGACGTTCGTATTATTTGTCAAAAAGCTCTTTGATTAAACTCTGTTTATCTTTCTTTAAATAGCGCGCAATGTCATTCAAAATACCGTTCAAAGTTCCTATTTTTAACGGTTTGTGTTTTGGAATGGTGATATGATGTTCACCTTTCATTGTGGATGTTAATCTAAGATGACTCCCAGTTTGACGGGTTACTTGAAAATTATATTTTTTCAGAATTCTGGCGAGTTCTTCACCACCCAAATCTCTGGGTAGTTTCATACCGGGATTACTTCATCTTTTACAATATGTATTCTTATTAGATGTGGCACTTTTTTATCTACAAAATGACACTTTACTGCATCTTTAATAGCTATTTTCAGTTCCTCCAAATTTTCTGCTTCTGTAAAGATTGAATAACCCAAAGCACGGGCTTCATAACCACCATCCATGGATTCTTCAACGAGAAAGATTATTTCATTATCAACCTTCTTTTTCTTCATAACATATTGTAATGTAATTATTGTAAAAATCAAGAGGTGAGTTGCTGTCCAGCACTAGTAAGGAACTTCTCGACTACGCTCGAAGTATAACTGTAATTTGCAGAGTAAACTCTGCCACTACGATATTTGTTCGAACATTATGTAATTTTATTGACATATGGTGTTTTTCTGGTATAATCCTTCACCCTCACCAAACTGAGAAGCGGAGCTCGGGTGCAGGGGAGTAGAGGAGACTGGATTCCGGATCCCCGTACGAACTTCGTCCTACGGGGCAGGCAAGTCCGGAATGACAAAAAAAGGACGCCGAGATGCCTGTATTGAGCATGTCGAAATGGCGGAATTGGGAGTAGGCGCAGGACTCTCGAAGATCCCGCACTCCGTAAGCGGGAAAAATCTTGATTTTGCAGTCCGCTGGGAAAGTCGTTTGTAATGAAATATGTGTGTGAATGATAAACTTTAGTCGCCGAGATGGCGGAATTGGGAGACGCGGCGGACTCAAAATCCGACGATACCTCTATTATCATATTGCCGGAAACGCAAGCAACACAATACTCTGCCAGTTTGAAGGAATATATTTTCATTAAACCTTGTGCCATGTGTTTAGTACGAAATCACGCAATACTGAGAGAAAAATTACACTCCTTGGCACAAGGTTTAATGGTGTAGGAAGACCTAAATGGCAGCACAATGCACCTGCGGACTCATAATCCGCTCGAGTAGAGCGTCGGACTTCGAATTAATTTTCAAGAATTCGAAAATCCATGAAAATGCGACGTATCAAAGCTTTGCGCGATTTTTTAAAATCTCGTCAGAAGTAAAAAATCTACCAGATTCCGTCCAATCCACGTAAAAAGTGGACCAAAACTGGACCAAATAAAAAGAGGGGAGCGAACGCTCCCCTCTTTCTCATACTCAAATGTTATTTAAATCCAAGTGGTTTGAGTTTATTCAATACAGATTCCCCCTCATCATCCTCATCAAAACCATACCACGCCTCCACTATTTTACCATCGCGACCAATTATATAATTCATTGGCACTGCGCTCCGTCCTGAAGAAACTTCATAAACCCTGTGGTGTAAATCCTGTACCTTTGATGATGCATCAACAACATTGGGATAGGTGATATCATTATCTTTTAGAAAATTTAGTATAATATCATAATCATCTGATGAATTAATACTAATAATAACCAAACCGGTGTCTTTATATTTCTGATGTATATCCTCAAGGTGTATGATTTCTTCTCTGCAAGGAGGACAGCCCACACGCCAAAAATTCAGAAGCACTACGTTACCTTTAAGATTAGATAGCTTGATAGTCCTTTTTTCTATTGTTTTAAGTTCAAAATCAGGCGCTTCCGTACCAGATTTCAACAGATTGTCTTGCCAGTCTGGCTCAATGTATTGTGTCCATCCTTCAGGTGGTTTCCACGAGAACAAGCTGTTCGGCAATTCTATATTTGTGAAAACATTGGACCAAACTTCTTGTACGATAAGTGTAAAGTCAACACGCACGATCTCCATCATTTTCCGCGGTAAATGATCTTTTCGTGATACCCAGTAGAACTGACTCCGTTGGTTCTTCATAAAGCTTACCTCAATAACATCACATACTACACCATTAACGGTTTCTGTACCCAGACTTCTCACGCCATCAAGATACTCATCCAGACTACTCTTACCTCCATGAAATCTGCTTGGTTGAAATGTCAAATTAGCCATGCCTGCCTTGAGTTTGTTTGCCATATGTGCAAGCGAATGATGTCCCTGTGGCGAAGGTATTAGCATGTACGTAGTATTACCATACGATTCAAAATCCTCTCCTTCAAAGGTCATGTTTTTGTCTCCCCAGTAAATCCAGAAATCGTCACCATCCCCAACGAGCGTTCCAGTTACCATATTCTTGTCAAGACCTTCCATCCGAGCAAAATTAGGTTTTTTCAACCATACTCGGTATGATGCTTCACGCGGTTCCATACCTTCTTGACCAAACCAGTATTTACTTTCATAGTAGATAGTATGGGCTTTTTGAAAGGTTTTAATCATTTTATTATACAATTTATGAGCTTTTGGCTCGTTTTTAAAATTTGGATCAGCAGGATACTGCGTTTCCTGCTTAGCAAGACCAACATTGATAGCCTTATCGAATTCATCTGAAACGTTATAGGCATTGTTTTTGTTAAGTCTGATACTTAGCACTTTACCGAATTCAGGCTGAACAGGAATACACCAGCACAAAGGCTCGTCATCTAGATAAATCACTTTCGTCACGATCCACTGCCTACCCGGTGGTGCATTTGAGGACATTGCACCACTATTGCCAAGTAGATACACCTCATCACCGGATATATCTGCAAATGCATCATCCCACCCGTGTCGAATGGCAGCTAAACGATAGCTATGTTTCTGCTCTTCGGTTTCACCCCGTTCCTGCAATAAAAAATAGATTTTAGTCCCCCCTTTTACACGTTTTACAAAACCAGGGATTGGATCGTGGTCAAAAAACGCGTACTGTACAGCATGAGGATCAAGCTCCGGCATATCAAGTTCTATACTTACAATCCACCTATCATCCTTTGCAATAAATTCTGTCTTTTCTTCTTCGGATTTTTTACCAGCTTTTTCCGATGCCCATAAATACCCAAAAGTGAATATAGTCACGATATTCAGCAAAACAGAAACGATAAACACAAAAATCACAACCCTCTTCTTCATTTTACACCTCCATTTCTTAGATGTAAATACATAACTGAATAAGAACTATCTGGAATTCCAAAACATAATCCATATTTGTATATGCTCGTGTGTATTAGCTCTTGTGCAACTGCTCTTTCTGTAAATTCCGTGTATATTGTTCGACCCATATAATTACCAAATACTACTGTCAAAAGGACGATTGCAATAGCAGCACCTGTGAATGCCCATTTTTGTAATTGCGGACGAAACGGTACACTGAGTTTTACTGGTACCTTTGTTTTCCCTATTTCATCGAGCACCTGGCTTCCAAAATCAGATGAGACCTGCATGTCCCCCACAAGATCGAGTGTTTCCCCAAGTCTCTGGAGCATTTCAAACTCTCTCTGACAGCCAGCACATGTTTTCAGGTGTTCTTCAATGGCAATCCTTTCCTGTTCCGATACTGAATTATCCAGGTAATTTGAAAGAAGTCTTTGTATTTGAAAGTACTTCATATTTTCTCCTATAAAATTAGACAGATAAAGTCCATAAATTTCGCGCAGCAGTTTTCATTCCAATATTTTTTTCAACCTCTTTTTCAAGGTACATCGAGCCCTGAAAATAAGGGAATGCACCGAAGACAGAGAGATTTGCATTATCTGAGTGATCTCTTTGTGAGATTTTTGCTCATAGTGAGCAAGCACAAGGGCAATTCTCTGGCGGTCCGGCAACTCCTTAATAGCTTTTTGTACTTGCTCAATCTTTTGCTTTTTTTCCCAATCCACCTGCACACTCAAAGACTTAGGCGTATGCCCTTGTTTTACAAGTTCATCCAATGAAACAGGGTTCACCTTGTGTTTACTATTATAGTTTAAACAATGATTAACGACAATTCGGTACAGCCAGGTTGAGAATTTTGATTTCCCCCTGAATTTGCCGGCATTACGCCAGACCTTAATGAAGATCTCCTGAGCAAGATCCTCGACATTATCGTAATTTCCAATGTAGCGATGAATCGTACTGAAAACGGCCTGTTGGTACCTTATTATCAACTCCTGAAAGGCATTTTCATTACCTTCAGCAGCTTGTTTGATTAAATAATTATCATTACTATCAAAATTGTCAGATTTTTTCATTCCCTTATATAATATTACGTATTTCTTCCATCTTATCAATATTAGTAAACCTCTGCTATCAGCTTACTATAACTATCCTATCTTTTTCGACAGCGTTTTTCTGAAAACTATGCGGTTTTAATTTGTTCTACGTAAAATAAGTATCAGTCCTTAGAACTATCCTAGTCCAACTCACCAGGATGGAATAGGCAACAAACAGGCACAAAAACTCTAGACAACATGTTGACATGTGAAGATGACTGCATAAGATATAATCAGGAACATTACTGTGTCTGACATAAAGAAAATCATTGCAATTGGCAAGGAATTAGAAGAACTCGATGTACAACATACAGAACTAACCTGGGTTTTGTACACCACTGGTTTTGATTTTGGTGTTGATGCTATAAATAAAAAAATCACACAAGTTTATGAGAATAAGAAGTATTATGATGCGATATTGAATTGCCAAAAGAAAAAACTCGATCTTCTTGACAAACGACGTGTCGATATTATAGCTCGAGCGTTTAAACCATACCATCTGTCAAAAGAATTAGCTCAGCTGGATTTGAAAATTAAGAAAAAAGAAAACCAACTCATGAAGATTCTGAATCAATATCGTTATAATATTGAAGGTCGGGAAGTCCGTTCCACCGATATATACCAGATTTTAAAAACCGCACCCGATCGAAAGTTGCGAAAAAAAGTTTACTTAGCTAGAGCTCAAATTAATCAACTGATGATAAAAACTGGATTTCTTGATCTAATCAAAATGCGATGTGATTACGCTCAAGGCTATGGTGTCAATAATTTTATTGAATACCGTCTCGAGCAGGAAGAACTTACGTCGGCGATATTTGATGAATGGGTCAACGAAGTTCGGAAGGTAATACCAAAAATACGAGAAATGCAAGCCATATATGGTGAGAAGTATATTGGTGATCCAGTAACCAAACCATGGGACCATCAATACATAGGTGCACAAATAGCATCTCAATTGAATAGCACGGTAGATATGTCCAATTTTTATAATATACTTAAAACTACTTTCTTAGCCTTCGGGTTTGATCTCTCTAAATACAATATCACCTTTGATATATTCCCTCGGCGCAATAAATCTGAGTGGTGTTATATTTTTCCAGTACAAAAAGGGAGAGACGTGAGAGTACTTGCTAATGTTGGAAATCGATATCATGAGTATTTTGCTCTTCTACATGAAACCGGACATGGACTTCATTTTCTACTCCTCGATCCTAAGGATATATTGCTTAACATGGGTATTTCCGGTATTATTATGGAAGGTTTCGCCATGCTTTGGAATGATCTTCTCTATGAGAAGATATTTTATAAGCAATTCGTTGAGGATGATTTGTCTACAATCGATAATGATTTTACTAAACTAAAAACTCGGCAGCGAATTCATCGTATCACTTTAATTTTTACTATTTTGTTTGAATTTGATTTTTATCGCAATAAGCTTAATTCATTGACAGACATTAACAACCTCTATTGGAAAAGATATGAAGAACTTTTTAATCGCGAACCGTATACTGACAATCCGCCTTGGGCCTATATTCCTCATTATACCATGGCACCAATCCACATACATCAGGGCTCGATGGGTGATATTACAAACGATATGTTGCGGCATTGTTTTGAAAAAGTATCAGGCGTAACGAGTTACCTTGAAAAACCTAGAGAATTTGGTCGATTCGTCTTCGAGAAAGTAATAAAACCATCAGGTGCTTACCCCTATTTGGAACTATTTAAACGAATTAGTGGTGAACCATTTTCTCTGAAATATTTTACAGAAGATTAATAGTCTGCAGTCTCATCAGGCTGTCGAAGATCTCGAGTAAACCGAGAGGTTATAGACAACAAACATACCTTCGGTATTCGATTACAGAGATTGAGACAAAGATTACAGTGATAAAAACTAATGCCGTTTGAGCCGGTAAGTAAGGTTAGTTGACAATAGTATGAGTGCAGATATAATTCCTTGAGAGGATCGTGAAAATATCAAAAGAAACAGAAAATGTCAAGCAAAAAGTAGATGAATATATCGAGGCTATTTCAAAACTCAATCCTTTTAGTGGTTCAATTTTAATTGCAAGGAAGGGATACATATTTGTCAAAGAAAGTTTCGGAATGGCAGATTATGAACATAATATCCCCAATACACCTAAGACAAAATTTAGAATCGGCTCTAACACCAAATCATTTACAGCCTTAGGTATTATGCAGCTTCATGAAAAAGGAATTATCAACGTCAATGACTCGTTGGCAAAATACGTACCAGATTATCCTGCTGGTCAGAGAATCATAATCCACCATCTTCTAACCCATACTTCTGGAATTCCTGATTACAATCGCTCCCCTGATATCGTCGAGAAAAGGACGTTACCAGCATCTCTTATGGAAGTTATTGAGGGATTCAAAGATGAACCATTGGATTTTATCCCGGGCGAAGAATTTAGGTATAGTAGCTCTGGTTACATTTTATTGAGCTATATCATAGAAAAAATGTCTGAAAAATCTTATGAAGATTTTCTGGCAGAGAACATCTTTCGCCCACTTGATATGATGAACACCAAAATTGACCGTCATGATGCAGTAATAGAAAACCGTGCAGTTGGCTACACGCTTGGAGAGAAAGGTCTTATGAATGCCCGTTACACAAATGTATGCAGGTCCAGTGGCGCAGGAGGGTTGTTATCAACTGTTGAAGACATGTATCTGTGGGACAGAGCTTTGTATACTGAGAAACTTGTGACTAAGGGTTCTTTAAAGAAAATATATACTTCTTTCAGAAATAATTATGGTTATGGTTGGTTTATATGTAAATTCCTTAACCGCAAGATGGTGAATCACGGTGGGAGGTCTCTTGGTTTTGTTGCAGATATTATGAGATTCATCGATGATAACACTTGTGTAATTATCTTATCCAATTATGACTATGTTTCTCTTCCAACAATCAGTAAAACCCTTGCTGCTATTGCTTTCGGTGAGAAATACGAGCTTCCTAAACAACCAATAGCCATTGAGCTTAACAATATCCTTGATGAATACGTGGGTGCGTATCAATTCCAACCTCATATAATAATAACAATTACGAAAGAAGATGGTCGCCTTTTTGGTCAGATGAGTAGACAGGCAAAAATTCAAATATGGCCTGAATCTGAGACTGAGTTTTTTTCAAAGATTCTTGATTGGCGAATCACCTTCATAAAAGACAAAAAAGGTAAGATAACAAAACTCATTTTACATTATTTTGGCATCTGCGTACAAGCAAAGCGAATTAAATAAAATTTAACTCACCAGGATGCATTAGTATCGAGTAAACCGAGATGGCGTAGATCTTGCCTGTATCGAGTTTATCGAGATAAGTACAACGGAAGGTTATAGACAACTTACTAAGCATGGGAGAAGCGGTGATAAGGAGCAGAGGAGAAAAGAAAGTGATATTTGGGGTAGTTGTGATGTGATGCACCACGGACCACCAGTCCGTCGGTCTAGCTTGGTTATCAGAAAGGAGTCATTCCAGAAACTTCAATCCCTGGTAACCATTTTCTATTCACTATTCGAGCTGTCAGTATCGAGTCCGTCGAGATGATTTGACCCCATTTGTTCACTGCCGAAGGTCTCGAACAAAGTGAGAGGCAATTTTTTCATAAGTGACCCCACATCAGTCGTAATTTTAAATTTCAAGAAATGATTCCTGATGTCTTAAGTTATCATCGTAATCTGGTTTTTTATCGCTGTCATCGATCTCACGTCGTGAGATAATTTTTTCATAGGTGATGCCCTGCAAATATGTAAAATATTTAGGGCTGACCCCACATGCTTTTATAAGGTAAGCCCATCTCTCACATATATTAAAATGGCGTGTCTATTTCAAAATATTGGTTGGCGTATGCCAAATCATCATTTAATAGTAAACGAACTCGATATGTATGCATATGCTTAATCCCGCTGATATCAAGAGTCAAAGTGGAATTTACTAAAAAAGAACTCTCTTCCCAAAAGTAATTCTTATCAGCTTCTTCCCTTCTAATCTCTACTCGAGTTTTGAACGGACCCGGTGTTTTTGAAGACGGATTAAATCTAAATTTTATTCTCTTGCTGTTTAATTCAACTTCTTCTACAAAAGTCCAATGTCTGAAGTGGAGATTTAGCTTTGCTCCTAACCCAATTTTGTCTGACCATTGATTTCGGGCCTCTGGTTGTAGAAGGCTATAAAACGTTTCATATTCAGCATGAGTTCTACATCCTATAAATCTAAGGGCGGACATGTCCAATTCATCAGGAATCACTACTTCAGAATGCCGATGGAAAACTATCTCATCTCTAAGAGGTGGTTTGAAGCCTGAGTCATGATAAACTTTTTTAAAAGGAATTTTTCTTAGAAAAGCGCTATCACTTCCTGTTTCAGCATTCTTTGCGAGATTACCATTACTAAACACTGTAGTTTCACGTGTCAGAATGTCACATGAATCAAATAACATCACTATTGGAATTGGGCAATGCGCTCCGAGGACATACTTAGAAGGAGGGCGGAATCCTTCGCTATCATATTGTGTTGGTGTACGCGGTCGAAAATATAGACGCACATATTTCATCCATTTTGGATTAGTAATTCTAATAACATCTGGGCTTGCGCAATCTTTATCCATCAACCCGCATGATTGTGCTACATCACGTGACAACAGTCTGCCCATATTCAGAATCTTGGCAGCTGCCGTAATATTGTCTACTCTATATAAATAATTAGGCCACCATTTCTGTGCATGGCTTAACCAAGATTGTTGTTTAATTTCTCTAACAAAATTTCTTATTTTAACCGCATCTTTTTTCCGATTGATTCTCACGCCGACTGAACAGTGTGCATTAAATAATTAGGTTTTACAGTTTTATTAGCTTTTTGTGGAAATAACTGCAAGCCCTCCTCTTGTGCATATGTTCCATGATTTATCATTCTTGTTAGCGTAATTTTCTTCATATACTCTAATTTTGAAAATATTGGTAAAACGCATCGAGCCAAAATATCCAACCCGACCGGCATGATTCTAGGAACACAAAATCCATACTCCCGGACCGTTTGCCATAAGTCGAGAATCGATTCTTCAGGTATGAAAATATCTTCATTATTAAGAATACGAAGTTCAGTTGCAAGTTTGCGTACGAGGTGTCTCAAATGTTGAATAATGTTTCTGGGTGCTTTTTTTATGAATAACCCGCGTTCGGGACGATTGCAAAACGTAACATGAAAACCATCTTTGCTATCCCACATTGTCAAATTAATACCATCACCAATGATTTTCGATAAATCCGACCACATTTCTTCAAAAGCAAGCATTCGCGGTTCACCACGCAACCAAGCGCTCATAGCTGTAATATCTTTGTGTTCAGGAGTAGAAGTTTTCCTACCATAAGCATAAACAAAAATGTCGATCGGCAATTGTGATAGATATTTATTCATTAAGGGCTGGACGATGGTTTCCCAATCTAACTCACCATTGCCACAACCCAATTGGGGGAAAGCTATACTAGTAATTCCCATGCTGGAATATGTGGAGATAAACTTCCTTAGTCCTACTTCAATATACTCCGGTTTTGATGATTGCCGCCAATGTTTCTTTGTAGGAAAGTTGAGAATCCATTTGTGTGGTGTTTTATAAAGCCACAACGAGCCAATCTGAAACTTCCTGTTCTCACAGAATTTCTGGTATTGTTTGAACATCGCTGGGTATATTTTCTTGAAGGTTAATGCAATGCCCTTACCCATTACACCGACGATATTAACAGTATTTACAAGCACCTTCGCTGGTGATTCAAATAAATCGTCTTTTATATAAACTATCATTAGACTCAACCCCTAAATCATGAACAACATGTTATCATAATATCTGTTTAATTATAGCCTAACGAACTGACAAGTCAATGCTTTTTTGCAACCGTTAACACACATCACTGCAATTTTTTCATAGGTGACGCCCTGTAAATATGTAGAATGTAGAGATTTGACCCCATTTCGCTCCATTTCGCTCCAGCCAGGTTGAGAATTTTGATTTCCCCCTGAATTTACCAGCATTACGCCAGACCTTAACGAAGATCTCCTGAGCAAGATCCTCGACATTATCGTAATTTCCAATATGGCGATAAATAGTACTGAATACTGCCTGCTGGTACTTTATTATTAGCTTTTGAAAGGCGCTTTCATTGCCTTCAGCAGCTTGTTTGATTAAACAATTATCATCACTATCAAAATTGTCAGATTTTTTCATTCCCTTATATTATATTACGTATTTCTTCCATCTTATCAATATTAGTAAATCTCTTCTATCAGCTTACTGTGACCATTCTATTTATTTAGACAGCACTTTTCTGAAAATTATGCGGTTTTATTTCATTCTAGGCAAGATAAGAACCAGTTGTTAGGACTATCCAATCTAGCTTATCAGGATGTCGGAGATATCGCCTGTATCGAGTTTATCGAGATGTCGAAGATCTCGAAGTATTGAGAGGAGTAAATCGAGAGGTTATAGACAACATACAGACACAAATTTTGCAGAGATTTTATACAATAGCGATTACAGTTGAATTCCCAGCGGTCTGTAAGTCCGCAGCGGTTAATAGATAAGAATCGACGGACCACCAGTCCGTCGGCCTGGTTTGGTTATCACAAATGTCCAATGCCTGCCCTCGTGAAATCTGTAAGTATTTCATTGGGGTCCAGATTTGACCCCAATTTCCATTTTGTTTTATTGTACATTTTTTTGCTGAAAAGTCAACTGGTATATTGTTGTCTAATGAATCTTTACTATTTTCTCGATCCGGCTTTGTTGATTGTGCTCGAATTTTACGAAATACACACCACTCGGCACGTAACGTCCCATGTCATCATCACCTTGCCAGGTGATTGAAGACGTTAGACGGTTGATATTAGATGATAGATTAAAATCTTTTATTAAACGCCCGGCAACATCGTAGATCTTCAGGGACAGATCTTCCGCCTTGCATCTTCCATGTTCCATTGTCCATCTGATATCTAATCTGTTTTTAAATGGATTCGGATAAACTTCTAAACCGAAATGAGTAATGTTGTCCATACTCATATTCTCGTGTACAGCATAATACCCAGACTTGTACCACCCTGAATTATGCGGGTCATAATGGAATCGGGGCCAATCAAACAAACTGCCGTCAAGGTCAAATACGTGAAATTTGAAGTCATAGCAGCTGACCATAAGTTCTAATTTGCCATCTCCATCTATGTCATACGCAGCAGGTGACGAATTTATCCGGTTGCCCAGCTTAATAGGAAATCCGGGAATCCAATGACCTGTCCCGTCATAGGCATGCACCTGCCATTCAGTGCTGCCGCACAACGCTTCAAAGACATCATCACCATTTGCATCAACGATTATTGGCGGATAAGCATCGTGCCCCCGTGTAGGAAAGCCCGGCAGGTAGTTACCAGCAGAATCAAAGACCGCGATGCCAAGATTAAGTCCGT